>FTDT01000205.1_pt1 | contig 37827 bp, 28 predicted proteins | sample 1640021 | NCBI WGS metagenome assembly FTDT01 (sample SAMEA3914869, study PRJEB12502) | metagenome | biome: forest; material: soil | place: USA | collected 2012-03-12 | depth 0.1 m | reverse complement strand
CGCTGGACGCAATCGATCGCGCAGTATCAAACTTACGGATACGTGAAGCGCAGTCGGAATAATATCATTGGACGATTGGCCAAGATTAACGTCGTCATTCGGATGCAGGGGCTGACGCGAACCGATCGGTTGGCCAGCAAGCTGGCTCGCGCGGTTAGCGATAACCTCGTTCATATTCATATTCGTCGAGGTGCCCGAACCCGTCTGAAAAACATCCAACGGAAACTGATCGAGCCACTGGCCCGCCAAAATCTCGCGAACCACCGTTTTGATTGCCGCGCTTTTCTCCGATGGCAAAACGCCCAACTCTTCGTTCGCGGCGGCGCAGGTGAGTTTCACCAAAGCCAAACCGCGAATGAAGCCGTCGGGCAGACAGTGTCCACTGATGGGAAAATTCAAAACCGCACGCTGGGTTGATGCGCCCCATAGGGCCGAATCGGGCACAGGCATTTCGCCCATCGAATCACGTTCCGCTCTCATCGAGCGAGCCTACGGCGAACCCGCCAAAAAGCAAAAAAGCGAGCCGTTTGGCTCGCTTTTGAAGTTAAAGATTCAGCTACGCTCAAAACTGAATTGCGGCATCGCTCGAATGTTTGCCCTTCATTTCGAGGCGGCTAATCGCGTCGTAAAGAGCCTGATCATTGAAATGATTTAAACTGCGTTCGCGTGAACGTGACGTCGTGCTCGTGGCGTCCGATGCATCTTCGTAGCCGGGCAAACTCAGCAAGGCGACAAGTCGAGCCCGGCGCGCTTCTTTCGGCGTAGGAAGCTGCGACAGCGGCTCGACGGCGCGAGTTTTTTCGGCCCGCGACGAGTCGAGGCGAGCAACGGACTTATCCAAGAAAGAACCGAGTTCAGGCACCGCCATCGAACTTCTCGCAGAAACATTCGCGAATCGAGCTCCGGCGGAGTCATCGGCAGATACCGAGAGACCGGCGATCTGCTCGGTCATATTAAAATCGCGGGATGAGTTGCTTCGAAGAACAGAGGCCACAGCTGGCACCGTGGTTGCGGCGACCAAAATGGGCGCGGCCGCCTTGCGTTCGATCGAGGCCAGCGTCATTTCAGGCGCGGAAGGAGAAACAGAAACCGGTTGAGCCGTTTCTTTCAGAACGATAGCTTCAACCTGCGAAGGCGACACAGGCGCGGATGCAGCCGTCGCTAGAGGTGCCGGAGTTAAAACGGATTTGCTGGCAAGCCGACCGGTCACGGCTTGGGTCGATTTGAGTTTGCCAATCGTCGGGTGACCGACGGCGACAAAAGTAACAGCAAGCGCAGCGGCGGCACTTAAAGGCAAGGACCAGCGGCTGGTTTTCAACCAAGCACGTTGGCGCCACCACGGACGTTTTTCGACGATGGCGGCGAGCTGCTTGGCGTGCAGGCTGCGCTCGAAGTCGGCCCAAAATTCCGCGGGTGGCCGCTCAGCGCGTTTAAGACGGAGGAGATCTTCGAGTGTGACTTTCCCTGACTGGCTCTGCCGATCAATCATAGACGGGTATAACCTTGAAGTTCTGCTTGTAAAAGTTGTTTAGCGTAATGGAGCCGCGAGCGAACCGTGCCAACCGAGCAATCCATAACCTCGGCGATCTCTTCATGACTCAATCCATCGATCTCGAATAAAGTGACCACGGTACGATGCTTAATAGACAATTTCTGGAGAGCCTCGTTCAATTTTTCCTGAAGTTCCTTTACAAACAGTTCTCGATCGCCCCCCGTTTTGTCCGTCAACAGGCCTAAAAGCTCAGCGTTTTTGTCCTCTTCGTTAATTTTTTCGAAGCTGAAAAATGTGCGGAGACGGGCTTTACGCAGGTGCGTGAGTGTTGAATTTACCGCGATGCGGTATAGCCACGTGAAGAAAGATGACTGGCCCTGAAAACGGTGAATCGACTGAAACGATTTTATAAACGCGTCCTGCGTTAGATCGGCCGCGTCCTCGCGATTCGCCGTCATGTTATAAACGACGCCGTAAACTCGCTCGCGATATTTTCGAATCAGCGCATCGAACGCAGCAACATCGCCTGCTTGAACACGTTGAACGATCGACCAGTCGGAATCCGCTTCCTGCCGACGCTCAGGCGACGCGACGAGCGTCTTGTCGAGAATCTTGGCGCTGGCGTCCATGTTTTGAAATGTGAGAACAAACTTCTAGGCGCGCAAACGTTTTTGCCGTTAACACGTTGAATCAAACGTGAAGTTTTTGGACTTGGAAGCGAAGCACGTCGCAGAGCTTTCGCAGCAGCGGGGTCGGCGGCTGTGCCGCGAAAGGATCGAGGAAGCGATCAGCCGTCGCTAGTTCGTCCTGAATCGCGCTGGCCACGGCAGGGAAAATTCCCAGCGTATTCATCTCGCGCAAATGCTCGGCGAGTTCATGAGGTCGGCGACCTTGAATCTCATCGAGAAGGCGAGTTTTCCCATCTTCCGGAAGCCGAGCGAGCAAAGTCAGCAGCGGTAGAGTGAGTTTACCGCTGGCCAGATCCGTCCCGAGCGTTTTGCCGATGCTTTTTTCTTCTCCGAAAAAGTCGGCGAGGTCGTCGTAAATTTGATAAGCGATCCCGAGGTGGCGGGCGAAATGACTCGCCGCCTCAACGAAACGAATTTCATAACCCGCAAGACGACTGCCAAGGTAGCAAGATACGCGAAAAAGCTCCGCCGTTTTTAGATCGATAACGCGACGATAGTCTTCGAGCGTCACATTGATGGTGCCACGTCGGAGCGTTTGGATAATTTCCCCCGCGCAGACTTTGCGCGTCGAATCGGAAACCGCCGCGCAGACTTCGGTGGTGGGAAATTTCGTCGCCAGGTTCAACGCGTGTGAAAACAGCGCATCGCCGAGCAAAACGGCAGCCGCAGAGCCAAATTCTTTGGCGGCGGTACGGCGGTTTCGCCGAAGCTCAGCGCCGTCCATGATGTCATCGTGCACCAGCGTGGCCAGGTGGACAAGTTCCACGACGGCGGCAACTCGGACGAGGTCGGAGTCGATCGTTTCCTGATTTTTCCAACCACTTAAAAAAACGAGCGCAGGGCGGAGTCGTTTGCCGGACGTATCAATGCAATAGTCGGCCATCTTCCGAATCTCAGGTTCGAACGATTCAATTTGTTCAGCGAGGAATCGATCGAGTTGGGCCATGTGAGGCCTCAACAAGGCAAACACGGTGGCGAAACCCTGCTCGGGTGGAAGATTGGCTGGAGCGGAAGCGCTGGCGGCCATAATGGGTCTCCGACATTAGCTGCTTGCGACCAAATGGCTAATCAATAGTCGCTCCTGATGCAAAACAGCCCGCCTCTGCTGATCGTGATGATCGCCGTGAGCTTGTATGTGATTCGGCTCTGGTGGGCGGATCTCAAAGCGGATCGCGCTGGGCAACCCAACCCGCGCGGTTTTCCAGGGGCAACGCCAACCTCACAGTGCGCACTCTTGGTCGCGGTAGCCGGGGCCTGGGCGATTCTCGCCGTTGAGACGATCGGAGAACTTCGACTCGGCGTCAGCGCAGAGCAGTCGAACATGACCGCGCTGTTTGCGACCTACACGCTGTGCGCAGCGTTTGTTGAGGAAATTGTTTTCCGAGGATTTATCGTCATCGACCACCGAGGAGCACAGGTGCGTTGGGCCAGCATCATCGGGGCGTCGTTGTTATTCGCTCTGCTCCACCCTTTTTTATGGGACTGGACGGAGCATCACTTCTCACTGCACTTTAATACCAAGGGGATCTTCAGCACCGTGATCGTCTTCGTAAGTTCACTCTGGTTCTACACCGTTCGCTTTGCGCCCTTCAATCCGAGGCGGTCTCTTGCCCCCTGCTTCGCGGCCCATCTGGGAAAGAATCTCGGGGTGATCGCGATCAAGGCGGCGCAGGGCCACGTGGTCGGGTGGTGGTGAGTGCCGTAATGCAGCTAAATGACAAAGAAATCGCTAAAATGTGCAGTGTTGCCAAGGCGAGCGGCATAGTTATCCTCCTCTTTAGTAGCGGCATAAAGGGACCTAGGTTTTGCCGGAAGGCATATGAGCCCACATCGGAAAATACGTTTATTGGCACGTTCACTTTAAGGAACCTATTAGAGAGTCGAAGACCTATGCGAAGGCATGAGTGATTCTGTGTTAAAGCCCGAGCTGGTCCTAGTTGTTCCCGTTTATAATGAGCAGGACTGTATCACAGCTGTGCTCAAGGAATGGCGAACGGCTTTGATCGACGCAAAAATCAGCTTTTGCCTTTTAGTGATCGACGACGGATCGACCGACGAAACGCCGATACGTCTCGCCGCCCTTGAATGGTCTGAATTGAAAATCCATCGTCACGCTAACCGCGGGCACGGTCAAAGCTGCTTGGTCGGGTACCAGTTGGCTCAACAGATGGGTGCAAATTTCGTATTTCAGATCGATTCTGATGGTCAGTGTGACCCAGCGAGCTTCTCGCGGCTGTGGAACCGTCGCGAGCAAGCTCCAGCAATCTATGGGCGCCGCCGGGATAGAGATGACGGCGCGGCTCGCAAAATTATCAGTTTCGTTTTGCGCTGCCTTTTGAAGATCTCGCGGCACACGCGTTTGAACGATGCGAACGTGCCCTATCGCTTATATCGAGCCGAAATCGCGGCGCAAAAAGCGGCAGAAGTGCCAGCAACATTCGATCTAGCGAACATCGGACTCGCCCTCTTGCTCGAGTCTGCAGGATTTGTCGAAGAGCCCATCCATTTTCGAGATCGCCTGGGCGGGCATCCGTCTGTGCGATGGTGGGGATTCGCGCGCAAAGCAAAGCGTTTGATTAAAGATTTAAAGACCCTTCCCCGTGGATAAACACTACAACTATATCGTAGTGGGAGCAGGTCTGGCGGGACTTGTGCTCGCGGAGCGTCTAAGCGCAGCGGGCCATCGGTGTCTCGTGCTCGAGCGACGCAGCCATATCGGCGGCAACTGCCATGACAAGACGGACAAAAATGGACTTCTTTATCATGCCTACGGTCCGCATTATTTTCGCACTAATTCTACGGAAGTTCGCGATTATCTAAGCCGTTTCACGGAATGGCGTGAAACCGTCTATAAAGTCCAAGTCGCAACGCAGGGCCGCGATTGGAGTTTTCCCATCAACCTAAAAACCTTTCAGCAGTTTACTGGCCGGACTGACGCAACCGAAGCGGAATTCAAAGACTATTTGGGGAACAAGCGGGTTGATATTGCAAACCCCAAGACTTCGGAAGAAGCGATGCTCGCTTCGGTCGGAGAGGAATTCTACAATTTATTCTTCCGCGGATATACTTTGAAACAATGGGGTCGGCCAGCCAGCCAGCTAGATGCTTCCGTCTGCCGTCGGATCCCCGTCCGCACCGGGTTTGATGAACGTTATTTTCAAGAGCAATTCCAGGCGTTGCCACAAAAAGGCTATAACGCGATGTTCGAAAACATGATCGAGGCGGCGCCGATCGAAATCCGACTGGGTGTCGATTACCGTGAGGTGCTTCCTTTCGTCCAGTGCGACCATCTTATCTATACTGGTCCGCTCGACGAATATTTTGACTGCAAATTGGGCCGGCTTCCTTATCGATCCCTCCGCTTCAATCTCGAAGAAATTTCGGATCCGGCGATGTCCGGTGGTTTCGCGCAGTCCGTTCTTCAGATCAATTATCCGGGCAATGAGCTATATACTCGCACCGTCGAGGTAAAACACATCACCGGACAGCAAAGTCGGAACACGAATATTGTTCGGGAATTTCCGCAGGAATATAAACCTGGAACCAGCGAGCCTTATTACCCAATCCCAGGTCCAGAGAGTCAGCTACTAGCGGACCGCTACCGCCGGCTTGCCGAACAAGAAAAGAATGTGACTTTTATTGGACGCCTTGCGACCTACCGGTATCTGAATATGGACCAAGTCGTGGGAGCGGCCCTTCACACAGCGGAAAAGTTACTCCATCGGCATCGTTTGCCCGCAGCCGTTTGAGTTGATCGAGTCGATCGCGCGTACCCTACTCCAAGTTCATGGAGTGCGATTCGCCGCTTTCCAGAATCCCGCTTTGGCACCGTCCGGAGCTGTATAGATTTCGCACCAAACGTAGTCCGGCTCCAATTGCTGATCGATTTTATCCCACAGGACAGTGGTATCTTCAGGCTGAAACCAAATGGCGTAGTCGATGCCCTGGGCTTTTAACCAACGTGCGGGGTTTGGCATTTCTCCGTTATAGAACTGGAAAAGACGCTCCTGTCGCTGTGGTAGGTCATCGCGATAGCCGCGCCAGAGTTGCTCATGAGCCAGCCATCCGAGCCACATTCGATGGCCGGCGAACAACGGGAGGCAGGCTGAATTAGTGAACGAGTCTTTTTTGGGCCGCTCGATCACCACGCCAGGGCGTTCGAGTTTCATTCGATCCAGCATCAGATGAGGCAAAAGCTCTCGGTCAATATAACCCGTACCATTGAACTTGCCCATCGAAGGTTTTTCAGGATGCACCCAGAAGCTAGTTAGGTCAGCGGCATAAAGCACCGGATAGGCGCAAAAGATAAACGCGCAGATCTGCACCCACCGGCGGGTTGTGCGGTCCAACAAGATAGGCCCAAGCGTTAGCAATGTCGCCGCCACAATCCAGGGCCACCATTTCAGCGTTGTATTGAATCGTTCGTACATCCCGGAATAAATGTCATCGACATAGAAGAACTCAGAGAAAAACAGAAATGCCAGGCTGGTAAGTCCAAGCCATATTCCGGCTTTTCTTCCTGAAACTATACCCAAAATGGCCAATGCTATCGTCGGGAACAGAAATATTAAAAACTGAAGAGGCGGCGTATGATCACTTGAGGCGACCAATTTCAAAGACGTTTTGTATCCAGCAGCGGCTGCCGTAAAATGGCTTAGATAGATTGACCCGGCCAACCAAACGACCGCCGCGCCGACTACAATTGATGGGAGGAGTTTCCTCCAGTGCTGAAGATTATATAGAAACCAAACGCCAACCGCTAAAACCTGCAAAGGCAGACTCCAACTATTCGCCATCAGCGCCCAGGTTAAGGTGCCACCGACTAATCCCGCATAGCGCAAGCGCGAACTGCGCTGCCAGAGCAAACCAGAAAGCACGCTGAGGGTCAGGACATAAAATCCACCGAGCGGAGCGTGATAATCGCCCAAATAAATCGAATAAGAGAATGGTTCTCCCGGGAGATCCATTTTCGGATATTTAGCCGCGTACGCTGCTAACGCCGCTCCTAGAGCTCCTCTATCATTGGGGGCACTGCCCACATATCGCATCGCGCTCCAAGGGCTCACGTGTTGGTCGGTCAAGTGAACGACGACGGTTGCCCCCGTGCCACCGAGAACAAAAGCGGCAAGAAGCAAAATACGTCGCATGCTCCCAGCGCAACTGGACCAGATCGTGCCGGCAAAGGTGGTGCCGACTAAGGCGATCAAACAGCAAAAGGCCAAATTATAGGTCGTGCCCGGATCGAGGCCTAACAACCGCCCCATCAATGCGGCGGCGTAGTGCTGAAAACTATAATATTGAGTAGAAAGATGTGGATAGAACCACGCGTCCATTACCGGGATCCGACCACCCGGCAAGTAGCTGCTGATATAGGCGAGATCGGCAATCTTCTCCGAGGAACCATCGATATCTGGAAAGGCGAAACGCCATGCGAACGCGTAAAAGAAGATCGCTGTGAAAACCACCCCGCAGACAATTAGCTGCCGCGGATGAAACGTACGCTGCCAATCGACAGCTCGGGGCCGCCATTTTTCGGACCATCTAGCGATCCACTGTACACGAAAACTCGCCCAGATGAGCGCCAGGGAAACAAGCAACACGCACGCCCCTGCGGCGTGCAGGTTGCCAAGACCGACAAAGCTCTCTATAAAAAAAACAAGGCTAGCGAATAACCAAGGCGCCGCGGCCAGAGCCAGCCACTTGTTCTTAAAGAAAATACCGGTTACGAGAGTAGCGCCCCATAAAGAAATGAATAGCTGGGCAATGGTCGCTAATAGACCGAGGTACTGCATAGTCTTGGAATATTGCGAAGTATGTTTCCGCCAGAAAGCCTAATATTCAGCCAATGGTAAAATCAAAGCGGTCTACGTCCAAAAAAAAAGGCTCCCCGCGAAGGGAGCCCTTTGTAAGGGAAAACCGTTTACTTCTTCTTTTCCGGCTCCACCGGAGCTTTATAGTAAGGATCAGAACCGTCGCGGAACCCAGGGAGTTCTTCTTTGGTGATCTTCATTTCGCGGATCATCCGCGGATCGAAGACTTCACCGGTCTCGCCACCATCGGGGCGCAGAGTCCGAGCGGTGATGAAGACAACCAGATTATGCAGCGTTGTATCCTTGCCGTCAGAACTGAACAATTTGCCGATGCCAGGAATAGAGCCCAGGAAAGGGATCGAGCTCTTGGCCGAAATGTCGGTCGTTTCTGAAAGACCGCCCAAGCCAAGCGTATATCCGTCTTTCATCGTAACCTGTGTCTTGGCAGTGCGAATGCCAATGATCGGAATTTGTGCGCCGCCGGCGCCACCGAAGTCAACAGTTCCGTTACGGCTGCTCACTGTCGGCTCAACTGCAAGCTTGATGAACCCTGCGGTGTTAACCTGTGGGGTAACTTTCAAGATCACGCCAATCGGTTTATACGTGAAGCCACTGACTTCAAAGCTTCCACGTTCCTGATTGTAGGTGTACTGTGGAATTGGATACTCTTCACCAACATTAATCGTTGCTTCGGTATTATTCAAGGTAACGACGGTTGGATTTGAAACGAGTTTGGTGTCGTTAAAAGTTTTCAGTGCGCTCACGACCAAACTGAACTGGTCAGCCGAAAAAACCGCTGTAGTAACGCCCTTCAACTCGCTGATCACCGACGATGCCGGGCCAATACCCGAGACAGAAATACCAGTGGTCGGGTCCGAAGTATAAGCGGGTCCGATGCCGCTCGTCGGATCGTTCAGGGGCATTCCTAAGTTTCGATTGAGCAGCGTATCTACTTTCTCGTATCCCTGCTGCATATACGGCACATCGATATTCGACGCCGTGTGGGTAGAATCGTGCGATGATGAATAGGATCGACCAATATTATTAACGTTGAGGCCGTAGCCGGACAATGAAGCCCAGTTAACGCCCGTATTTTTTACGTCACGATCCGTAATTTCGATAAACTTCGTTTCGATCATCACCTGCTCAGTCGCCTTATCCAGGTTCATGATGATCGGACGAATGCGTTGCACCGCCGAAGGACGCTCAGTTACAACCAAAGCGTTACTCCGAGCATCAACGACAATCTTGCCGCCAAGTTTAATGTCTACCAACGCGTCTAAACTCGGCTTGATATCCGCAGCGCGAGCGTAGTTAAGAACAAATACTTCCGTGGAAAGCGGCTCAAGATTGAGCGACTCTTGTGTCACGACCTTGATGATATTGTTATCCTCGATGAATGTATAGCCAACTGGCTCGAGGACGACTTTGAAAATCTGCCTCCAGGTAACATCGCGCAACTTCACGGATGTTTTGCCTTGCAGAGTATCAGGAATGACCAAATTCAGCTCGAACAAGTCCGCGACGTTGCGAAGTACCGTGCGAATTTCTTCATCTGGAAAATCCACCGACAGGGTATCCTTCGCTCGCACGAGGGCGGGTTTGGCCGCTGCGTCAGTGGGCGCCGGTGCCGGCGTGTCCGTCGCTGTTTGAGCGACCGCAAATGGGGCCGCTGCGCACAGCAACAGAAGTATACTAGCTGGAGTTCTCATGGGGTTTTGCCTGGCTTGATCGGACGTGTTAGCTGTTCGTTATTGAGTCGGAGAGTAAATGAGGTGCCGCTAAGATCGACCAAATCCACGTCGACAGAATCCTTGTCAAAAGGAATTTTTATAGTGTCGCCGACTTTGACTTTCTTTTCACCGAAAAGGAGTAATGCATCGTCGCCCATCATGAGGACGCCAGTGGGATTCAATTTGGCTGCGAGCAATTTTAAAAATTCCAAGTCCGAACTGGGACGGCCGGTTTTCGAAGGCGCTTTGACTTCTTGAACTGAAAGTTTTGCAGTGAATGGGCTTTTGATGGATCCTTTGGCCGGATCGAATTTATGTTCCGGCGGGTTCAACAACTGCTCGCCAGTCTCAATTATTTTGGCCCGCACCTGTGCAGAAGGCAGGTCAGCCGCTGCGTAAGCCGGCGCAACTATGACGCAAGTCAACAAACCAGCCACGCCAACATATATATACGATAAGCGCGTCATGGTGTGCAGAGTAGTTGAACAGTAAGAGTCATTTGGAGCATTGCGCCTGGCCCCAAATCTTCGCCCGCCTTACTGGAAGGCGGAAAACCGATCGCAGCATTGGTAATGGCCGATAAACGAGCGCCAGACTCCAAGTTCCTGAGAAATGCGAGCTGATGAGCAAAGTCTCCTTGCACACTTACCGCGTAAATGAGCACGGAGTATTGTGTATATTTGACTTTTGCTGACTTCGCTGGAGCGGCGATTTGGTGAAGATCTGAGAGCTTAACACCACTGTCTGCTTCTAATTTATAAAAATACTGTTGGTTATTAGCAACGTCATTTGGGCTAGAAAGGCGCTCAGCAATATGCTTCGTGAGCGAATCCATCTCGTCGAGCTGCGCAGGCAGACGTTGCGCGTTATGAAGATTTTCTGACAATCGAGAAGCATCAACTTCCCGCGAGCTCAGCTCAGCGCGTAGATCGCCTGCCGATCCGCTCCTAAATATAGCGAGGGCAGCGAAGATTATAAACGCAGCTCCTGCGGAGATCGCGATAGGATATTTTTTGAACAGTTGTTGGCTCTTCATGGAGACGGCCTATTTTTTGAATTTGAGGACGATCTCGAAGTTCATGAAACTCGTGGCTGGATCACGCGTCAGATTCGTTAGCGTCGCGCTTGAGAAGCGATCGGTCGACTTGCCCGCTTCACGCAGCTGTTTTTCATACGCTGCAGAAATCGTACTTGCTAACTCAGGAGCACTTTTAATGACACCTCGTAGTTCGATCTGCGCATCCTTAGCTTCAATCCCGGTTACGACGACGTGCTCCGGCAGGGTTTGCCCAAGATCCGCAATGAAATCCGATAGCAGTAGTTTCTGTCCTGCAGCAAAAGTCGCCAGTTCAGTAATCTTCGCCTCGCTTCCCTTAAATTTCTTGTATTGAGCGATAGCCTCCAGACTACCCTTTGTGTCATGAGCGATTTGCTGATTAACACTATTTAGCTCTGCCGAGATCGTATGGACGTTATATTCCATATAGAGCCAGGACAGTAATGCGCCGACTCCCAGAATCACACAGGCCGCATTCACGAAAAACTTCGTGCGGACGGTTTTGATATCCGGCAGCTCGGCCGGATTCCGAAAATTCGGGTGCCAGGCCTGAATAATATCCCCGGCGGTGCCACTGCCTTTTTTATTAAACAGATGCATATTGGTGGCTGAGCATCAGGCTGAAGACGCCGAGGAGGGTATTGTCATTCTCTGGCTTGATCGAAGGGGCCAAGGTAATGCCGCGGGCCTTCAACCACGCAGGATATTGTAAAGCGAGTGGCTCAACGCCGAGCTGACTCCCAATCGCCGCCTGCATCCAGTGCAGTTTACTCGGCAATAATGTACAGATCACATTGCCGATCGACTGACCGGTCTGCACTTCATAAAAGCCGATCGAAGACTGAAGCTCTTTAATTAGACGCTTCGTCAACGACGAGGCCATGCCGGTAAAGTCGAACGTGTTGGAATAGAATAAACGACGCGCCGATTCCTCGTCTTTCAAACCCAATTCTTTCTGCACCACTGGGACCATCGCTTCGACGCCCTGCGGAATTTGCCGCGAAGTCGCCAATCCTGAGTCCGTAATGACGAACGACTCCGTCGTTTGTTCGCCGATCTCGAGCACCAGCGTCGGCGTCGAGGATTGCGTGAAATCTAAATAGTCCTGGATCCCGCCTAAAATCGAAACCGTGCCGACTTCGAGATTCTCCGGAAAAATTCCGAGCTTCAGCAAATTTTTCTGTAGCTGAGAAATCTCCGTGTTCATCATTCCGCAGAAGATTACTTCCTTCTCCGGCGTCGCGGGAGGATGCACATCAATGCCCTTTTCCGCGGACAAGATCGCGAGCATATAATCATTCGGCGTGATCCGGCACTGCGCTGTCGCGGCTTCGTCAAAATAGTTGGGTTCCGAATAACGCTTTGTATCTAAGCTCGCGCGACGGACTAAGCGCTTGGGTGTATAAACCCCGCAATGTGCTCGCAGATAACTGCCCGCGCCAGTACGCTTCGGCTGCAATTCGTCGAGGATCGCGGTGACCGCGTCGAGCTTGGCCGCAGGACACGTCTTCAGTTCTTCCACTACCATAGGACTCTGCGGCGAAGAGGTCCTCGCCACGGTGAATGTATGGTCGTTCAAATCGACGTAAATACCTTTGGCTTTTTTGGGGATAAGCATGCGCGGAACGTCAGGTAGAAGCTCGATTCGGTACTTTGCGTAAAAACTGAACCGGAAAAGTTGCAGTTTCTGCGATTCTTGGCGGAAGGGTAATAGGCCTAACTTGCGTTTCCCCTGCTTGCACTGACAAGGGCAAAAGAAACGCTAACTCACGGGGGTAAGGTATTTACTGTTTATTTAGCCATCGATTTGCAAGAAAATTTTAATGAGGTCTTTTTCTACGAGCACAAAAAAACCCGCTCGAAATTGAGCGGGTTTGCGGAAGGGGAAATGAAGACTCGCCGGTCTTACTTCTGCCAGGTGCGCTTTTTGTGGCGATTAGCTTTCAAGCGTTTGCGTCGCTTGTGCTTCGACATCTTTAACCGGCGCTTTTTCTTCAGGTTGCCCATGGTGTTATATCAATGAAATTAGGACTTCGCTTGCGCGAACTTCGCGGCGTGCGCCTTCGCGCGGGACGCGGCGTTTTTGTGAACGACACCCGACTTGGTAGCGCGATCCATTGCCGAAGCGTAGGAGATCGCCGCAGCCTTCGCATCTTCTGCTTTGCCGGACTTGATCGCAGCATCGAGCTTCTTGTGGAGCGTCTTCAGACGGGTTTTGACCGCTTTATTGCGAGCGGTCAGACGCGCCGTCTTGCGTGCGGCTTTGATAGCAGATTTAGTATTGGCCATGCGGGAAACGTTGTGAAGCTGGTCAAAAACTCAAAGCTGGACCTCTGAGTCAAGGGTTTTTCCAAGGTAACTCGCGCATGCCTCCCCCCGCATCGAGCGCCAAAAATGGTTTCGGAGCCATAAGCCGGATTCTGTTTCGCGCGAACGCGACGACTATCATTTCTCTCGAGTTCGCTCGCGCAAACTCGCTCGTGACTCGTGCGAACACGGCGACGAGTGCGACATACCCGCGGCTATTGGACGGGCCGCCCAGCCGCCTATTTTGTCTTGCACCGGATTGGGTTTTTCGTGCCGCCGCCTTTACAGGCGAACGCGGTGGGCTCTTACCCCACCTTTTCATTATGACCGCACGACGCGCAGAACGCGCCGCGAGGCTACTTATTTTCTGTGACACTTTCCATCACCGCGGCTTGACCCGCGGTGCCCCGGCTTGAAGAGCCAACGAAACGACACCGAAGCGACGCTTCACCGCTCACTCTCGACGGGAATCCTGCCCAGAGGTGTCCGGACTTTCCTCTCCATGCTGCAACGAACGCGGCGTTACCCGCGTCTTGGGATCAAAGAACAGGGAGCGACAGTCTGGCTCCGAAACCGGAGCGACCGTGCACAGTATTTTTTCCCAATGCAAGCCGTGCCGCCCCAGCCTCCATGCCTACTTCGGTGAGTCGCCGGTCCGCTTGCGGCTAAAATTCCCAAGCCGCCCCGGCACCGCGCTCAAAAATCAAACCATACGATGCGTCCGCATTGGTCACACGTCGCCAGTTTCTCTCCTTTGCGCGCATCCGTTTCAACCTCGCTCGAAACTTTTAAATGGCACCCGCTACATTTCCCACCACGCAAAGGTACCACGACGACGGGCTGGTGCCGGGCCGCCACTCGATCATAAAGGCGAATCGCCGGCTCGGGCACCTGTTGGCGCGCTTCCGCGACCGTCTTCTGCGCATCTTTAAGCTCCACATTATAATTCGCCTCGCGCTCTCGCAGATTTTTGAGGCGCTCTTCGAATCCTGTGATCAATTGTTTATGCGACTTTTCCGCGTTCTGAAAGCGCACCCTCGCTTCATCAATCGAAAGCATCACTCCGATTTCTTGCTCTTCGAACACGCCAATCGCTGCCTGCGTTGTTTCGATCTCGTGTCCCAGCGCTTGATACTCGTCGTTCTTGCGCACGGACATCTGCTGCGTTTTATATTTCGCTAGCTTCTGCTCCGCGGAGCCGATCTCGGTTTCGAGCAGCTTTTTTTTCGATTCTAGTTCGCGCAGTTCTGTCCGCGCCATATCGATGGCCGCTTTCTCGGCTTCACGCTTTTTCTCGATCTCGGCGGCCTCTCGGGGAATCGCTTTGATCTGCGCCTCTAGCCCCAGCCGGCGGCTATCACGATCTTGCAGAATCAACAGCGAATCGAGAGCGGGGTGACGCATGACCCTACCAAAAACGCCGCCGCGAAAGTCGTCAAAGGTGGAATCCGTTAAATATAATACATCCCATCGCCAACCTTCGCAGCGAGCCGATCCAGCGTGTAAGTTTTCACTTTTGCCTCCAGCGCAGACCGGATCTCATGCCAAATTTGATTCACGCGACGACCCGACTGGCCTTCACCTGAGGTCGTGATTTCCAAAAGCTCGCCCTCGATTACTTTAACAATGTCCAACAGCGTGATTTCTTCGGGCGCGCGAGCGAGTGCATAACCGCCCTGTTTGCCGCGACGACTTACGATCAGTCCACCATTTCTCAGCTCACTCAAAATCTGGACTAAATAGTTGGCCGGCACTTCTTCTATGCGGGCCAATTCTTCGATGTGCGACAATGCCTCACCACCATGTAAACGAGCGAGTTGCGAAAGCACGCGGCACGCATAGTCCACTTTGACGGAAAGCTTCATCCGCGCGCAGGTTAAATCCGAATCTTAGGTGAGCAACCTAAATCAATTTTCCTGCCAAAAACCGCGCTTGTAAATCACGACGAAAAGGGTTGTGGGGGCTGGTGATTTCCGAAATGATTTTCCCTTCAATTATCCCCTGTTTTTCCCACGATATGGCTGACGATCAAGACTCGCAAAACCTCCCCAAACCTCAATCGAGCGCCGACGACTACAACGCGTCCCAGATCCAGAAACTCGAGGGCTTGGAAGGTGTGCGAAAGCGCCCGGATATGTACATTGGCGATACCAATGAACGCGGGCTCCACCATTGCGTTTTCGAAGTGGTCGACAACTCGATCGACGAAGCTCTCGCGGGTTTCGCGAGTGAGGTTCGCGTCAGCATTCACTTGGACGGCTCCTGCTCGGTTGAAGACAACGGACGCGGCATCCCCGTCGACATGCATCCGGTCTATCACATTCCGGCGCTCGAACTCGTTTTAACCAATCTCCACGCCGGCGGTAAATTCGGCAAAGGCGCTTATCAAGTTTCCGGCGGTCTTCACGGCGTCGGCGCCAAGTGCGTGAACGCCGTTTCAGAATGGTTCGAAGCGGAGGTTCGCCGCAACGGCAAGGTCTACCAAATGCGTTTCGCCCAAGGCGTCACGACGCAGAAGATGACCGTGATCGGCGACACCAAGAAAAACGGCACGAAGATCACTTTCAAACCCGACCCCGAGATCTTCAAAACGACCCGCGAATTTCAATACGATATTCTCGCCAAACGTCTTCGCGAACTCGCGTTTCTCAATCCGGGCATCCGCATCGAGTTGATGGATGAGCGTGCTCAGAAATCGGATACGTTTTTCTTCAAGGACGGGATTGTCGAATTCGTCCGCTTCTTGAATACGAACAAGAATATCGTGAACGACAAACCGATCCATTTTTCGGATACGGTGCCGAACGAAGAAGATCCCAGCAAGCCGCCGATCTCGGTCGACGTTGCGATGCAGTATAACGATTCGTATAACGATCAAGTTTTCGCCTACGCCAACTCGATCTATAATATCGAGGGCGGCACTCACCTTTCCGGCTTCCGCACCGCGCTGACCCGCGTGATCAATAATTTCGCGAAGCAGAACAATCTGATCAAAGAAAAAGATCCGTCGATCAGCGGCGAAGATGTTCGCGAAGGTCTCGTCGCGGTTATTTCGGTCAAAGTCCCGGAGCCGCGCTTCGAAGGTCAAACCAAGACGAAGTTATCGAACGGCGAAGTGGACGGCATCGTCCAAAAGATCGTCGGTGAAAAGCTGAAGTTCTATTTCGAAACGACCCCCGGCATCGCCAAACGTATCATCGACAAAACGCTCAACGCGGCGCGCGCTCGTGAAGCTGCACGCAAAGCGCGCGAGACCGTGCGCAAAGGCGCGCTCTCCGGGGGTGGCTTACCCGGCAAATTGGCGGACTGCTCTGAACGGGATCCAGCGCTGACTGAACTTTATATTGTCGAAGGTGACTCCGCCGGTGGTTCCGCGAAGCAGGGCCGTGATCGGCGCTTCCAAGCGATTTTGCCGCTGCGTGGTAAGTTAATTAATACAGAAAAAGCCCGTCTCGATAAAGTGCTGTCGAACGAGGAAATTCGCACGCTCATCACTGCGATCGGGACGGGCATCGGCGACGGTGAAATGGACGGCTCCTTCAACGTCGAAAAAGCTCGCTACCACCGCGTGATCATCATGACCGACGCGGATGTGGATGGCTCGCACATTCGCACGCTGCTGCTAACGTTTCTCTATCGTCAGATGCGTCCGCTGCTCGATCGCGGCTACGTTTATATAGCGCAGCCGCCTCTTTATAGAATCAAACGCAAGAAGCGTGAGCAGTACATTGACAACGATGAACAGCTCAACCGCATCCTCCGCGAGCTCGGTTCTGAAGATGTCGTGCTGACCCGGATGCGCGACCAATTCGTATTCCCACCGGCGTCGGTTGATCTCATCGTAGAATCGTTAGCCGCGCTAGAACGTCTGGGCGGTGGCATCACTCGTTACGGTGCTTCGCTCGACGAATATCTCGATCGCCATGACCGCGAAACGCACGCCCTTCCGCGTTACGTGGCGCGGATTCGCGAAGGTAACAAGGAGTCGCATGAGTTCTTGAAAGACGAAACCGCGCGCGCGGCATTCGTGCTCCAACACAACTTGGACGCCGACTTGTTCGAGCAAAGTGAAGGCGGCGCGACCAAGACGCCGTTCAGCAATCGCCGCATCACCGTGCACGAAATCTTCGAGTCCACGGAAATGACCAAGCTGTTGAAGACTGTGTCCGGCGCCGGTCTGGAAATCGACCGTTTTATCCGCACCGATGAGCCACGCTACCGCGTCGGCGAAAATCTTGGACAGAAAAGCGAAACGCAGACCGACCTGTTCTCGCCTCTCGATATCCTCACCCATATCCGGACGCTCGGACGGAAGGGTCTTTCGATTCAGCGTTATAAGGGTTTGGGCGAAATGAATCCCAAGCAGCTTTTCGAAACCACGATGGATCCCGAGAAGCGCCGCTTGCTGCGCGTCTCGATCAACGACGCGGCGAAAGCCGACGCGCTCTTTACCCTCTTGATGGGCGACGAAGTTCCCCCACGCCGCCAATTCATCGAAGACAACGCCCTTAACGTTCAATATTTGGACGTCTGACGGCAGCCATTCGGCTGCCTAGTGAAGAGTGATGAGTGAAGAATGCAGCGTGACGGATTCCTCAGAAAACAACGTCCCTGCAATCTCGCTCAGCCACTCCTTCGCTCCTCCGCGAAACTCATCATCACTCTTCATTCTGCATTCTTCATTAGCGCAGCGTAAAAATGCCTTCTGTAACTGAAAAGCTCTCGTCGGCCAATATCACCGACATCATGCAGACCGCCTACATCGAGTACTCGATGTCGGTCATCGTTTCTCGCGCTCTGCCGGACGCGCGCGATGGTCTGAAACCTGTCCAGCGCCGCATCCTCTACGCAATGCTGCGCGAAGGTCTGCTGCACAATCGCTCGTACGATAAGTGCGCCGGCGTCGTCGGCGAAGTGCTTAAGAATTACCATCCTCACGGCGACGCGTCCGTTTACGACACACTTGTGCGCATGGCGCAGACTTGGGTCATGCGTTATCCGCTGATCGATCCGCAGGGTAACTTCGGCTCAGTCGACGGCGATCCGCCGGCCGCCTATCGTTACACCGAGTGTCGTTTGAGTGCCGCCGCCGAAGAGCTGCTCCGCGATATCGAAGAGGACACCGTCGATTTCGTTCCTAATTATAAAGAATCGACGACCGAGCCCACTGTATTGCCTTCGGCACTACCGAACCTGTTGATGAACGGTTCGACCGGCATCGCGGTCGGTATGGCGACGAATATTCCGCCGCATAATTTGGGCGAAATCATCAGTGCTACCTGCGCGATCATCGATCAGCCCAATATCTCGATCGACGAGATCATAAAGTTTATCCCCGGTCCTGACTTCCCGACTGGCGGCACGATCGCAGGCCGCGAAGGCATCGAAAGTTATCTGCGCACCGGCAAAGGGATCGTGCGCATCCGCGGCAAAGCCCACACCGAAGAAACCAAGGCCGGCCAAGAGCAGATCGTCATCACGGAAATTCCGTATAACGTTAACCGCGCCAATCTCGTTACCCGCATCGCTGAACTCGTCACCGAAAAAGAAATCGAAGGCATCCGTGATGTGCGCGACGAGTCGGATGAAAATACTCGTGTCGTCATCGAGTTGAAACGCGGCGAGCAATCGCGCGTTGTCATCAATCAGCTTTATCAAAAAACCGCGCTCGAATCTTCTTTCGGCGTAACGCTGCTGGCCCTCGACAAGAAGCGGCCGAAGCAGATGAATATTAAAGAGCTGATCGAATGCTTCATCGATCACCGTCGCGACGTCATCACACGTCGCACCAAGTTCCGCCTCCGTGAAGCGGAAGACCGTGCACATATTCTCGAAGGCTACAAAATCGCTCTCGATAATCTCGACGACTTCGTCCGCATCATTCGCAGCTCCTCCGGGCGCGAAGAAGCGAAACAGAAGTTGATGGCGAAATATCCGCTTTCGGAACGCCAGACCGACGCAATCTTGGAACTGCGTCTCTATCAACTGACCGGCCTCGAGCGCGATAAGATCGAAGCTGAATATCTCGAGTTGCTTAAAAAGATCGAGGAACTGCGTAGTATTTTGGAAAGCGAACACAAGCTGCTCACCGTCATTAAAACAGAGCTGCTGGCGTTGAAGGAAAAATACGCCGAACCACGCCGAACCGAACTCGTCGGCGCTGCGGGCGAATTTCGCATGGAAGACGTGATCGCCAACGAAGGTTGTGTGATCACCGTTTCCCACCACGGTTTCGTGAAGCGCACGCCCGTCGCAGAATACCGCAGCCAAAAACGCGGCGGAAAAGGCATTATCGGGACCGAAACCTACGAAGACGATTTCGTGGAGCGTCTCTTCACTGCGAGCACGCACGATTATATTTTGTTCTTCACGAACAAAGGCCAGTGCCTCGCCCGCAAAGTCTACGACGTGCCGGAAGGCGCGCGTACCACCAAGGGTAAGAGCGTATCCAGTTTCCTGAGACTGAGCGAAGGCGAGAAGATCGCCTCGATGATCTGCGTGACAACTTTCGATCCGGAAAAATTCGTCGTCATGGCGACGAAGGCCGGCGTGTTGAAAAAAACCCGCCTCTCCGAATACGAAAACTCAACGCGTGAAGGCGGCATCGCCGGCATCAAGCTCGACAGCGCCGATTCATTGATCGGCAGTGTACTCACTAATGGCGCGAACGAGATTGTTCTGGTTTCGCACCAAGGCCAAGCGGTTCGCTTCTTTGAAGGCGTCGCCACGGGCAATACGATTGAAGCTGAGACCAATCCCCCGATCGGCGACGTGGCCGTTCCCGGCGCGGAAGCAGCCGAGGCCGGAGAAAAACCCGAAGGCTTACGCGCGATGGGCCGCAACACCGTTGGTGTCACCGGCATGCGCTTTAAGTACGCCGGCGATTACTTGCAGGCGATCGAGGTTTCCGATCCGGCGGCGCGTCTGCTGGTCGCGCGCGAAGACGGCATCGGCAAGCGCACACCGTTCGAAGATTATCGTCTCACGCGTCGCGGCGGCACTGGTGTGATCGCGATCGAACTTCCGGAAGACGGCTCCGTCAAAGTTGCTGGCGCGCTCAGCGTCCGCGAGACCGATGAAGTCATGTTCCTCACTTCGAAGGGTCAAAGTATTCGCACGCGTGTGAAAGAAATTCGCGAGACCGGTCGCGGTGCGAAAGGGGTGAAGCTGCTGACGTTGGCCGAAGGCGATCGCCTTCTCAGCGTCGCCCGCATCGTCGAAACCGAAGCCGAACTCGCCCTGCTCAACGACGGCCCCCCCGCCGAGCAAGCTTGATCGCGGTCTCGAAAATCAGCCACAACTTCTCGTAGCTGCGCTTCTTAAAGCGCGCAGTCACCCTCTCGATACTGTGTAGCCGCGCGTCTTAACGCGCGGAAGCACGTCGTGATGGCAGGAAACTTGGAAATTCAGATTTCTCATGTTCAGGGCGAGTTAGACACGGCTACTTGAACAGCCGACGATGCCGGTTGCGCGGATCACGACCCGCGGCTACCGAGATGCATTATCGCTCCCCACATAGTCGTCGTGTAATTTCAAATACACGCCGTTGGTCCAGCCGAAGCCATCTTGCGACGGGTACTCGCCTCCTCCGGCCGTAAGCGCGAGATCTTCAACGTTATATTTTTCCATCATCTTGCCCGTGTTCCGATAGACACTGTCGTTCAAAGCAAGCCAGCGATGCGCGATCTCTGCGGCGAGCTCATGTTCACCGTAGTTCTCCAATCCGTGAATAGTCAGCCATTGCAGAGGAGCCCATCCATTGGGCGCATCCCATTGCTGACCCGTGTGATTTAGCGTCGTCACCACACCGCCGGGGCGAAGAAATCGATTACGAATCGCCTCGGCCACGCGCTTAGCCTGTTCGAGTGTTGCCAATTTAAAAAACAGCGGCGCCACCCCAGCTAAAGTCCACGCGCGGTTCAGCTGACGAGTGTTCGCGTTGTAATCGAAAAAGTAACCGTCCTGATTGGACCAGAACAGGCGCACGATCGCGTCGCGCCGCCGCCGCGCTCGCTGCTCGAATGTAGCCGCGTTTATCTTGTCTCCATTTTCTCGATACGCCGCTGCCAGCGTAGTTTCCAAATGCTGCAGCAGGCAATTCAAGTCGACCGGCAGCAGGTCAAGCGTATGTGTAGCGGTCAATCCACTACCGCCGATGAACCAGCGTGAGCTGAAATCCCATCCGCTTTCTGCGGTCGCGCGCAAATTACGATACAAAATTTCCGGGGGCTCCGAAGTCGCGCGAGCGGTCGCTTCCTCCTTCGCAAAGGCCTCCGGTCGGGGCGTCGCCAGTTGATCGTAGTATCGCGATAGGACGATGCCCTCTTCGAGGGCGACCTGGTGGTGCGTGGGCGCGGCAACTCGTTTACTTTCATCGCGCCAATAAGCGTACTCCGTTTTCAACGCCTCCAGATATTGCGCGTAAATTTTTGGGCCCTGCTTTTCCGAGAGCAGATCGAGCATCAGCGAAAAAAACGGTGGCTGAGATCGCGAAAGAAAATAGGTGCGATTTCCATTGGGAATATGCCCGTAGTTCTTTTCCAAATACGCGAAATTTTCGATCATGTCTTCGATCAGATCTTCGCGGTGCGAAGAACGCAGACCGAGCATCGTGAAGTACGAGTCCCAATAATAAACTTCACGAAACCGGCCACCCGGCACGATGTAGGGGTGCGGCAGCGGAAGGAGCGAAGAATTCGGCACCTCTCGATCGGCCGAACGCTGCAGAATCGGCCAGAGCGCGCGAATGTGCTCCGGAGTGCTTAATTGTGTTCCCGTCCCGGCATTTCGCCCGTTCGGGTGTTCGCCCGGAGTCGCGGGCGCGATGAAGTACTCCGCGACAAATTCGGACAGCCGGAAGCCTGGCCGATTCTTTTCTTCAGCGTACTTCCGCAAAATGTCCGCTGGAGCCCGCCGGGGCACGCAATCGACAAACGTCTTTTGATCTTCAAACACCCCACTCCGCTGCACGTCCTCAAACAGGCTGCCGAAGACCTGATCTGGACTCGGCGAACGTGAGGCCGCCGAAGCAACCAAGGCAAATGTGAGGAAAAGTAACGTGAAGATGCGGCGCTGCATGTCGTTACGGAAACGCGCTCGCATGGGCAGTTCCGCCTCAAGCTCACCTCTTTGCGTGTCGATATTCATTACTTCCCCGGTCGCATTTTTCGAAAGTCCATGAAATCACCTTCCACGCACCCTCTGTCGGGCCGAAAGCTCGACCGGGCCGCGACGAAGTCGGTCGATGCACGCGTGGCCCAACTGCACGTCGACATCATGGCGGGCATTTATCGAAAGACCGACCGCATGTTCGCCGTTCTCCTCATTCTGGAATGGATCGCATGCGTGTGTTTGGCGATTTGGTTCACCCCGGGAATATGCGAAGCGCTACCCGGCATTCTGCCCTACCGCGTTGAGACTGCTTTGCTGGTGGGAGCCTTGATGACGCTTCCCGCGCTCGGGCTGGTCTGGCTGAGGCCGAGCAGCACACTGACACGCCATGTTATTGCTGTGTCGCAGATGGTCGCGTCTGCATTGTTGATTCACGTGACCGGCGGGCGCGGCGAAACCCATTTTCACGTTTTCGGTTCGTTGGCATTCCTAGCCTTTTATCGCGATTGGCCTCTAATCATCACCGCCACTGTGGTGGTTGTTTTAGAGCACTCGCTGCGCGGTATCTATTATCCTGTTTCCGTTTTCGGAACAGTGGTCGCGAGCAACTGGCGGTGGGTAGAACATGCCGGATGGGTGATCTTCGAAGATATCTTTCTAATCTACTCCTGTGTTCGTTCGCAGAACTTCATTCTAGATAACGCCAATCACCGTGTGCAGCTCCAACGCACCCAAGAGAGCATCGAGCGCACGGTCGAAGAGCGCACCCACGAACTCGCCGAGACCAACATTCGTTTACGCGCCAATATCGAAGAGCGGCAGCGCGCGGAGAGAGATTTATTGGCGGCCAAGGAAACGGCCGTCGCGGCTAATCGCGCGAAGTCGGAATTCTTGGCCAACATGAGCCACGAAATTCGCACGCCGATGAATGGCGTTTTGGGCATGAGCACGTTACTTCTGGAAACGACGCTTAACGATCAGCAGCGCGATTTCACAGAAACGATTCGGCAGAGCTGCGACTCATTGCTGATCGTGATCAACGATATCCTCGATTTTTCCAAAATCGAAGCGAGTGCGATCGAGCTGGCTGAGATCAATTTCGATCTGCGCACGTGCATCGAAGAGACGCTCGACCTCTTTGCGTTGAAATCTGCGCAGAAAAAAATCGAACTGCTCTATCTTGCCGACGACAGCGTTCCGTCTTCGGTGGCAGGCGATCCCGCACGCGTGCGACAAATTTTGGTCAACGTGATCGGGAACGCGGTGAAGTTCACTGACCGAGGGTCTGTCTTCATTGAAGTTCACAGCCGAACGCTGGGACGCGCCGAACAACGCAGTAGCGCACCGGCCGAACGCTGGCACGAACTCACTTTCCACGTTCGCGATACTGGCATCGGCATCTCGTCGGAACGAAAAGATCGTTTGTTCAAACCATTCAGCCAGGCTGACGCGTCGATGAGTCGACGCTATGGCGGCACGGGGCTAGGGTTGGCGATTTCGAAACGGATTTCTGAAGCGATGGGCGGAACGATCACCGTCGCGAGCACGGTCGGCCAAGGTTCATGCTTCACGATTACGATGAGGCTGCGTGCGCCGGAAGATTTCTTGGAAAATCCGCTATGTACGCCGCTCGCCGGCAAACGCGTGCTGATCGCCGAACCGCGCGCTCTGTCGCAAAAAGTTCTCTCGACCATGGCGGGCAGTTGGGGAATGGACGTGCGCGTTTTTTCATCGGCCTCAGCCATTCAGGCCGAGCTGACCTCGCCGGAGCGCCCTGATATAATCATAATTTCTTTGCCCGAGCTCACCGGTGAGGCGCTGCGTGCGGTCAATGATCGCGCACGGATCAAAAGAGTCCCGGTGATTTTGATCGAGCCAGCGGGACGCAAACCTGCGGAGATCGGCATGCTCCCGGAATCGATTGCGGGTGTTTTGTTCGCGCCGGCGAAATCAGCCGCGTTGCGCAATGCGCTTGTGCGCGCGATTGAGGGCCGCCAAGAGATCGCTCCGAACACGTTGCGCAAAACCGCGTTTTCGAAACTGCAGATGGAGTTTCCACTCCGCATTTTGCTGACCGAGGACAACCTGGTAAATCAGCGCGTGGCGCTCCGCTTCCTTTCTGCGATGGGATTTGATTGCGAGGTCGCCAACCATGGCGCTGAGGCGGTCGACGCGCTCAACCGCGAAATCTATGACGTCGTCCTGATGGATTTGCAGATGCCGGAAATGGATGGGTACGAAGCCACGCGCGTGATCCGCGAAAAACTGAATTTAAAACAGCGTCCGCAGATCATCGCTCTGACTGCGCACGCCAGCGCCCACGATCGCGAACTCTGTTTCCAATCTGGGATGAACGACTACCTGACGAAGCCTCTCTCAGTGAGCTTGCTAGAGCAGAAATTGCGCGACGCCGCGCTGCGTCTCGGCATGCAGCCGCGGGAGTGTACGCCGGCTGAAGCGTATTCAATTTAGCACGACAGCGCGGATTCTAAATCCGCGCGCCGCGACACGATACGCCGCAATTGTGTACGACTACAGCCTCAGGGCGTTCCGCCACTGCTTGGATTTGTGCTGCTGCTGCCCGAGCTAGAAGAATTTGAGCCGGAGGGATTGGCCGTGCTTCCAGAAGACGAATTGGGATTGTTATAGGTTGAGCCTGGATTGGAAGAGTTAGTACTGCTCGACGAACTTGAGTTCGGGTTACTCGAGCTTGAGCTCCCGGCACCAGAATTCGCGTTTCGATTGGTACCGCTGCTGTTCGAACTCGATCCACTCGCGGTGCCGCTGGCATTGGTCCCACTGCTATCGGAAGAACTGGAACCACCGCCGTAGGTGCTGCCCGTTCCGCTAGAACTGCCGGCGCCTCCCGAGCCGGTACTTCCGCTGCCGCTGGTTGAGCCCGCGCTGCCCGTGGCGTTTCCGCTCGTGCTCGAATCGGAACTGCCGGGGCTGCCGCTAGAACCGGACATGCCGGTGCTCGCGCCCGAGCCGCTCGACGAGCCAGAGGTCCCGCCACTCGCGGATCCATCCGTGGAGCCACTGTTCGCAGCGGACCCCGCGCCCGAACTATTGCTGGAACTGCCGGAGCTACCATTGCTGCTACTGGTCCCGCCACTTGATCCTGCGGAAGCGCCGGAGCTCGCACCAGCGCCAGAGCCGCCTCCCGATCCGCCACCGCCACCTTGACCGAAGGCCGGCGTCAAAAGGCCGAGCGTGCCAAATGTTGCGAGGAGCGCGACCAAGCGCGCGAGGTTTGCTTTAGTTTTAAATGAAGAGTTCATGAGCCAACTTAGCTCACGCAGTGCACTTAAAAAATGGGGCGCGTCGCTGAGCCGAACTTCGGATTTGTCCGAGCCACCGTGCCGACAGCCTCCGAGGCACCCCAGGGAATTTTCCTAAGCGATGATTAATCGCTCATCACCGGAGTCACCACTACGGCGACGTCCTCACGAAAGGGCGGCAAGTGCAAGAGCAGCGAGCCGTTGGCCGGTTCGCCTTCGTCACGTGATATGAGCGTGCCTTTTTCGGCGTCGAAACATTTTACCTCAACTTTCCCCGCCGCCCATTGGGGCAAGGTGATCGTTTCATCCAAGATCAGCGGGGGCTGATAACGGTATGCGCCGGCCGGATACGCGATCCACGGCGAATGGACGTAGATCGCCGCACGGCGCCTTTCCCCGTCGGCGATGCCGATCTTTTCGGCCCGGAAGGCATGTCCATCGGCAAAAGCCGAAGGCTGCACTCCTTCAACTTGCAGCGCCTCCAAAGCCGCCCAATCGGTGCCCGTATTCAGAATTTGGATTGTATGAATTCCTGCGGGAATCTCGACCGCGAAAGGCCGATCGATTTCGTGGTTCACCGCCGCTTTGCCGTCGCGATCAAAAATCCGCGTGCGGATTTTCTCGGTGCCATCGACGGTGACGACGAGTTCCACGTCGGAGGCGACTGAATTGACGCGAAAGCTGACTTTCCCCAGCGCAGTGAATCGCGCGGTCAATTTGATCGGCTGATGGCGCGGTCCATCGACGGTTCCCAAAAGAAAACTGCTCACTTGTTCTCCGGCTCTTTCCGCGGAAAGCGCGTTCGCAATGGTGACTTCGTCACTAATTGTCGCTCGGCGATAGGAACTCAGTGCAACCGTCGCGCCGAATGGCAACGAGTCGGGCAAGGCCGCGCCCAAATCGTTCGAGATCGCTTTCGCGTCACTATCGAAATCAATCGCGGACCAGGATCCCTTCGACCAGCCCGCGTGACTCATCACATCGGTTAATGTCTGGAAAATCGGATACACGTGTTCGTCATGCACGCTATCCCACCACCACGACATGCCCGTCCCGACTGATCCACCGAGTGCGCCACCCCAAAGCAGCTGGCGGAATCCGCGCAAGTGGGGGTCCTCCTGCAAGTCCCACGAGCCGGGGCTGATTCCAAATTCGCCAATCAAAACCGGCTTGTGATAACGTTGATTAAAATCCTGCGTCAGCGTGGCGAGCAGACGCGCAGGCGCGGGGTCGCCGTAGGAGTGATACATAGCAAAATCTATTTCCGGCAAAGACCAGATCTCGGCGCGGTCGCTGCCTCCCGTCAAACTGGTGGAAACCAGATGGTGATACGGGTCATGGGCGTGCAGCCATTGGCCCATAGTGCGATGCCAGTTCGCCACGTCGGCCGCCACCAGCGATTGCTGCGGCGCGTAGACGTTATCGATCTCATTGAAAAATTCCCACGACAACAGGGCTGGACTGTAACCATATCGGCCAATCAAATACCGAAGCCGTTTCCGATAAATCGCCTGAGCTTGAGCGTTAGTGAAAAAATCGTTGGGCGTGACACAGGGGCCGCCTTGAAGCTGGCTATACGGATTGGTTTTCCAGAAATTGTTTCCGTTGTCCCAGTTCGAGTTCTCTACTTGGAACATGCCGTGGTGGTCCAGGCACAATAGGAGGTAGATTCCGTCCCGCTCGGCTTGGAAAAAAACTTGGTCGAGCTGCCACGCCTCCGCTTGCCGATAGTGTGTGAGCGAGCCAGGAACATGCTCGATTCCCAGCGACCATGGACAAAGCCAGACGCGCGCAAAATTTCCGCGCACTTTTTTCAGCTCACCAAACCACGTATCGAAATCGTCAATACCGCGGCCCACGCTCCAGCAAATATTCTCTCCGACAAGGCGGAGTGGTTGGTGATCGCTGGTTTCAAACGAGCGGCCATCGGGAGCGTTCTGCGCCCAATGCTGAATGATCGGCTGCGCGCCGGCCGCCACGCTGAACCGCGTCGGCGCCACCGTGGCCACCGGCAAATCGGCGGCCGCCGCGAGCGCGTGATCGCCGACTTGCACCGCCAACGCCACCGAATAGTCGCCCACTTCGGTCGGCGTGAAGCGGACCCGCCAGCTCTGGGCCCCGGGCGTATAAACGGTCTGCGCACTGCTTCCGTTGCGCGAAAAATCCTGAAACCAAAAAGCCGGCACGCGCGTGACGCGCCCGGATGGTGCCGTAAAAACCGCGTCGATCTGCACAAGATCCGGATCAAAGTTGTTGGCCGTCTGGGGACCATTTTCGATCGTGAATTCGATTCGATGCCAAACTTCCGCACCCCCGAGTGCGCGCAAGCTGATCGGACCGCTAGCCAAAATCTCGGCGGCGCGGGAAACAAGGGCAGTCAAAACCACAAGCGCCGCAGCCAAGCAAAGCGCGCGAAAGGAAAAACGCATCTGTCAGCGATACGCGTCTCGCAAGGAGGCGGAAAGCGAAATTCGCTTAGCAGTGACGCACAAATTAGAGGGTGCGCCTGTTTCCAAAGCCGTTAGGGTTCGCTCGATATGCCCGAGTCGCGCATTCCTTTTTCAGCTCGCCTTCAATCGACCGTATGGTCTCTCGCGCTCGCCGCGTTCGGCGCTACACCATCGGCGCTCTTCGCGGCCAAGCCGACCGACTATGTGCCATCACCGATTGAAGTGGTAGCCGAAGATGTGCATGTGAGTATCGGCGAAAAACTCGGACTCGTCGTGGGTCGTTATTGGTATCAATACGTTCCAAAATTCGACGACGGGGTTTCGCGGCGCGTGCCGATTTACTACGCGACGTTCGTACCAAAAGCCTACACGGATCGCGCTGACCTGCTGGAAATCTCCGGCGTGCGACTCACCATCGGCGATAAAAGTTATAGTCCCGAAACGGCGCGAGTTCTCAGCGACGAAGAAGTCGGTCCGGTGCAGGTCGCGCCAAAAGATTTCGCGGTGGCATGGTTCATTTTTCAAATTCCACGCGTCGACGCCAAAATGCGGTTCGCCGTGCTGATCGAAAGCGCGCAGCCAGTCTATAATTTCGAGGGAAACTCGACCGTCGCTTATTGGCCCTGGTTGCCGGAGTTGGAAGCGACGAAGCAGGACATGGAGCTGAAAGATTCCGACTTTACCGTCACCTTCGAAGCGCTGCCTCACGTGACGATCAAGCCGGAAAGTATTAACACGAAGGTAGTCGAAACCTCAGCGACCAAGCTCGTGGTTCATCCCGTGCACACCGAGATGATCGCGGTGAAAGTGAACCAGCAGAACTAGAGTCGTTTCGACAAAGAAATCGGCACAGCTTTGCTTAAATGCCTAGTCGTTTAAATGGCTATTGGTTCAAATCTCCTAGTGGTGCGACGAGCTCGCTGGCGGGGCTTCGGCGGGCGCTTGGGGAACGTGGGCCGCCGTGTCTTTACGATGCGTGAGGTGTTCCACAATATAGAACATCACTGGGATCAGGAAGATCGCGAGGAACGTCGCGGTGAGCATACCGCCGATGACGGCAGTGCCCATGACACGCCGCGCCACCGCGCCAGAGCCGCTCGCAGTCCACAGCGGCACACACCCGAGCACGAATGCAAACGAGGTCATCAAAATCGGTCGCAAGCGCGTTTGCGCGCCTTCGAGAGCCGCGTCGATCAAGGACTCGCCGTGCTGAAAGCGCATCCGAGCAAACTCGACGATCAAAATTGCGTTCTTCGCCGCGAGGCCGATCAACATGACAAGGCCGATCTGTGCGAAAACGTTGTTCTCCATTCCGCGTAGCGTAAGCGCGCCGAAAGCGCCGAAGACAGCCACCGGCACCGTGAGCAAGACGCTGAAAGGGAGCGTCCAACTCTCATAGAGCGCCGCCAAAACGAGAAACACGAACAGCAGCGATAGTCCGAAAATCGCCATCGGCGAAACGCCTTCTTGCGCTTTCTTTTCCTGAAAGGACATCGCCATATAATCGTAGCCCATACCCGGTGGCATCGTTTCTTTAAATGTGTCTTCTAACGCCGCCATCGCCTGGGCGGAGCTAAAGCCTGGCTTAGCCGTTATATTAAGCTGCGCTGCACGATAGAGATTATAACGCATTGTGAATTCCGGACCTGGCCGTGGCACGATTTTCGCAAAGGTGGACAACGGCACCATCGCGCCGTCTTTGTTGCGCACTTGATATTGGTCGAGATCGCCGGCGTCTCGTCGATACTCACCCTCGGCCTCGAGATACACCTGCCATTGACGTCCAAAGCGGTTAAAATAATTCACGAAGATACCGCCCATGAAGCATTGCAGTGTTTTATAAACATCATCGATCGCGACACCCTGTTTAAGAACTTTGTCGCGATCAACCTCGACGAAATCCTGAGGAACTGCCGGCAAATAGGTCGTGGAAACAGAAGCCAGCTCTGGACGTTTGCGCGCAGCCGCCAAATATTTGTTGAGATTTTCCGAGAAGAACTCGGGCGACTGTCCGCTGCGATCTTCCAGCGCCATGGTTACTCCGCCCGCGGTGCCGACCCCGGGAATCGCCGGGGGCGCGAAGGAGAACGCGAGGCCTTCCGGAACTTTGCCCAACTCCTTTGCGAGATGCGCACGAATCGCCGCGTATTGTTCGTCCGGATTTTCGCGTGCGCTCCATTCTTTAAACGTCACGAAGAAAAACGCGCTGTAGGTATTGTAGACAGTGCTCAACAGACTGAAGCCAACGATGCCCGTACAGTTCTCCACGCCGGGCGTATGACTGATGATATCCTCCACCTTCTTCGCCGCCTCGTCGGTGCGCTGGAGAGACGAAGCGTTGGGTAGCTGCATACCAACATAAACGTAGCCTTGGTCCTCGTCGGGCAAAAAGGCCGAAGGCAAATCTTTGCCGAGAAATGCTGCACCTGCGGCAAAACCCGCCAGCAGCAAAAAAGAAACCAGGCTTTTGTGGATCAGCGCGCGGGAGATATTGACATATCCAGCCGAAGCGCGGCCAAACACTTTATTAAAACCGCGGTAAAACATACCGAGCGGGCCTCCCGTTTTTGCTTTCGGACGCAGAATCAGAGCGCAGAGCGCCGGCGAAAGCGAAAGCGCGTTGAATGCAGAAATCATTACCGAAATCGCGATCGTCAGCGCGAACTGTTGATACAGGCGACCCGTGATGCCGGGAATAAAGGCGGTCGGAATAAACACGGCCGCAAGAATGATCGCGATCGCTACAACCGGGCCGGCGACTTCTTCCATCGCCTTGAAGGTCGCATCGCGCGGCGACATTCCCTGCTCAATATGGTGCTCCACCGCTTCCACCACCACGATCGCATCATCGACGACCAGACCGATCGCGAGCACGAGGCCGAAGAGCGATAATGTATTAACCGAAAATCCGAAGGCCGGAAAAAAGATAAACGTACCGATCAGCGATACCGGCACCGCTAGTAAAGGAATGATTGTCGCGCGCCAGCCTTGCAGGAAAATGAACACCACCAAAATCACGAGCGCGAGCGCCTCCCAAAGCGTTTGGCCGATTTCACGAACACCTTCCGAAACCGAGCGTGTGGTATCGAGGGCAACCGTAAACGTCAGGTCGTGGGGAAAAGTGGTCCGCATTTCTTCGAGCGCTTTTTTTACGCCGTTGGCTGCGTCGAGCGCGTTAGATCCCGGCAATTGATAAATCGCCATGATGGCGGAAGACTTTCCGTTCATCCGCGAACGAATATTATAAAGCTGCGCGCCGAGTTCGACGCGTGCGACATCCCTCAGCCGCACGACAGCTCCGCCAGTTGTTTCTCGTAGAACGATATTTCCAAACTCTTCTGGAGATGCGAGACGCCCTTGCGCTCGGACTGAGTAAGTAAACTGCTGCCCTGTCGGTGCAGGCTCGGCACCGATCTGGCCCGCGGGATTAACCGTATTCTGTGTTTTAATCGCCGCGAGCACCTCGGGAACCGTCAGATTCAATTTCGCCAACTGGTCCGGCTTGATCCAAAACCGCATCGCATACTGACCAGCACCGAACACCGTTACGCTAGCGATTCCGGGCACCCGCGTCAGTTTATCGTTTATATTGATATAGGCGTAATTCGCCAAAAAGGTCCCATCGTAGGTTCCATTCGGTGAGTTCAACGCGATCAACATCAGCGGTGCGGAAAGCGATTTCTGCACCGTCACTCCATAAGCGGCGACATCCGATGGCAGCTGCGGCGACGCCTGCGTCACACGCATCTGCGACAAGATCAAGTCCGTGTTGGGATCAGTCGCTATATCGAAATTCGTCGTCAAACGGAACGAGCCATCGCTCCCGTTGATCGAGTACATATAGTTGAGATTATCGACACCGCTGAGCTGCTGCTCGATAGGCGCGGCCACGGATTGCTCGACGGTTTGTGCGTCGGCGCCGACATAACTCGAGGTGATGCGCACTTCCGGCGGTGCGATTTTTGGAAATTGCGCGATCGGCAGGCCGAGAAATGAAACAATGCCCACAATGACCGTGAGAATCGAAATGACGATCGCCACGATCGGACGGTTAATGAAGAACTTCGACATGGCGCGGAACTTAGTGAGCGACGGCGGGCTGAGCGGCAACCGGGCTGGCCGGCTTGATCGTGACCGTGGCGCCATCTTTCACCTTCAAGAGGCCTTCGACGATCACGCGGTCATTGGGCTGCAGTCCCGAAGTGATAATCCAATTTTCGCCGACGCGCTCACCGACATGCACGGAAACAAGGTGAACTTTATTTTCCTGATCGACCGTGAAAACTTGATACGTCCCTTGCAGTTCGTTCACCGCGCGTTGGGGAACCTCAAGAGCATTCTTGACGGTGCGCACCACGGCGCGAATACGTGCGTACTGACCAGGACGTAAGGTTAACTGCGAATTAGGAAACGAACCCGCGATGCGCAACGTGCCCGTGTTTGCGTCGACACCGCGATCCAGCGCAATCACTTTACCAACCTCTGGATAGACCGAACCGTCCGCGAGAATGAGATGCAGCTCGAGGCCATCAGGAAAATTGGTCGCGTTATTTCGATGCGACACGAAATCTAAATACTCGCCTTCGCTGATCGAAAAGTAGGCTTTGATCGGATCGATCGTCGAAACCGTCGTTAATATACCCGTGGACGGACCGACCAAGTCGCCGATTTGTGCGGTGGCGATGGAGGGCATGCCGTCGATCGGCGAGGTCACTTGCGTGAATTCCAGATTGAGCTTCGCGGTGTCGAGCGCTGCTTTGGCGCCGAGATGCGCGGCCTGCGCGTTGTCAAAATCCTGCTGCGAGATCGCTTCTTTTTTCAACAGATCCGCTTCCCGTTTCAGATCGAGTTCAGCCTTATTGAAATTCGCGGTTACCTGATCGACGGTCGCTTGAAAATTGCGCGGATCGATCGTGAAAAGGAGATCACCTTTTTTAACTGGCTGACCTTCAGTGTAGTTTTGTTTGAGCAAATAGCCAGTGACCTGCGCGCGGATCTGCGCGTTGACGAGTCCGTCGAGGTAACCGATCCACTCGGAAGAGATGGGCTCGTCTTTCTGAACCACCGTTGAGACGACCACATCGGGAGGCGGAGGCGGGGCCGCCTGAGTTTTTTTCTCGCCACAGCCACTTTGGAAAATCGCAGCGGCGCAGACAATACAGGTAACTAAAGCGCGGAGGGGGTGGGAACAGTTCATCGCTCGAGCCGCAAAGGAGTCGCAAGCGAGCAGCTCGTCAAATTGGTTCAGCGATTCGGCACACGAACGGCGAAATTTTCCCGCAAAGCAGCGTCTTGTCACCAAGGTCCGCTATTCCTGAACAACAGGACGATGCGGTCGCCGAAATTTTCCCGATGGGAATGCATCGCAACTCCCCTTTGAACACGACGGATATCCGCGAAGAGACCGGGGCCAGCGCCGCTGGTCTTGCCTCGTAAACGCGCGCCCACCCTACAGGTCGCCAGTCATTTCTATCACTCACATGAAAACGATCGTCTTTGTCCACGGGATGTTCCTTAACCCGAAATCCTGGTCCAATTGGATCTCCTATTTTGAAGAGCGCGGCTACCACTGTATCGCGCCGGCTTGGCCCCTCCACGAGGGCGAGCCATCGGCATTACGCGCGAATCCTCCGGCCGGCCTTGGTAGTCTTTCCCTGAATACAGTGGTCGAGCACATCGCGTCGATCGTAGCCGATCTTCCTGAGCGTCCAATCGTGATTGGGCATTCTGTGGGTGGCTTGATCGTGCAGTTGCTCGCTGCGCGCGGGCTGATTGAAGCTGGCGTGCCGATTTCGTCGGTCGCGCCTAACGCGATGCTGTCCTTCGACTGGGGATTTTTCAAAAACAGCGCATCGATTACCAATCCTCTCAAAGGCGACGACTATTTTCCGATGTCGGCCGAGGGCTTTCACGACAGCTTCGCCAACACGATCAGCGAAGCGGCTTCCAATCTCGCTTATGAACAATATGCGACGCATGACAGCCGCAATGTGTTGCGCGATTGCATGGGCCCCGCCGGCCACATCGATCTCAAGCAGCCACACGTTCCGCTGCTCTTCGTCGCTGGCGAAGAAGATCAGATCATCCCTGCAAAATTAAATCACAAAAACGCGGCAGCGTACACCGACGAAGGGAGCTCGGCGGAATTCATGTCGTTTCCTCATCGCGGGCATTTCATCTGCACGCAAAATGGGTGGCAGGAAGTGGCGGATGGTGTGGCCGAATGGCTCGAAGAGATCGAGACCCCGATTTCGCGCTCCGCCGACATTCCCGACCGTCTAGACGACTGAGTTCAACTGGACGTGTGAGCGACGCTCGCGGGTGATGCCGCCGCGAGCGCTTGCATGAGCGCGCGGTGATCGGTTTTGCCAGTGCCAAGTTTGGGGATGCTTGTCACCACGCGCAATTCGCGCGGCGCGCTTAGGTTGGAGAGGCCCTTTGCTTTTATGGTCGTGCGCAAATCAGCGAGCGTGAGCCGCGACTCATTGGTCACCGCGATTAGCTTCTCGCCCTTGTCTTCATCGGGCACGGCAACGACCGCGACTTGGCAGCGTATTCCAAAAAGTGGATACGCGCCCGCGAGGGCATCTTCGACCGCAGTGAGGCTGACCATCTCGCCGCTGATTTTGGCGAAACGTTTCATGCGGCCTTTGATCGCGACGAAGCCTTCGTCGTCAACATCGACCACATCGCCGGTGTCGTACCAACCGCCTTGCGCGGCGAATTTTGCCTGCGGCTCGGGATTGAGATAACCTTTCATTACGTTCGGACCGCGCACCCAGAGACGGCCGCCCTCGGTGACGCCGGCAACAGGCTCTAATTTCCACTCCATGCCTGGAAGAAAACGTCCGGCTGTGCCCAGCTTCGGATTGATCCGGCTATTGATACAAATCGCTGGGCTGCACTCCGTCGCGCCGTAACCCTCGAGAATGCGCACGCCGAAACGCTTTGCCCACGTATCGAAAGTGGCGGTCTGCACTTTCTCGGCGCCCGCGACGAGAAGCTTGAGCGTGTTGAAATCGTAGGGGTTCGCTTTGCGCGCGTAACCATTGAGAAACGTGTTCGTGCCTAACATGACCGTGCAGCACTTGTCGTAAACGACGGCAGGCACGATGCGGTAGTGCAGCGGCGACGGATACAGAAACGTGTAGCAGCCGCGGAGGAGCGGAAATAAAAGTCCCCCGACGAGGCCCAGACTATGAAAGAGTGGCAGCGCGCTGAAAAAACGCTCTTCGTCCGTGATATCCATGACTGCATCGAGCTGGCGTGCGTTCGCGATCAGATTTTTATGCGTGAGCTCGACCCCTTTCGGCATGCCTTCGGAGCCGCTGGTGAAAAGCACAATCGCTGTATCGGATTCCTTGATACGCGCGGCGCGTAAGCGCGAGCCAGCGAAGAAGCGGTTGCGGATTGCCGCGCTCAGTTTAGTGCCGCTGCCAGCTTCGGCGCGAATGTCTTCCAGATAATGCAGCTGCAGGCCGGCCGTGGTTAGGGCCGGGACGTCGATTTTCGCGGCTTCGACGAATTTGCGCGCGGTGATGATGTGCTTCATCTGCGCAAGCTGTGCGCAGACTATCATGGTGGTGACGCCAGTCGAAAAGTTGAGCATGGCCGGCGTTTTTCCTGCCAGCCACAAACTCGCGATCGTCAGTGGCGCAGGATTGGCGTTAGGGAGCAGTACACCCACGCGCTCGCCGATCGGGCCGGCGAGCCGGCGGGCCCACGCCTGCGCGAGAACATCCGCGCCGACCGCAAAGCGCCGGTAGGTCAAAGCCGTGTTGGAAACATCTTCCAATGCGATGCGCGCCGGCACGCGGCGCACGATCTCGCCAATCGCAGCCGTGACCGTATTCGGACCCGTTTTTAATTCAACCTCGACCTGCTGCGCGACCATTCGATCGCGGAGCCAAGCGGTCACCCGCTGGCGCGCGACGGTGGCGGAAAGCTGCGGAAAACTTGGTGCAGGCATCGGAGCCGCGAAGTGCGCGGAAACCTGCGGCCGCCATTGCGTCCAGCCTGGATGCGATACCCAGGGCGTGCGATTTGCGCCCCGCAGATACACCGTGATCACGCGCGCGCCGCTGCGCTGAAGCAAAAACGAAATTCCGTCGTAGACTTTCATCAACCCGCCGGTCCGCGAAAGCCGACCTTCGGGAAACAGCACCAGTTTACCACCACGCTCTAAAAAATCGGCCATCTCGCGCACGCCATACGCGGAAGTCGGATCCACGGGAAAAGTGCGGCTGTTGACCATGATGCGCCGGTGAACCCAGGAAGTCGTTGCCGTCGTGCTCGAGGTCACGAATTTCCAATCTGCGTCCAGCAGCACCCCGAGAAAAAGCCAATCGAGCCAGGACACGTGGTTGGGCGCGAGGACGAGCGGACCTTTTTCTCGCAAATAGTCTTCGCCTTCCCAGCGAAAATGAAACCAAACGCGCAGCAGCCAACGCAGAATAATTTTCATCGAAAAAAGTTATCGGCTCACCGGCGCGGACTCTGAATCACTTCGCGCTGCCCCGCCGTGGTGCGACGGGTGTGCGTGCCGACATAAGCCATGGCTAATCCCAAAACGATGGCGAGGCCGAGAAAAACCGCGCTGGCAGAAAATTGCAGCAATGTGGCGACGAAGGCATATCCACCGGCCAAACACATGCCGAGATTATCAAAGAGATTTTGCACTGCGATCGTCTTGCCGAGCTTGTTCGGATCGCTCTCCGCCTGCAAAGCCGCGTTGAGCGGAATCAGAAACAAACCGGCCGCAACGCCCGCGCCGACCAGCACCGCCACGATCGGCAGCGGCACATGCACGGGTCCAAGCGCGAAGAGCGGATGCGACCACATCGGAGCTGGCGTCACTAGATACAGCAGGCCCAACACCGCCGCCAGGCCGAGTCCGTAAAACGGCGTAGCCCGCAAATCGCCAACCGCGTGTATCCGTCCAGCCAGGACACTGCCGATCATCACGCCCACACTGAGCCAAAGGCCGAGCAGGGCAATGTCGGTGTTGTTGGTGAAGCCGAGCGTCTGCAGTCCCCACGGTTGAAAATTGATTTTCATGGTCGCGCCGCAAAACCAAAATAGAGCCGTGCCCATGAGGATGCTACGCAAACGCGCCTGGCTCCACAGACCACCCAAATGATGGCCAAAGGCACCGATGCTTTGGCTCAACGTGACCTGTGCGTCGCCGGGCTGTCGGCGAATTTTTAAACTGATCAACCAAGCCAATGCGTAGACCGCAGCGACCACGGTGAAAGCGACGATTGGACGCGTGTGCAACGCATCGGAAAGCGCGGCGCCACCGATCGCGCCGGTTAAAATCGCCAGCAGTGTGAGCAGCTCGACCATGCCGTTGGCGTGCACGAGACGTTCGCGTGGCAAAATTTCTGGAAGAATTCCGTATTTGGCTGGGCCATACACGCAGGCGCCAATGCCGACCACGAAGTAACCGGCGGCCTCGCCGATCGGTCCGCCCCAGAGCATGGATGCACCACAGATCAGCGTGCCGAGGAGTTTCAGCGCATTGCCACCGGCGAGCCAGGTTCCTTTGCTGTATCGATCATTTAAATACCCCGCGAAGGGCGCGAGCAGCACATAGGGAATGAAGAGCAAGCTCGTGAACAACGTGCTCATGGTGCGCAGTTGAGCGCTGGAAATAGCGCCGTCTTGCTGGAGATAAGTGAGCTGCCCGACGATAACGGCGAGCACCGCATTATCGCCAAAGGCGCTGCAGAACTGGCTCGTCAGAAGCAGGAGGTAATCGCGGCTGCGTTTCATGGTAACAGGAAAGGTTCGACGTGAAAAAGTTGGACGGCTCCATCCTATCACGACGCCCTCCGTTGGGGTGAATTGATAATACCAATGAGGCTATTGATTTCGTCAATAGTCAGGCGGGGGGGG
>FTDT01000218.1_pt1 | contig 39179 bp, 28 predicted proteins | sample 1640021 | NCBI WGS metagenome assembly FTDT01 (sample SAMEA3914869, study PRJEB12502) | metagenome | biome: forest; material: soil | place: USA | collected 2012-03-12 | depth 0.1 m | reverse complement strand
TTGCTGGCGGCAGAACGCTTTGCGTTCCCTCCGGTCACGCCCGTTTATGCGCTGGCCTTAAGCGGAGCTGTCGCGGCGATCGGGATTCTTCTTGTAGTGTGCTCGCGAATACAGCGCGGTCCGCCCGTGAGGCAGCGGCGACGGGAGGTTGAGCCGCTCGGAAAAAACGGGGTACTGATTTCGCACGCCTCCGTGGGTATTTTCGGTGGTGCCGCCCGCGCGTTTTTCGAATTGGCGCCGGAAGCGCCGAAAGCAAAACGCTGAGGGAAAATCGCTCTCGTCCGCCGCGCCGAAAGGGTAATTTGAGAGGGGAAAAACTTGGCGCGAAGGTGACACTCGTGAGTTTTCGCTGGGAGAGTTGCGCGTGCATTCACCGCAAGCGAAATTTACGAGTTTAATTACAATTTTTTAGCCACTCGGCGATTGACGCTCCTTTTACGTTTTACCACATGTAGTGGGTATTCCCGCCAGGCACCACAACCGGTTGTGGTCAGTAAGACGTGAATAAGTTTCAACAACTTCGGCTCGCACCCATCGCCATCACGTTAAAAAGGTCTGCTTTCTCGGCGTTTCCTTACCCCAAAAACCCGCTCGTCCTACTCACGTCTCATCATGCAGAAATCGTTTCAAGTCGGTTCAAAGATATTCATCCTCGACCAGGCCAAAGCCGAAGCCGCTTTCGCGGCCAAACGCGTTATCAACGGCCGCGAATCCATGACCTTCAACTTGCTTCCGTTGAAGTACCAGTGGGCTTATGACCTGTATCGGACGATGAAGGCGAACCACTGGGAACCAGAGGATATCCCGATGGGTAAGGACATTGAGCAGTGGCGTGATGGGAAAGTTGTTAGCGATGTCGAACGCTGGATCATTCGCATGGGCATCGGTTATTTTTCCGCCGCCGAGGGCATCGTCGGAGACAACATTCAGCATGTGGTTCGCGAACTCGTCACGGCGCCGGAACTCAAGCTGGTGCTTGGTCGCCACGCGCATGAAGAAAACATTCACGCTGACTCGCTGCTCTACATGATCGCGTCGCTCGGCATCAATCCGCATGAGTGCGAAGCGATGTTCGAAGACATTCCGACCATCGTTAAGAAGAACGAATTCGTAACCCGGATTTCGAAGCATCTTCGCCGCGATCTCGATCTGACTCAGGCGGAAAACAAGAAGCTACTCGCGCGAAATATCTTCGTGTTCGGACAGTGCATGGAAGGCACGCAGTTTTACGGGCTGTTTGGCATGATCCTGTCGCTCTACCGCCAGAACAAATTTCCCGGTATTGGTCAGATGTTTCGCTACACGATGCGCGACGAGTCGAATCACATCGAAGTCTTCCGTAATCTGTTCATGGACCTCGTGGAGGAAAACCGCGAGATCTGGACCTCCGAATTTAAAGAAGAGCTGCGCGCGACCATGAAGGAAGGCGTAGATCTCGAAAAAGAATTCATCCGCGACTGCTTGCCGGTGGACTCAGTCGGTCTGCGAAAAGAAGAATTTCTCACCTATATCGATTTTATCGCCGACCGCCGCCTCGAAGGCTGTGGTTTGGCTCCCCTTAATCCGGGCGTCAAAAATCCGCTGCCTTGGCTCGCGGAGATGATGGATATCAAGAAGGAGCAAAACTTCTTTGAAGGTCGTGTGACCGAATACCAGAAGGCTTCTTCTTTGAAAGTAGCGAGCGACGACGAGCTTTGAGCTCAGTCATTGTCGTCTCCTGAAAAGCGTTTCTTTTTCCACCCCTTTTAACGCGAAAGTTTCATCGCGTTTTCTTCTCCGTTTCCTCGCTCCATGCTGGTTTTCCAGCATGTTTATCGACTGCCACTCTCGTCCATTTTTCCCGCTAGCCACCTCGATGAATCCGTCTCTCGCTCAAGACCTCGCTCTTAAACGTACCACTCAAACTCCCAAAGATCAGAAACCTAATTTCGCCTGGCGCGACCTTGTGCCGACGGACGCTCCGCTTGTCCCGGAAACGTTCGTCATCACTCCGCGCGGCGAAGAGCGTTTTGATCTCGCTGAAGTGGCCGATACAATCGGCCGCGCTCTCACCAACGTTTTGCTCGCGCGCGGCGAAAATAATATTTTCACCGAAGGCAATCGGGCTTTCGTCGCCCGCATCGTCACCGAAGTGGCCGGAAATCTCGCCAACGCGGCACTGCGCCAGTCGCCGCTGCGCCTGTCACTTAATTCGCTTTACGAACTGATCGAGAAAACACTCGTCGATAACAACGCCTACGACGTCGCGAAGAGTCTTTTGCTTAATCGCTCGAACAAGTTGGCCACCCCCGTCGCGAGCACGGCCACCGTGCGCGTGATCCGCCGTAGCCATCAGATTGTCCCGTTTAACGAACAGAAAATCGAGATCGCCGTCCGCAAAGCGTTTCTGTCGTTGCAGCGCGATTCGACTGCCGCGGTCGAAATCACCAAAGCCGTTGCCGCTCGGGTGCTTTCTTCGAAGCAATCGTTCGTTCACATCGAGGAAATCCAGGACATCGTTCAGGAAGAGTTGATGAAATCCGGCTACTTCAAAGTAGCTGAGCAATACATCCTCTACCGTGCGTTGCGCACCACCGCGCGCTCGGAAGGCACCTCTGACTCAACCGCTCCGATGAGCGCGCCAACCGTTGAGCAGGGCGCGATGATCATGATCAAGAAGGCCAACGGCGAAACCTATTTGTGGGACCGTGCCGATCTGCAAAAGCGCATCGAGTTCGCGCGCATTGGTCTCGATCTTTGCCTAACGAACGAAGAAATCGAAGCCGAACTGCTTCGCTCGATCTTCGATCAAATCAGCCAAAAAGATCTCGATGCGACCATCATCCTCAATTCGAAGACGCTGATCGAGAAGGACGCTGACTTCGCGAAATTCGCCGGCCGCATTCAGCTTAGTTACATCTATGAAGAAGTGCTCGGCTGGGAAATCGCGCGGGATGGCGTGGGCAAACTGAAAGATTCGCATCAACGGGCTTTCAAAAAATACCTCGAGCACGGCGTCGCGATCAAACGCCTCAACCCGCGTTTGCTGGAGTACGATCTCAGCCGTCTCGCCGCAGTCATCGATCCGTCGGCTGATTTGGAATTCGACTTTCTCGGGATCCAAACGCTCTACGATCGCTACCTGATCATCGATAAAACCGGCAAGTCCGCGCGCCGTCTCGAAACGCCGCAGTTTTTCTGGATGCGCGTGGCGATGGGGCTGTTCATCGACGAAAAAGGAGATCGCGAAGAAAAAATTTCCGCCCTTTACAGTCTCTACAAGAGCCGCCGTTTCTGCAGTTCCACGCCGACGCTGTTCAATTCCGGCACGATGCATTCGCAGTTATCGTCGTGCTATCTCTACTACGTTGACGACTCGCTCGAAGGCATCATGTACCGCGGCATCGCGGAGAATGCCTTCCTCGCGAAGTGGGCCGGCGGCCTCGGTGGTTCGTGGACCGCGGTGCGCGGCACGGGCGCTTACATTGCGGGCACGAATGGTGAATCGCAGGGGGTAATCCCGTTTCTCAAGCTGCACAACGACCAGCTCGTCGCCGTTAACCAAGGCGGCAAACGCAAAGGCTCCGGCTGCGCATATCTGGAAACGTGGCACAACGACATCTTCGAGTTCCTCGAACTCCGTAAGAATACCGGCGACGACCGCCGCCGTACCCACGATATGAATACGGCAAACTGGATCCCCGATCTCTTCATGAAACGCATGGAAGAGCGTGGCCAGTGGACGCTGTTCCGCTCGAATGAGGTCAAGGACCTCCACGAGCTCTACGGCAAGAAATTCGAAGAGCGTTATCTCCACTATGAAAAGCTTGCCGAGCAGGGCAAACTCCAGGGCCAAAAGGTCGAAGCGCTCGAGCTCTGGAAAAAAATGCTCTCGATGCTTTTCGAGACCGGTCACCCTTGGATCACCTTCAAGGACGCGTGCAACATCCGTTCGCCGCAGGATCACGTCGGCGTGATCCACTCGTCGAATCTTTGCACCGAGATCACGTTGAACACGTCCAAGGAAGAGACCGCGGTTTGCAATCTCGGCTCGGTCATTCTCGAGACCCACCTCGATAAAAACGGCAACATCGATCACGAAAAGCTGCGCGAAACCATCCGCATTGCGGTGCGCGCTTTGGACAACGTGATCGATATCAACTTCTATCCGACGGAAGCGGCCAAGACGTCCAACATGCGCCATCGTCCAATCGGTCTCGGGCTGATGGGCCTAGCGAATTCGCTCTATATCAAAGGCCTTGCTTTCGCTTCTGACGCCGCCGTCGAATTCAACGATGAAGCGATGGAAGCCGTCGCGTTCTATGCGTACGAAGCGAGTTCCGACCTCGCCGCAGAGCGCGGCACCTATTCGACCTACAAGGGTTCGAAATGGGATCGCGGTCTGCTGCCGCAAGACACGCTTGACCTGCTTGAGCAAGAGCGCGGTCAACCCATCGAAGTCCCTCGCACGGCCAAGATGACTTGGCTGCCTTTGCGCGAAAAGATCGCCAAGCAAGGCATGCGTAACAGCAACGTCCTCGCGATCGCTCCGACTGCGACAATCTCGAACATCACTGCGACGTCGCCTTGCATCGAACCGACCTACAAGAACCTTTTCGTTAAATCGAATCTCTCTGGCGAGTTCATTGTCCTGAACCCATTCCTCGTGAAAGACCTGAAGGCGCGCGGACTTTGGAATCACGAGATGATGGACAACTTGAAGTACTTTGACGGCGAGTTGAAAGACATCGATAGCATTCCGGAAGATTTGAAGGTGAAGTATCTCACGGCGTTCGATATCGATCCGAAGTGGATCGTCGAAGCCGCCGCCCGTCGCCAGAAATGGATCGACCAATCGCAGTCGGTGAACCTGTGGATCAAGACGCCTGACCTGAAAACCTTGAGCCACATGTATCGCCACGCGTGGCATGCGGGTTTGAAGACGACCTATTACCTCCGCAGCCAAGGCGCATCGAACATCGAGAAGGCGACGGTTCAGGTGAAGAAGGAGGTTCGCGGCGTCACCGCTGTTGCGGCAGCCGTCAAGGCTGAGACCTCCGAAGCCGAGAATGCAGACGCGAGCGCCGCGAAACCCCGTCGCGAATACACCGCGAGCGAGAAGCTAGCTTGCAGCATCGAAGCCATGCGTAATGGCGGCGAGTGCGAGGCCTGCCAATAAACTAGCAGCTCATCAGATGACCGCCGGTCACGCGACCGGCGTCAGTTCCTTTCAACCCGCGCGAGTCATTCGACCGCGCGGGTTTTTAGTGCGCAGGTCACCCCGGAAAAAAACGCTGACGAATGGACCTGAGTCGGTACGGTCAAAGCGATTGACCTCTCTTCGCTGCACTCACCATTTTCGCCGCGCCTTGCTGTGCGCACTCGTGGTGGCGTGCATGGGAATCATGGCGTGGGTGAGTGCTGCAGGCGAAACCTGGTCCAGCGCCTTTCAGTACAAAGGACGACAATTCGATTACTATAGCCAACTGCTTCGAGGTTTGGACCGCGGTCATTTATATATCCCCGTCACGCGTGACATTTATCCGAATGCGGTGTTTCCGAACGGCGATCAAAACGGGATTTTTCTCAATCGTCTCTCCGCGCCGTTAGATACTAGTTACTATCACGGCAGAATTTATGTGTATTACGGAGTCGTCCCGGTGGCACTGATGCTCTGGCCTTATCATGCACTCACGGGGAATGATCTTTCGTTAAATATTCCGACGTTTTTATTCACGGCGGCGGGTTTCATTATTTTCTTAAGCTGCTATCTGCGACTGCGGCGGCTTTGGTTCTCCGGAGCTTCGTTATTGGTTGATGTTTGCGCGGTGCTGGTGCTGGCCTTCGGTTCAGGCACGCCGTTCTTAGTACGCCGTTCAATGTTTTATGAGCTGCCATTAGCTGCGGGGTATTGTTTCCTGGGTTTGATACTGACGTCGCTGGCGATTGCGTTGACGGGCGCACGATGGCCTCGTGTTTGCCTTGCAGTGGCGAGTTTGAGCGTTGGGTTGGCGACGGGTTGCCATCCCAATTATATTTTTTTGGCGCCACTGGTCGCGGTGACGGCTTGGTGGTTATGGCGCGATGAGAATCCGAAAACTGAAACCGCTTCGCTCCAGATTCTCCGGCCATCCCTTGCGTGGAGTTATCTCATTTCTGCGGTAATTCCAGCGGCCCTCGTGGGGGCCGGACTTGCCTGGTATAATTACGCTCGTTTTGGGAACCCTTTGGAGTTTGGGTTCAATTACGGCGCGAATGAATTTTTTGCTACTCAAGATCGGCTGCGCAGCGCGTCGTTTATTTGGACGAATATAAATTGGTACTATTTCACGCCACCTTCGTTTCTGCCGTATTTTCCATTTTGTTTTCCGGAAAATGCGTCATTTCGACCTCCTGGTTACCATGGAAACGAAGCGATCCACGGGCAGTTTTTCGCGACGGCGCTGATGGTGTGGATCGGGCTTGGACTATTGGTGTGGGCTCGCGGCCGTTGTTTGCAGAGGGCGCAGCTCCGCATCGTTATATTGCTCACTTGGTCGGTCTTCTCGTCGGCGATCTTTATTTTAATCATGGGGATTCGCGCGAACCGATATCTCGTGGATTTCCAAGCGCCACTTATTTTATTGGCTGTGCTATGTGCGGCGGCAGTCGTTCACGCGGCTTCGATATCGGGTCTGCGGCGCGCGTGGCAAGCGGGCTTGGCACTTACATCGATCGCGCTCGTCGTCGTTTCTTTGCTTTCGTGCGTGCAGCAGTTTGATATTTTCTTATTCACTCGACCGCAAACCTTTGAACGGCTCTCTCTCTCGCTGAATCCATCGTGGGCTTTTTGGCAACGTTTTGGACTCGTGAAGCCGGGCGGTGTTTTAGACTTCGACGTGGTGTTCAAACAACCGAAGGAGTTGGTCTATGAGCCCCTTGTCACGACAGGCGTGCCTTTCTACAGCGATTGCATTTATGCTGCTCAGCACCCCAACGGTTATCTCCAGTTCTTCTTAGATCACGGCAGTCACGGCGGACCTCGTGGCCCCATGATCCGTTATGAAACCGGGAAAACCTACCATCTGCAGATTGAACTCGGAAGCTTCTATCCGCCAAAGACGGACCCGAGTTACTCGGAATGGGATGTTCAATCCGTTTCTAAAGTGAAAACGACCTTGCGAGTTCTGCTCGACGGCCAGCCGATGCTGCAGACGCGATTTACGTTTTCTGAGTCGGCTCCATGGGTGCGGCTCATCGGAGAGAACCGACTGACTGCGACACTGTTTTCGTCGACCTTTAGCGGCGAGATCAAGAATTTGCGCTGGTCGGTTAATACAGGAATCGATCCTCACGCAGACAGCGCAAACGATCGTGCCTTTGTTCGTTTCAAGCTCACAGTTCCGGATTATTTGCCGATCACTGCGCAACCAATTTTGATGGCAGGGCATTCCGGAGCAGGAGCCTTGTTGATATTACGACCTTTGGGCGGCACACGCTGGCGTTGGGAAATCGACAACTGGAATTTCGAAATGGTGGAGGGTCCTGAGAGCGACCTGAAGCCAGGCGTTCACGAGGTTGCGCTGCTGATCGGACCGTCGCTCGCGGTTGACCCACAGATCGAGCGGATTGGGATGCGATCACAATCCAGTTCATTGCGAGGTAGCCTTGTCGTTTGGGTCGATGGCCGGATGCTGGGAAAACTTGCTTGCACGCGTTACGCGGCGGACTTTCGCCACGCGAAAATCGGTTATAACAGCGAAGGATTTTCGAGCGCCGAGACGCACTATTACGGCGAGGTTGATACGCAGTCGAACAAGGATGATTTAGTCGCGCAGCGCCTGAGCGAGGCGCTGTCGCGTTAAAACACCAATCCGCTCGAGCACTTGACGAAAGGCGCTCGGCGCTTTTCGTGCGCTATGCGAGCATCACATTATATCGCAGCGGCATCCTGGTTGTTGAGTTGCACCGTGGTCTGGGGCATGGACAACGCGGATTTGATTAAATTGAAAAAAGCAGATTTTTCTGACGAAACGATTATCCACACCATTGATAAGGAAACGCCCGATTACGACACGAGTCCGTCCGCCTTAGTGGCATTGAAGAATGCAGGTGTTTCTGAAGCGGTCATCAATCATGTCCTTACACGCCAAGGCAACGCGCCGGCGGTTGAGGCGCCACCACCCGCCGCGGCGTCCGCCGCCTCCTTTCCGGCTCCCGTCGATAACTCGAGTCCCGCCGTTGCCGCTGGCACGCCGTCTTCTGCGCCGGTGGCTGTGGCCGGACCGGTGGAACCAAATCTATTCAATATAGAATCGCCATCGATTGCGCCACCTCTCGAAGAGGTGGTCTCGGATCACGATTACTTCACTCGCTTCAGTTTTCGTGAGGAAGGCAGCACGTATTTGACGACCAACTACGCGCGCGGAACCCTGATACCGATCAATACTCCGGTGCACGTGACGGCGATTTCGAAAAGGAAAATCGCGCTCAAGCGCTTAGATAACGGTGAACCAATCTATATAGACAACGTCGAGAAATATAGCCGTAAGACGACCGCGCAGTTCGCGAGTGTGTTGTTATCCTCCGCGAAAACGCCGATCGAGCGTTTAGCGCCGCCGCTCTCGAGCGCGATCGCCGCCGGCGAATTGCGCAAAGGCATGACCAAGGAGCAGGCGTTGATGGCCCGTGGCTATCCACCGGCCCACGAAACTCCGAGCACTGATGACGATCGCTGGAAGTACTGGAGCAGTCGCTTCGTAACCCAGACTATCGTTTTCACCAACGGCCGACTCACGGAAGGTCGCGAGATTCCGTAAGGGATTGATTGGGGGGGCCGAGATCGGTTGATTCGTGCCGTTTGAAGAATGTATCTTTTGCCCCTCGTCGCGCCGGCTCTTCCTTGTTACTCGAGTTGGCTCTCGTTTGCGCGTTGATTCTCGCGGTCAGCTTTGTGTATCATGCGGCTTGGCGAGGGGGGATGCTCTGGGACGACAACGCCCATATCACTGGGCCGGAACTCCGAAGTGGAGACGGCCTGCGTCGAATCTGGATGGAGCTTGGCGCCACTCAGCAATATTATCCGCTGCTGCATTCGATTTTCTGGTTTGAGCAACGGCTGTGGGGCGATGCGCCGTTAGGATATCATTTAGCGAATATAATCGAGCACGCGCTGAGTTCGTTCCTCGTCTATAAAGTTTGCCAACAGTTGCGCATACCTGGCGCGGTGCTGGCCGCCTTTCTTTTCGCACTCCATCCCGTCGCAGTCGAATCAGTTGCGTGGATGAGCGAGCAAAAAAATACGCTTTCGGGAGCATTGTATCTGAGTGCTATGTTGGCGTACTTACATTTTGAGCAAAGCCGCCATTGGCGGACATACGCAATGGGCCTGGCGCTTTTCGTTATGGCTCTGGGAACGAAGACCGTCACGGCAACATTGCCGGCGGTGATTTGCGTCGTGATTTGGTGGCGAGACGGAAATTTGCGCTGGTCGCGAGACGTGCTGCCGTTGCTGCCATGGCTGCTGGTCGGGATTGGCGCGGGTGCGTTTTCTGCGCACGTGGAGCATTCTCTGATTGGTGCGCAGGGCGCTGACTTTCATCTCAGCGTCGCGGAGAAACTTTTGCTCTGCGGGGAGACATTCTGGTTCTATGTTGGTAAAGCGATCTGGCCCCATCCGCTGGTGTTCATTTATCCGCGGTGGACTGACGCCCAGATCTTCGGTGCATGGTATGCGCTGACCGCTGCAATCGTTGTAGCGATATCCCTGTGGTTACTCCGGCGGAAGTCGCGCGCACCGCTGGCGACGTTGTTGATTTATGCCGGGACACTTTTCCCTGCGTTGGGACTGCTTAACGTCTACCCGTTTCTCTTTTCATACGTCGCGGATCATTTCCAATATTTAGCGCTTCTCGCGTTGATTGTTCCGCTAAGTGCCGCCCTGGCTCGCGCGGCTCGAAAGGGGCCTCGGAGGACGGTTACAATGCTGGGCGTCGCTCTCTGTGTGAGTTGCGCCATGCTCACCGCGAGGCAGGCAAGGCTTTATACGGATGGCAACACGCTTTACCGGTCGATTTTGGTCTATAACCCGGATTGCTGGATGGCGCATAACAATTTGGGCAACCTATATGCCGTTCACGATTCTACGGTCGCCAATGCCATCGCAGAATACCAGGCGGCGCTCGCCATCAAGTCTGATTGGGCAGACACGCATTATAATCTTGCTAATGTTTATGCATTGGACGCATCCCACCGGAATGATGCCCTGACGGAATATCATCGAGCGATCGCGCTGCAGCCCACGTTTGCGGAAGCTCACAACAATTTGGGCAAATTTCTCGCGGGAGAAGGCCGTGAGGATCACGAGGCAGCTCGAGAATTCGAAACTGCGCTCCAAATCGATCCGCACTTAGCGGCTGCCCACGCGAACCTCGGCACGCTTTATTCGAAACGCCCTGAGCTTCTGGCGGAAGCGGCGCGCGAGTATCGTCAAGCCGTGGCACTTGATCCGACTTTGGCCACGGTCTACCTGAACCTTGGGTTGGTACTCTCTAGGATTCCCGGAAGCCAAGATGAAGCGGTCGCGAGCTTCCGAAGGGCGCTCGCACTTCGCGAGGACCTTTCGGACGCGCATTTTAATTTGGGCAAACTTCTCGCGGCGAAAGGTGATGTCGACGAGGCGATCGCACACTACGAGCGCGCTCAGGCGCTGGAACCTGATCGGACCGCTCTCACTTACCTGATTCGGGATTTACGCGCCCACCGCGTGGCGCAACCGCCACGTTAATCTCCCAGCTTCAAGCCGCGCTGAGCTGAATCGAGCGCCTCAGACCGCGTTACGGCTCGGTAACCATATTCAAAAAAACAAATTCGCGCGAACGGATTTCCGTTTGGGCCACACCGAAACCGGGTCACGTTAATGCATAATTGTGGCAGTAGTTGAAAACGCACTACACGTAGTATCTCTGTTTTAATTGCAGGGTTTTCCCTTAATGAAATCTGGGTGTGCGGGTCCAAAATAATGCTTGGCCAAAGTTGATACGTCAGGATAAATTGACACTGACAATGTGCCAGCTGGGGGTTTGCTGGTAAAGGGAGGACAGTGTCTGCAAAACCAACTTGATTGCAACGGGTTGCGGAGTAAATTATTAGTGCAACCAGATTGCTTCAGTCGCCTGATTGAGACGCGGGACCGGCGTCAGCTGCCCACCGATTTCTTTTTTCCACCGTGGTGATTTGGTAACGCCAACTTTCTGCTCTTTTGGAGAGAAAACTTTTCCTGGTCTTCCTCAGAGGTCTGCGCAATTTGCGGCTTCTCGTGGAGTTTTTCGAAACTCCTCTTCGCATCTAACGTATCTCGGTTCAAGCGCCCCAGGTGGTTTTTGCGCAATCCTTTTCAAGTCGTGTCACTCGCGTACGGTCTTCTCGCTCACAAGAATCCTCACCAGCTCGAACGGTTGTTTCGCGCTGTGTATCATCCTGAGGATGTTTTCGTCCTGCACGTCGATCGACGCGCAGTTCCAGCTTTGCATCACGCCGCGGAAAAACTAGCTCACCAGTTTGGCAATGTTCGCTTATTGAAATCCCGTCCGATCGTCTGGAGCGGCTTTGAAATGGCGCGCGTGCAAATGGACGCGATGGGCGAAGCGCTAAAGATGGATGCGCAGTGGACCCATTTCATCAATCTCACGGGCCAAGATTTTCCGATAAAGTCGCGTGAGCAAATCGTTGCTTTTCTCAACGCGAGCCCGCGGATGAGCTACATTAGCTGGTTCGATCCGTTGAAAACCGATTACTGGAAGAACGCCCGTGAACGTATTTCTCGTTACTATTTCGAGTCGGCGTTTGCGCAACGGGTTCTCTTTTTCCCGGGCATTGGTCGTCGAATCCGCAAAATGTTCAATTGGCACGCGCGTCCTGCGATGCCGTTTGTGCGCCGTGAAATTCCGCAAGATTTTCAATACTTCGGCGGTTCGAACCACGGCGTCTTCTCGCGGGAAGCGGCGCAGTATCTCAACTTCGACCCCGCGGCGCAGCGCATTATCAAGTGGGCCAAGCATACGCTGCACGCTAACGAGATCGTTTTCCAAACCGTGCTGCTCAATAGTCCGCTGAAGCCGTATCTACAGAATACGGATCTTCGGGAAATCGATTTCAATCCGGCTTCGCCGCACCCGCACATCTTCACGATTGGCGATTTCGATATGCTGATCCACAGCAACCAACTCTTCGCCCGGAAATTCGACGAAGCATTGGATGGCGAGGTGCTCGATCGTCTTGAGGCCCATCTGCAAACGGCGTAAGACGTTCGCCGCTACGAATTAGCGATCGGCGGTTTAAATTTCACGGAAGAGCGCCGATTTCGGGGCAGGGTGCGCGCTGGCGCTCGTCTTTAACCAGATACGACAGTGGTGCCGGGGCGTGCGAAGTGATGTGGGTCGCGAAAGTCGTGTCACATCATCTTTGATTCGCAGATGCCGCCGCAGGAACGATTGGCGTGGCAAGTTCCGGCGTGACGGTGAAGTCAAAGTAGTCGCGATAGAGAACGATTTTAAAATCCTTCGTATCCTTCACGTAGATACGCACGTGGTAATCGCCGGGTAATAAATAAACACCGAGGCGCGCGTCATAATTGCCGTGATCGTCCGTGACGATCCGTGCGAAATCATAAAAGCGTTCTAGCGGCAGGCCAGGGACCGGATCGGGAAGGAGATTGTTTCCCGCGGTCGTAGGGGTGCCGTTTAACGTCAAGATGTATACATGGTCCGGTGATAAACCGTGCAGCGCGACATGCGCAGCAAAGCCTTGCGCGAACGTGCGCTGATATTGCACGTCACCCTCCGCGCCCGGAACTGTTTTGCCCCATTCCGGTGGCGCAACGATAGGAAGATCGGCGTCGTAAGCGTCACCTTTGGGAGCGTGGCGCAAAGACAGTACGAAATCCCGCTGCGAATCGCTTTCTGTGATTCCAGAAATTCCGCCGTTATCAGCGAGCACCGCGATTTGATTTTTGCCGATCACGGCGAGCGTCTCCGCGCGGACGGAGACGAGATTTGCGAGTGCGAGCAGAGAGAACAGCGTAGCAGTAAATTTCATGGGGGTGGTTATATACAACCTCACCTAACACCGATCGCAAAGTCACGCTTTCGCACTCGTTAGGCTGCAGCACTCGACGGCGTTTTAGCAGCGCAGGCAGCGTTTTTCTCAGCCTAGCAGCAGGATCTCTGTGGTGATTTACAACGCCTGATGATCATAGCCTGCTCGCTAGTGGGCAGGCGCAGGTGTGGGTTCGGCGAGTGCGTGCGATGGTATCCGGCTTGAGTTGTAACATCGAGCGCTTTTTATCGGAAGAACCCCGCGCGCGAATGCCGAAACAGTTCGTTGCGCCGCGCTTTCGCCCGAATCCTCTCACTCACCGCAGCTGCATCACCTCCATGGATTTCTTCAACAGCTCAGTTCGAAGTGCACTTATCGCGCTTTCAGTTTTCGGCGCAAACTCCCTCGCATTTTCGGACCTTCAAGCAGCGCCCGACGCCACCTCGTCCACGTCACTGCGCGCGCAGGATATCCATTTCGAACCGCTGCCGGATCACGCGGTGGATGGTACGCTTATCCCGCTAATGGCGACGGCGACGAGCGGCTTGAAAGTGCACTTCAAGGTCGTGAGTGGTCCGGCGCAAATCGTCGGCTCGCAACTGATGTTAACCGGCACCGGTGCAGTCGTGATTCGCGCCACACAAGCGGGCGATACGCACCACGCGGCCGCCAGTCCTGTTGAACACACGTTTCAGGCTTTGGCCGCGGTGGCAAATGCGCCCACGCCTCCTGCCTCCACCGCGGAGAGCGAGCCTGCGTCGTCAGCAAATACGCCGCCAACGTTACCCGACGTGTCCGGGCCCGCGGCCTCTGACTCAGCGCCGGCATCTTCCCCCGCAGAGAGGGCCGCCAATGAGACAGCTCCTGCGCCTTCGACTGCGTCCACCAGCAACGCCGCTGCCGCGAATTCGACGGGGCTGCCGAGCGCGGTCTCGGATCTCATTCCGAAAGCACTCCTCAATGCTGCCAATCTCCCGGCCGGTCCCGCCGCCGCAGATCAACTTCTGGCTAAGCTGACGCTGATGTTGCCAGGAAATATTGAAATGATTTTTGTCCGCGTTCCCCCCGGCACGGCCACGCTCGGCTCGGCACCCGCGGAAACCGGCCATCAGCAGAACGAAAATCTGCATGCCTATAGCGAACGCCAAGGCTTTCTCATGTCCGCCACCGAGGTCACGCAAGCGCAGTACGAAGCGCTCACAGGTCAGCGTCCAAGTTATTTCCGCTCCGAATGGCAATCACGACCCGTTGAACAAGTGCGTTGGACAGATCTCGCCAGTGATGCATCCGGTCTCTTTTCCAAACTCAACAGTCTTCTGCAGTCATCCGGGCACGCTTCCCTTTCGGCGGCGTTGCCAACCGACGATCAGTGGGAATATGCGTGCCGCGCCGGCACGAGTACGGCCTTCAACAATCGCGCTGGTCTCTCCTTCCCGTTGAACGAGTCACGTATTCGAGAAATCGCTACGTATGGCGAAAATGAAACTTCCGCCGTTGGCACGCACGCACCCAACGCATGGGGATTATACGACATGCATGGCAACGTAGCCGAATGGACCCGCGAAGGTTCGCTGCGCGGCGGGTCGTTTCGCGACAGCCCCGCCTTTATTCGGTCTGCATCCAAAGTCGCTGGCAGGTCCGGCGGTGACGAGAATCGCGAAGCCGGCCTCCGGCTGATCTTGGTTCCAGCCGGCGCCGGCCTCGACGTGCGCTAAAATTAACCGACCTATGCGCCGTGACTCAGCTACCGGCGTTAAACCAAACATAGACCAAGACGCCGGTGACGGACACATAGAGCCAGATCGGAAAGGTGTAGCGCGCCACTCTTCGATGGATCGTGAACCGGCCGGACAGAGACAGGAAAAAGGTAAACAGCACGAGGGGCAGCGCGATCATCGACAGCAGAATATGCGAAACGAGCAGGGCTAGATACCCGGCCCGGAAAAAGCCGGTCACTGGATAATGGCTTTCGCCGTGCAGAGCGTGATTCAAAATATAGGTGCAGAGGAACAGCGACGAAAAGACGAACGCCGTGATCATGGCTCGCTCGTGCTTGACCAGTTCGCGGCGCCGCACAAAGCGGTAACCGCAGATCAGCGCGATCGCGCTCAACGCGTTCAACGTCGCGTTGATCGCCGGTAGGAAGGTCAGCCGGGTCGCATATTCCGCCGGCGGGATGCGCCCATAGACGAGCCACAGCAGAAAGGCCATGGCTGCGATGCTCACGATTGCGACGACCGCCACAGGGGTGCGCAAAGATCCGCGGAGTTGGGCTTCGTCTACTTGTTCTCGAGCGTCCATGGCCCGGAGTTAACGGGGCCTGCGCGAAGCCGTCACGCTCTCAGTGAGTCGGCAGACTATTTCTCGCGCTTTAGACTTGGCCCGCAGAGGTTGGCCGCGCACGGTGCAGCCTGGTTTCGCGCATCGCTCGTCATTTATGAACGATATATTTTCGAAAACCCCTCGCAGCGCCCAGTCCGGAACTCGTCGCCCCATCGCGTTGGCTGCACTGCTCGGCACACTCGCGCTCGCTGGTTGTACGACGATCGGAATTAGCCAACTCCAAGACACCGTGAGTAAGTTCGCCACCGCGACGCACTCCACCGCGACCGCGGAAATGGCCTTTCTTCATTCGGTCCAGGAGATCGATGAACAAACTCAGTTTTACCAAGCCGCCTTTGCCTACGCGACGAACAAGGAGCAGAATTTCGATGTGACCGGCGATTTCAAATCGTCTCTGCTCACCAACGACGAAATCGCCGCGCGCAAGGCGCTCATGGACGCGCTCACACTCTACGCCGACAAGATGCAGGCGATATCCTGCGGCGATGACGACAAGCAGCTCGATTCAAATTCGGAATCCCTCGCGAATAACCTCATCGGTCTCGCGACCGCCCGAAAAATTCCCACGGGTAGCGCATCGCTCGATCGTGCCGTCGAAACCGCAGTTGACGCCGTGGCCCGTTTTGCAATCGACCGAGTGCGTGCGACCGATTTGCGCACCGCGGCCGCCCAGCTTCAGCCTCATCTCGAAACGATTGTGAAAGCGCTGCAGCAGGAAAACGACACCCTCGGCAAAACCGTGATCGGGAATCTCGGCCAGATCGAGATTGAGTTGCGCGCGGTCGTAGCGATGTCTCATCAACACGCGCCGGATGACGCCGCGGGCGCGTTTTTCGCGATCATGCAAAGCCGTAAGCTTTTAACGGATACAAACGCGCTGATGACTTATCCGGGCAACACCACCGTGCCGGTTAAAGGCGAAATCGCCAAACCCATCAACGACACCTTGAGCGCGATTTTGAATGGCAACCAAGCGATTGCCAAAAAGGGTACGGGCGGCTTGGCCGCGGCCGCGACCGATCTCTATGAACGCGCTCTGACCGCGAAGGAATTTTATCAGGGCCTCGAAAAAACGAACTAATTGCGCGCCATGCCTGACTCGATCCAAGCCACCGGCTCCGCTGCTGACGCCCCACGAGATATCGATACGATCGTGACTGAACTTACGTCGTTGCAAGGTCAGCTCCTCGATCTTTCTCGATCGACGGCGGATGCGACCGCGCTGATTCAGCTTCACACCGAATATCTGGCGGTCCAGACCGTTCTTAATCAAGCCGCGCACGCCCAGCTCGCGGCCGACGATGCCGTCTTCGCGCAGGCGACGAGCACGTTGAAAGATCAGGCGAAGCTGCTCGATGGCATGGAAAATCAGATCAAGGGCATCGTCAAAGACGTCGCCCTAGCCGGCAAAATCGTCGGTGCCGTGACTCAGGTGATCGCGTTAATCGCGAAAGTCTGAGGCGCCACGCGTAACGAGCTCGCGACGGGACTCTCCAGTTGGGCGAGCCGTGCCCGCGCGGAAATTATTTAACCGCCGCCCAAACGCGTTGCACGTCGTCGTGGTCCTCTAGCGCTTGCAGGAATTCGCCAACTTCGGCGCGTTCGCTGTCACTCAGCTCTGGATACGATTTGGCGACGTAACCGAGTTCGCTCGTGATCACGGACCATCCGTTCTGGGTCAACCAATGCGTCACGGTGGCGACGGCCGCGCGGTCGGTGACTAAACGCGCGCCGGTTCTATCTTCCGGGATGTCGTCGTTTTGCGCGTGCGTGAGGGCTTCGACTTCATTTGCGCCCGCTTCGATGGCGACGCCTTCCAGGTCGACGTCTTTGGCTGCGGTGTGTGCCTCGACGAGACCGACGTGATCGAAAAGAAATTTATTACTTCCTGCGCCGCCGAGCTGGCCGTTCCGAAAGAGGACGCGGATTTGCGGCGCGGTGCGCTGCTGGTTGTCGGTCATCACTTCGACAATGAGCGGGACTTTATGCGGCGCGTAGCCTTCGAACACCACGTGTTCGAGGACGAGTTTATCGTCGCCGCCGCCGGCGCCTTTTTTTATCGCGCGCTCGATCACGTCGCGGGTGACGCTTTGTTTCCGGGCCTTTTCAACCGCCGCGAAAAGGCGCGCGTTGCCAGCAGGATCGCCGCCGCCGAGTTTTGCGGCGACCGTGATTTCCTTCACGATCTTACCGACAGCCTGACCCTTTTTGAGGTTAACGATAGCACGTTTTGCGTGAAGCCATTGGCGTCCCATCGTGTTACCGAAACTAAATCGGGCGTGAACGGCAATCTCAGAGCGCGCCGTCGTCGCCACTCGTTTAACGGCGATCTCTACGGCGGGCAAAGGCCGCGGCAGCGAGGACGGTGAGAGCACCCAGCCCGTACGTGCTTGGTTCCGGCACCGAGGAAAAATTCCAGCCGATCACGTTGAGAGCCGTCAAATCGGCGGAGGTAATGGAAAGCTTTTCGCCGAAATCGGAATCTGGATCCATCACGCCGCGGGTGACGCCTTGCTCCCAATGGCTGGCTTGGCCGCCGTCGCCGAAATTTTCGCCCGTGGAGAAAAACGCGAAAGGGGTGGCGCCGCCGTCGATCGAAAAATATTTCGGACGACTGTCCGCCGACCAGTCAATCACGCCGGCGCCGTCGCTGTGGCTCAGCGACGAATAGCGGAAAAGGTCGAGCGCGGAAACGTCGGGCAGTGAGTCTTCATTGAGCGAGGGGCCGCGCGCATAGAAGTCGAGCGTGTCGACTCCACTGGTGAAACCGAGCGCGTGTCCGAGTTCGTGGGTAGCATTGCCCACGAAATCGAGATCGCCCGGCGTGATGCCATCGTCGGGGTCGAAGTCGAATCGGTTGAGATAAGTTGAATTGAACGTGATCGTCGCGTCCGGACCGCCACCGGAGGAAGCGTAAAGCGACAGCGCGCGAGCGTCGCCTTGAGTGAGGCAGATCGTCGAATTATTCGCGCTGCCGTTTTTATCGAGATAAGGCGTTTTGCCGCTGGCGCTGGGATCTTGGCTAGTATGGTTCGTGACCATTTCGAACGATGGGCCGTTCGGTAGGTTCGCGATTGCGGAACGGGCGGCGACCGTCTGTGCGTGGCTTTCCAGCGCGCTATGTACTGCGCTGTAACTGACGAAATCGGGCGTCCAATTGGTACTCGCGATAGTTCCGTCTGGCAGCGCGGCGATTTTGACAGCGATTGAGAGTGTGACGTGATTAGTGAACGCAGCGGACCAGCGTTGGGCAGCTTTGTTGACACCGGCCATCATTTGCGCGTCCAACGAAGGCGAGACCGACGAGTGCGGTGAGGGAACCGGGCTATCCTCATCTATAAATTGAAAGTTCAGCTGCCCGTGTAGAGCCGGGCAAGCGGCCGACATGGCGGAAAAAACGGCGAGCATTTGCCACCGGAAAGCCGTGCGCGAAAGGCGAGCGCTGATCATCGTATAAAGAGATGGAGCAACTCCGTTCAGAGAGCGGTCGCAGCAAGCGAGTGAAAACGCGCTGTGTATTAACCGTTCCCCAGCGGGGCTAATAGGGAGTTATCTCTAGAGGCGCGGACTAGTTTGTCGAGGCTCATCAGCACAAATGTGGTTATGCTTTGGAGCCTCAATATAGTTTCCAGGCGCGCGTCTGGCAGGGTCGGCCAGGGAATTTCTAGTCTTCCAACGAGCATTACACCATCCCTCCATGTCGTAAGAAAACCACTACGCGATGGCGGCGTTTTTTCCGTTTACGCAGAGCATGCAGGTTTACAATGTGAGTGTGCGTTCAACGATGCGGCTGCCCGCACGCTTCGCGTCAACCCTTTCGCTCATGCGTTTACTTCCCGCTTTTCTCGCTGCCGCTCTCGGCCTCACGACCCGCGCCTACGCGGCCGCGCCCGGTGACCAACTCTTCTACATCGGCACCTATAATAGTCCGACGTCGAAGGGCGTATACGCGTCTTATCTAAACCCGGAAACGGGCGAGCTGTCCGCGCCCGTTCTCGCGGACGAGATGACCAATTCCTCAGCCATCCTGGTGAGCGCCGATGGACGATTTGTATACGCGTGCAACGAGGTCGGAACTTTCCGCGGGAAACCGACGGGTAGCGTGACGGCCTGCCAGATTAGCGGTGATGGCACGCATTTTCGGCGGCTCAACCAAGAATCCTCCGAAGGCAAAGGGCCTTGCGCGCTGAGCTTCAGCAAAAAAGGCGATGCTGTTTTTATCGCCAACTACGATGGTGGAAATATTGCCGCGCTGCCGATCAAACAAAATGGCGAACTCGGGAAGGCGAAGAGCATCATTCAACACACCGGATCGAGTTTAAATCCCACGCGTCAAGAGAGGCCGCATGCGCACGAAATTGTTTCAGATCCGCAGGGTGAATACGTTTACGCAGTCGATCTCGGTTTGGACCGCATCAAGGTTTACCGTTACGACGAGGATAAAGGTCTGCTCAACGCCACGCCTGAGCGCGATATTGTAGTGAAGCCTGGCACCGGCCCGCGTCACATCGTTTTCAACAAAGCCGGAGATCGGGTTTACGTGTTGGGCGAAATGGCTTCGAATTTGACCGTCTATAAATTGGATCGAACCTCCGGTTTTTCCGAGGTAATGGAAACACTCTCGCTGTTGCCCGACGATTTCCACGGAGAGAATTTATCGGCCGAACTGCAAATGGATCGTGCGGGAAAGTATCTCTATGCGAGCAATCGCGGCGACGATTCCATTGTGACGCTCGAAATCGAAAACGACGGACAGGTAAAATATATTCAGCGCATGAGCTGCGGCGGAAAAACGCCCCGTAATTTCGTGCTGGATCCGACCGGACACTTTTTGCTGTCGGCAAACCAAGATTCGAACACGATCGTGGTGTTCAAGATCGATGCGGAAACGGGCGAACTTCACCCCGGCATTGGCAAAATCAGCGTCGGCAAGCCGGTTTCACTCGTCTTTTCGCCAGCACGATTTTTGTAAGCTCGCGCGCACCTTGTGCGGGGCGCATTCAGACAGAACCTGCGCGCATCATTTCCAGGTGGAGCGTTTCAGTAGCGTCGTCGGCAGGAAACATCGTCTCGAGTCGTAGTTCTTGTGCCGATACTGTTTGCGGAGTGCCGACCGTGGTGATCATTGAAAAGTAGCGCATCGTTTTCCCATTTTTGCGGAAGGTGAGTGGAATAACGGGATGCGCCGCGGGGTTTTGATCGAGGTCAAAAATACTCGCGCGCTTCCAATCCTCACGCACGCCGGGATAGGCGAGAAGTTCGTCGATTAACGAATTCGTGGCTTCGTTGCGCACCCCGCGCGTCGCCTCGCGATAGACGCGTTGCAAAAGCGTTTTCGCGGCCATTTCCCAATCGACGACGAAGGGACGCATGCCGGCGGGATCAAAGATCAAGTGAAGCATATTCCGCGGACCTTTGCGCGCGGCCATGTTGATAAAGGATCCGAAGAAGCGGGGCGCCGACTCGTTGGCCATGACGACATTCCACGTCCGATCCATGACGACCGCGGGAAATGGTTCATGTTGTCGCAGGATGCGCGTGACCGCTTTTGAAATGGTCGCCATTTCTGCCGCATTCCACGGATCTTCTGAGTAAAATGGCGCATAACCAGCCGCTATAAAGAGCAGGTTTCGTTCGCGCAAAGGCACGTCGAGTGCCTCCGCCAGACACACAAGTGTCTCGCGCGCCGGCGTGCTCCGTCCGTTTTCGATAAAGCTGATCTGTTTCTGCGAGATGCCAGTATCGAGCGAAAGCCCAAGCTGATTTTTTGCGCGCAGGTTACGCCAATAGCGCAAAAGCTCACCTAAGTCGGCGGCGGATTTTGCGCGGGGAGACTTCTGACCAGTGGCAACGGCAGTCAGAGGTGGCATGTCGAGACTTTCGGCGAATGACTCGTCGTCGTCCACCTCGGAACTTAAAAAGACTGGGCGATCTAAGGAAAGCGTCGCGCGGCCGCGAGGGAAACTAAAGTAAACCGGCTTTGCGCAGGGCTTCCGGTGGCGGGCCGTCAAAGGAGGCAAGAGGGACATTGCCGACGTACTTCAAATCTTTCATGCCCTCGGGCGTGCTGTAGAAACCACCCGACGCGAGATTGCGGAACTGGTTGAAAAATTTAGCGGCCTCCTTGAATTCCGGTTTCGCTTTTTCAGCCCACGCGACGTCGTCGCAGATGTTGGTTTTATCGTGCTCAGAGAGATCGGCGAAGTTTTTCGAAAAACGGCGGTGGCTCTCCGCGTCGAACCAAGCCAGGCCCGCCAAAATTTTTGCGCGATCTTCGACATTGGCCGGGTAGGGCGCGCTGATCCACTCGTCGATGAAGTCGTCTACATGTACCTGTGATGCTGAGGGCGATTCCTCGTCGGCCGGGATGATCACATCGCACAAGGCTGCCGTCGTGCGCCGTTGGTCTTCCGTCATGGTGAGCGGCCAGATGTCGCCGGGCTTATATTCTTTAAGTAAATCGGGATCGGTTCCGTAACCGGTCGCGGTTGTCGTTGGTGGACCGACCACGGGTTCCCGATTCGAAGGCGACGCGGAAGGTTGGCCTTTGACCGAGGGCGCGTTGTCGCCGAAGGCACCATATTTGAGCAAAGACACCGAAGCGCTCGCAGTGACAATCCAGCGAAGAGCATCGCGGCGGCTAATGCGCGAGGGAGATGGCGTATCCATGACGTTAAAGATTTCCTTTCTTCAATTCTTGCAGGAGATAGTCCGAACAACGCCACGCGAGCGCCATGATAGTGAGCGTCGGATTTTTATCGGCGTTCGAACAGAACAGCGCGCCGTCGGTGACGAAAAGATTTTTCACATCCCAAGTTTGTCCAAACTGATTGGTCACGGATTTTTTCGCGTCCGCGCCCATCATCGCGCCGCCAACTTCGTGAATAATATAACCGCCGGGGCTAATCGCTTTCGCTCCGTCGGTTTGTATTTTGGTGAACGCCTTGCCCCCCATGCTCTCCAGCATCGCGGCAAACGTCTGCTGCATGTGCAAAGCTTGATTGAGCTCGTGCTCAGACCATTTCCAATGAAAGCGCAACACGGGAATGCCGTAGCGATCTTTCACGTTCGGATCGATTTCGCAAAACGAGTTGGCGTTCGGTATCATCTCGCCGCGACCCGAAAAACCCATGAACGAACCGTAATAGCGGCGAACGTCTTTTTTGTATCGGCGGCCGTAGCTGCCCTGCGTCAACCCTTCGAGACCAGCGCCCGTGCCCAAGCCTGGCATGCCGCGGCCGCTGCCAAACTCGATATGATAACCGCGCGCGAAATTTAGTTTTCCGGCGAGTTGCTCTTTATATAGCCACCACGGCGCGTACGCATGTTCGCCCGCGCCATCTTCGTTGTGCGGAGGCATTTCTTCGAGGGCGGGAACTTGGCCATAGACCGAGGCGCCCACTGTATCCATAATGTAGCGACCGACGCGGCCGCTCGAGTTGGCGACACCGTTTGGAAAGCGTGGCGACCTCGAATTGAGCAAAACGCGCGCGGTCTCGCAGGCGCTGGCCGAAAGCACCACGACTTTGGCATGAGCGCGTCTTTCGACTCCACTCGACTTGTCGACGTAACTGACGCCTTCCGCTTTACCCGCGTCATTGACAAGGACTTCGCGGACCATCGCGTTGACCAAAATATCGAGGTTCCCCGTGTCGATCGCCGGTGGCAAATGCACGGTGGTCGACTGATAATTGGCGCGGACGGAGCAGCCGCGTCCACAGGACGTTGCCCATAAACAGGCGGAGCGGCCTTGCATCGCATTCGCCAAGATGCGCTGCGCCTTCGGATTGTTGGGATGAAGTTTTGCTGGAATCGCCTGGTCGTCGAGACGCTTAGAAAGAACCGCGCGATGTATCGGAATAATGGGTACGCCTAACTTTTGCTTGGCGTGTTTTTGCGCGAGCAGTTCGCCGACGCGCAATTTCGGCGCTGGCAGGAGGACACCTTCGGGCGAGTCCGGGGTGTTTTCCAATCCTTCATTCGAACCGTAGACGCCGATCAGCATCTCCACCTTATCGTAGTAGGGTGCGACATCTTCGTAGCTAATTGGCCAATCGAAACCGAGACCATCACGCGAGTACGGTTTAAAATCGTAAGGACCATTGCGCAGTGCGTTTCGCGCCCAGTGGTTGGTGCGACCGCCGAGCATGCGCGCTCGCCACCAAGTGAACTCGTGTCCCGGCTCGCTCGATGCATTCGTGAAAGGCTCGCCGGGGACATTCCAGCCGCCATCGACGGTGGCGTCATAGAATCCAAACGGTTTATCGGTTGTTGATGTACCACGCAACGGGGCGCGCAAGCCGGTCTGGAACATCGGCGTTTCGATTTCGGGCACGTATTTGCGGCCGGCCTCAATCATCAAGACAGAAGCTCCTTCCATCGTAAGCGTATAGGCAGTTTGGCCGCCGGCGGCACCGGAACCGACGACGATGACGTCATAACTTTCTTTGAGTGTTTCGTGTGTGACAAAGGACATGGCGATTTCGCGATCGCGACATCACCAAGCGCGGGCATTGCGCTAGGCCGTGGGCGATCAAGTGGGGGGAACGCCAAGGCTGCGCGCCTGAGCAGCGGCCGCAAGTCCGCGTCGCGGCCGCGCGCAAAAATCTCCCCGCACTCGTTTGAACAATGCCGAGATTCGCGATGAACTTAAGGATCGCTTATGCGGCTGCGCGTGAGAAAGGCGTCTCGGGTGCGGGCGCGACGACGTTGTAATGAAGGAGCGCTCGCTGCCACCAATCGGCGAGTTCTTCCGAAGGGCTCGCCCAAATTTCATCGTGGAGCGCCGTCATCGACGCTGGGTCCATCAGCAGCGAAACTTTGTCACGCGTGCTCAACTCGCTAGGGCCTTTTTTCAATAGCTTCGCTCGCAATTCTGCGAAGTGACTCTCGCTCGCTGCTGGCAACTCGTCCTTCTCGCGTAACAGCGCCAAATGCGCTGCGTTGACGAAAGGATCTAAGGCTGCCTGCAACAGACCGTAATCCGTCGCCAGCATTTCGGGCACGTCTTTCGCTGAGGCCACCGCAAGACGTTCGTTGAGCGTGACAACTTCGGGCAGCGGATTGGATTCTTCGGGCGTCTGGAAAATGTGCCAACGCTTCATCGCTTCTCCGCTCGGCAGCGAACCGGTCCAGTATGAGAGGGGAATTGAAAAGATAAGTCCTGCCAAAACTGGCGACATCCACGCGGCTAAAATCGGATTGATGTGCATCACGAGAGCAGCTGCAAGCAGACCGAGGAGCGTGTGGCCCCAGTGCTCGTTAAACGCTTCACTCCACGCCGAGGCTCCATCGCGACCGCGCCGCTGTGAGCCCCAAGAAACACTTTGGCGGCAAAGCGTGAGCACCACGAACTTCGTGTGGAACGCCATTAGCACCGGCGCGAGTAAAGTGAAAATGCCCGTTTCCAAAAACACGCTGAGCGCGATTTTGGACCAGCCGCCGAAATCTTTTTCATCACCGGGTCGAGCGCGGAGATCGAAAAGCGCCATGACTTTCGGCAGAAATAATAAACTCGTCGTCAGCAAAAAGAGCACGAGTGCCTGAGTTTCATAACTCCACCGCAGCAGCCCGGCAAATCCGGCTACGTGATGAATTGGCTCGGGTTGCCCAACGGCGCGCCACGCGATCAAAGCGGACAGCACGAGAAACGCGAGCCAGAGCGGAGACGCGAGATACGAGAGGATTCCCAGCGAAAAATGGACGCGGTTAATGAAATGAAAGCCGCGCGCCACGATCAGTTTGGCGTGCTGCAAATTTCCCTGCAACCACCGGCGGTCGCGTTTCGCGAAATCGATCACGTTGGCGGGACATTCTTCGTAACTGCCGCCAAGATCAGTCGCGAGCCACACTTGCCAACCAGCGCGGCGCATGAGCGCAGCTTCCACATAATCGTGACTCAGGATGCGTCCGCCAAACGGGCCGTCGCCGGGCAACTCGGGCAGCGAGCAGTGACGAATAAACGGAGCCAGCCGAATGATTGCGTTGTGGCCCCAATAGTTGCCCTCGCTTAGCTGCCAAAAATTTAAGCCCGCCGAAAAGATCGGACCGTAAAGTCGACTCGCGAACTGCTGTAACCGCGCGAGAATGGTTTCACCATTAACGAGGAGAGGCACGGCTTGAATCAAACCGACACGGCGGTTCCGCTCCATCAATCGCACGAGCTTCACAATTGCGTCACCGGTCACGATGCTGTCCGCGTCGAGCACGACCATGTAGCGATAACTTTTCCCCCAGCGGCGGCAGAAGTCGGCGATGTTGCCTGCCTTCTTGTTAATACCGACGCGGCGTTTGCGATAGAAAATACGGCCCTGTGCCCGAAGCTGTTGGGTCAGGGCAAGCCACGCGGATTCCTCTTGGACCCAGTTGTTAGGATTGGTCGTGTCGCTCAGTAAAAAGAAATCACATTCGGGGAGCTGTTTCGTCGCGACCACTGATTCATAAGCTGCGCGAAAACCCTCTATCACGCGGCGCACTTCTTCGTTGCAAATTGGCATGACGACCGCGACGGGCACGGTCATCGGCGAGTTGTCTGTATCGAAATTCACACTACGCAGAATCGAGGCCCAATCGCCGCCGCGCCGGCGCACCACGAAACCCACCACGGCCTGGACCGCTCCAAATGCAACCAGTCCGAACAAGCCTATAAACAACAATAAATGCATCCACTTGACTGCGTCGTAACCCGTGCGCCAATGCAGATCGGCCATCAGGAGCGCGGGAGGCCCGGTGAAAACGAGCAGACAGGTCACGACGAGCGTGCGGCGTCGGGCGACGGCACGCGGATCGAGGCGAGCGGGATTGAAGTCGGAAAGAGTCATGTTAGCGAGCGAAGGAAGTAACCGAAGTCTGGATACGAAATTTTGCGCTGACCGCTGGCGACGATCAGTGCGTGGCCGCCCAGGCCGCGCCCATCGCGCCGACTAGCACCACGCACATACCGACCGCCGGATGAACGGCCCAACGGCTGACTTCAGGCACTTCATCAGTATCGCCGAAGCCAAATTCAAGTGCAGCCGGAGGCATTTTGCTCAGACGAACTTCAGGCCCGGGTTGGAGTTGGGAAACTTGCAGAGCGAGCCGCGCGTCCTGGCTTGTCGGTTGAAGCGAAAGAAATTCTTCCGGCCATACCGTCACGACACCGGACAACAGCACAGCGAGTCTTCCACGCGCGCGGAAGCGATCGTCCAACCAATTTCCTTCTCCAATGTTCGCCTGAAACCATTCGCCCATGCGGCGTTGCACCACCTGCATCGCCAGTTTTACCGGCGCGACACCGGGCGAATTCGCCTCAAGCTCGCGCGCTTGACTGATGATTTCGGTGGTGAGCTCGTTGCGCTTCAACGCGCTCTCGAGCCGATAGGCGTGTAGATAACTTTGCACGCGCACAAAGGCCTCGTCCCACGCTTTGGTGGTGCTCGCATTTTTTGCGGCAGCCGATTTAGGTGGAGTCGAAACGGAATTCTCCACCGGTGGAGGCGAATCGACCAGCGGGTTTGAGGCGGAGCTGCAGTTTACGTTCATACAATCGCGTGACACGGCCCAACACCGTGACGCGATACGCGGGACCGAACGCGGCGCGCAGAGTTCCGCGGCTCACGCGCGCACCTGAAAACTCCGGATAGGCGTGCGGGAAGCTTAACCTACCGATTCCGCGTATACGTCATTTCTCCTCTAAGAATTTTTTTCATTAAGCGGTTTTCAACGCCCCGAAAGCGGCAAAGGTCGCGTTCTTATGAAGTACGTCGATTCGCGTGAAACCGGCCGCGCGCAGCCCTTCCAACTGACATGATAACGGAGCGGGCGTGTCTTCTTTGTCTATATAAGTGAACACCTTTTCGCGGTAGGCAGCGCCGCCGAGCGACTCCAAGTATTCGCCGTAGCGCGTCCACATTGCTTGCTGCACGGCCTCGACCTCGTGACTGACCAAATCGAAAATCCACACGCTTCCACCTGGTCGCAACCAGCGGAAGAATTTCTGGAACGTCGCCGTCCATTCTTCGGGAGTGCGCAAATGGTGCAGTACGGCGGCGGCTAGAATCACATCGAAACTCGCCTCGGGCCAATCACACGCGCGAATGTCCTCTTGATACAACGTGGTCATATTAGGCGCCAGCCGGGTGCGTGCGCGTTGCAACATCGGCTCGCTTAAATCGACCAACGTGAAGGCGGCCTGCGGTGCATGCTGGCGCAGTTTTAAAGAGTAGTTTCCCGCTCCGCACCCGACATCCAGCACGGACGAGATGTCCGGCGTGACTGCGCCCGCTGTGCTCGCGATCAAGTCGAGACAAAGCGCGGCGTCCATGGTCGCGCTTTGACCGGTTTCGAGATTAGAGAAGCGCTCCACGTCTTGGTCGAAGCGCGCGCGGATTTCGTTAACCGAAGATTTTTCACCAGCAGTCATCTAGCGACTCTAGCGGAAACCGGCCATTACCAAAATGACTTAATTAGGCGCCGGTGATGCCGAAAGGGCATCAGCGGCGAGTGCCTTTACTGAGAGCGCGGGCGACTCTCCCGCCGTCTTTTCGAAGAGTCGTGCTCGGCTGGCGCGCGCGCTAACCGCCTTTGCCTCTCAGCTCGTTCGAAAGACACCGCGTTTGCGACGACGACAGAAAAGATTGTCAAAGTTAAATACCGACGGCTGTTTTGTAGGTCCAAGCTCGCACTCCATGAAACACTTTGTGCCTCTCACTGTCGCAGCCGGACTTTTAGGACTGATGGGTTGCGCGGGACCCAACGATGCAAATGCACCTCAACCGGCTGTCGCCTATGCGGAGCCAATGCCGCCCCCACCGGAGTCAACCGGCGAGGTCGCGACCGCTGGCGGTCCTTCAGAAACGGTTTATGTGCCGCCCGGCGCGTACGCGTCCGCCCCGTCGTATTCACAGGATGACTACGACGGACCGAGCGGGCCTGTTCCTGAAGAGGGTGAAGTAGAGGTGCAGCAAGTCGCAGATTTTGATGAGCCTCTCGCGCCTTACGGTGATTGGGTCGTCGTCGGAAATTATGGTCGCTGCTGGCGGCCACGCCGCGTGGCGGGTGACTGGCGGCCCTATTGTGATGGAAGCTGGGTCGATACCGATCGCGGTTGGTATTGGCAGAGCGACGAGCCCTGGGGCTGGGCCACGTACCACTATGGTCGTTGGGACTATGATGCGAGTTACGGATGGCTTTGGGTCCCCCATACGCGCTGGGCTCCCGCCTGGGTGGAGTGGCGCACCGGCGGCGGTTATGTCGGCTGGGCGCCTTTGCCGCCCGGTGCGCGCTTTAACCATGGCCACGAGATTCGCGACGGCCACGCTCCCGATCGGAATTTCGTTTTCGTGCAGACGCGGCGCTTCGGCGATCACGTCCGTCCAACGACTGTTGTTATCAACAACACCACGGTCATTCATCAAACGACTAACATCACGAATATCACGATCGTGAATAATCGCGTGCACGACGAGGGTCCGAAACGTGAGACGATCGAAAAGGAGAGCGGGCACACGTTTCGTCCCGTGCAAGCAGTGCAGCTCCGCCGACAAATCGAAACACCGGTTGCAAAGCAACATCCGGTGCTGACTCACCCGCACACGGCAAAAAATCCTGCGCCCAACACAACGAACGATCCACGTCGGAATGGCCCTCCCGAGCCTATCGGGAATCCCGCGCACAATTCTCAACCCTCGGGCGCAGTGCCGCCGAAACACGCCAATGACCGGGTGGAAAATCGCAACGACTCGGTCACGCATCAGCCCAATAGGGTGAAACCCACCGCGCCGCCGCAGCTTCAAACGCCCGCCGGAACATCGACGCACGCGAATCCCGCAGCCACGCCGCGGCCCTCCGTGACACCAGCTCATTTGAATCCAGAGATGCATCGCGACTTGAATGCGCATCCGACATTATTGCCTCTGCACCACGATGGAAATGCTAACACCCTGCGCCCATCGCCGACGATGAAGCCGCTGGAAACTCGTGGAAATGTTACGGTCGTTCATCCCAATGCGCCGGCGCATCCCTCGACCACGCCTGTGCCGCACGCTGAAACGACATCTCCGCATTCCGCGGTCACCCAACCAGCTACGTCAAATCCGTCGAGCCAAAGCGCGCCGCAGCCGCGTCCTCGCGTGCCGAATCAAAATCCGATCATCGTCCCGCACTCGAACGAAGTCCCGGTCAACACAGAACACGGGACCAACGGACGGGCCACTTCCGGCAGTTCCAGTGGGTCCGGCAACACGGTTCATCCTGCCGATCATCACGATAACACGACGACTCATACCGCGCCACCTGTGGTACACACGAAGCCCGCCGCTCCGCCGCCACCTCCGCCGCCGTCGAAATCGGCAGATAGCTCCCCGAATCCGTCGCCGCCCCCAAAGTAGGCGGAGCACACAGATGGGTGATGCAAGATTCGTCTCACGCCAAGCCGCTCGCGGCCTTCGTGCGCCCGTTTCCCTAACCGCTCGATGAGTCGAGCCGGGAGCGGCGTTCGCGCAATTCTCTCGGTGATGAGCGTTTGTGATTTTGCCAAGTTACCTTCAGGTAAAATCGCGCAGGTTCCCGATTATTTTTCTGCGGTCGAAAGTGTTTTCCCTCGCAGAATGGGGCACTGTTTGCCCTGATCTCTTGTGTCGGGAATTTCCGAATACTACTTTTTGGGCGGATCGGGTATTCTCTACACACTGACTACTGACTAATCCAAGCAGGTTCTCTGCTTCGCTGCTAACTGACTACACCATGACTCGCGCCTTTTCATTTTTGACTTTCCTGCGCCGCGGCAACGCGGCTTCAGCGACGGCTCGGAACGAACAGGCTTCGCTGACAAAGCGGGCCTTCACAAAGAAGCCGCCGGAGCCTCGACCCCTCGTGAAAACACGAGTTTTCGAAAAAGCTCCGGGACTTCGTTCGTTTCAATAGAGCATTTTTTCATCCTGCTCTTTCAGAAATCACTGCTCCCCGCGCCGCGCAACTTAGGCGGCGCGAGGGGCATTTTTTTGGGTCAGTCGTGCTTTCCGGAAACCGGGTGATAATTGACGCTCAATTCGTTGAACAGAAACGTGTACACGTCGGACAGCAGCGCGATGGTTTCGTCCAGCGAACTTCCGATTCCGTGACCCGCGCTGAAACTCGTGCGCAACAGGATCGGATGATCTGAGGCCGTGGCGGCTTGTAGGCGGGCGGCAAATTTCCGCGAGTGCCAAGGATCGACGCGTGGGTCGTTGGCCCCCGTCGTTAAAAGGATCGCGGGATATTTCGTTCCATCCACCACGTGATGATAGGGTGAGTATCCATAAAGGGCCCTGAATTGCGCCTCATCTTTAACCGTCCCGTACTCGGTCACATTAAAACGACCGTTCGGGGTCAGTTCGACGCGAAGCATGTCGTAAACGCCGACCATCGAGGCGACAGCGCGATACTGTTCGGGATGTTGCGTCAGCGCGGCGCCCATCAGAAGACCGCCATTGCTGCCGCCCATGATCGCGAGTCGGTCAGGTGACGTATAGCCGTGCGAGACGAGCCACTGCGCGCAGGCATAGAAATCGTCGTAGTCGTTTTGTTTCTTCAACAAATTCCCGTTCAGATGCCATTCGTCGCCGAATTCGCCGCCGCCGCGGATGTTGGCGATTACGTAGACTCCGCCTTGATCGAGCCAGGCGCGGCGTGATGCAGAAAAGGACGGCGTCATGCTGACACCGTATCCGCCATAGGCATACAAGATGGTCGCATTATGCCCGTCGTGGGGCGTGCCCTTTTTCTCAATAATATTCAGTGGCACGCGCGTTCCGTCTTTGGATGTGGCATAGTCGCGAATCACCTCAGAATCGCTGTAGTCCGCGATCGAGGTCACGGCGAGCGCGGTCTTCGAAGCGGATTTCTCTTCGCTCGAATACGTGTACCAGGCCGGTGGATACAGATAGCTTCCGTTGGAGAAGACGATATCATCGCCTTTGGTCGGGACGATTCCGTAAACAGACGATACTGGCAGGATGGGCAATTCGCCGAAGCTCTTGCCCGCGAGATCATACACGCGCACACGCGACGGTCCGCCTAAGAGGTCGGTCACGTACAGGCGGTGATCGGTCACGACAACGGATTGAACCGCGCCGTTGCTCTGCGGAACGATCTCCTTCGCCACGGCAAGCGTCGCGTCGTCGGATAATGGTAGGCGAAAAATTTTGCCGCGCGGCGCATCGGCGCGCGAAACGAGATAGAGGGCATTGTCGCGCCCAAATTCGGCAAGAAAAACTTTGTCGGTGAATCCCGCCACCTTGTGCCAACTGCCCTTCGCCGAGGTGCTGCGCAGATAAAACGCGACTTCGCCGCCATCGCCGTTTTTCACGGTTGCGAGAATATATTCGCCGTCCTCCTTGGTTTGCAGCGCGATCTCCGCGATCTTCGGAAGGTCGCGGCCTAGTTCGTAGGTGTCGTCTTCGGTTTTCGTTCCGAGGCGGTGGTACCAAACTTGTTGATACAATCCGGCATCTTCCGCGGTGTGCTCGTTGCCGCGCGGATAGCGCGTGTACCAAAAGCCACTATTATCCGGGTTAAACGCCATGCTGCCGCCAGCGGTGCCGTTCTGAACATGCGGAATCACTTCATCTTTGGCCGCGCCCGTCGCGACGTCATAAAGATGCAGGTCGCCTTCCTCGCTGCCCCCGGACGAAAGCGAGACGCCCACCGTTTTGGCATCGAGCGAGACCACGAACCAATCGATCGCGATCGCTCCTTTCGCGCTCAACTGATTGGGGTCCACCAGCGGGTGGGCGCTCTGCGGATCGGTTAGAGTTTGCAGCGAGATCAGCGTTGGCTGCTGGAGATGCGGATCGATCTTGAGCGCGAAATAGGTGCCATTGCGCTGCACCTGAAGCGCGTACTGTACTGAGTTTGAACGCACCAATTCGGAAATGCGCCCGCTGATTTCCTTCTGGTGGGGCACGTTTTCGAAGTAGGCCCTTGTGCGGATGTTTTGTGCCTCGATCCAACTTTTGACCTCTGGGTCGGTGTTGTTTTCGAGCCAGCGATAGTTGTCGGTTACGCTCACGCCGTGATAAACATCAACGACAGGCTTCTTTGGTGAATCCGGCGGTGGCGGCAATGTGGTGGTGGCGGCAACCGCACTGGCCGCGGCGATGAACGTGAGCGCGAATCGAGAAATCATGATGATGGAATTTTGGGATTATTGACCGAGCGCATTGCTTTGCGCGTGGGTCCAGGCGTCGGACTCGAGAGTCTCTTCGATCGCTGCATCGAGGTTTGGTTTCAGCGTGCTGTTCAGCGGCAAGGAAAAGGCAAAATAGTCTTCCTTCAAGTTGAGGGGCAAAACGATCGCACCGCGTGATTCGGTTTTGAGAATACTTTCCACGCGAATTTTATCGTGAATCAGCACCGCCGCTTCGCCGTGCATCAGCTTGTCGAAGGCTTCGTCGAGCGATTTCACGAAAAGACCGCGCAAGCCATTTGCCCGGATATAGTCGCCGCCCGTGGAATGATTGAGCGCGACGCAGGTGACGTTGCGTAAATCGGCGGCACTATTCACTTCTGTTTCGAGACGTGCCACCGTCATGGCTGAGCCGGCGGTCGCGGTGAAAATCGAAATAATGACTACGCCCGTGAGCATGACGATGAAGCAGAGCAGGCGGCCAAGCCAAGTGATCGGCACTTTATCCCCGTAACCCACCGTCATCATCGTCGTGATCGCGCACCAGATCGCCGAGCCCAATCCTTGGCCCGCGTTTCCGCCAAACTGTTGAGCATTCGAACGGCGTTCGATTAACCAGAGGAGCAGACCGACAATGAAGTTAAGCCCCAGGATTGCGAGCAACACTCCGACCACGCCGCTCTTTTGAAATTGGCGCAGCGTCGCGCGCCACGTCGCATGCGACTGTTGCAGAGTCACCAGCGAGAGATTCGATGAAATGACGGGCACCGTGTAGGTGTACATCTGCACGCCGCGAGTGGTGATCGCATTGATTGGACCGACATCGATTTTTTTCGCCGCAAACGCTCCGGCGAGCTCGCGTCCCGTGATGGGATTAAAAACCACTTTGATATTATGCCTCGCCGCTACCTGGTTCCAAAGATCCACGCTTAGGCCTTCCCAATGATCGCCTACTTTGAATGCGAAAGGCGGCGACTCCGCTAATCCGACGTTCAGTAGTGGCGGCAAGGATACAAGGGGCGGTTTCGCCGTGGTGCCCACAACTGGACTGGATCCGGCCGGAGCCATCGGAGGAGCGAGTTCGGCGGATTGAATCGAAGGCACGGAGGCGTCCGATGCGGATGGGTTTATGCTCTGCGAAGTCGTTGTGGTCGGTGACCCCTCGCCGAAAACGGTACGGACGAGCAACACGCTGAGCGCGAGAATCAGAAAGCGATGGTGCACACGCATACTCCGGAAATATAGGGCCAGCGTGCAGGAGCCAATCGATTTGCGTCCGTCGATGATCCAAAAATTCGCAGACGTCACAATTGGCCCCCCACCGGGAGCGCGGACATCCTAAAAGCAGTGAGCTGCGCTCGCGTTGAAAAGTTGGCGGACAGAATGTCCGCGCTCCCGGCGAGGGATAGTGATTCGAGGGGAAAACAGAACCAAGCTTAACTCGCGTCGTTGCTCAGCATCTTCGTCTCGCGGGCTTCTGGTCCGATTGCGGCGAGGATGGCGACCACGATCGCAAAACCGCCGCCGATCAGCGCGAGCGCGAGCGCGTAGTTGCCGCCGTGCTCGTCGGCGATGCGTGCCTGAAAGACGGCGTTTTTGGATGCGAGCAAGTTGCCCAGTTGATAAGCAAAACCAGGAAACGTTCCGCGCACTTCCGCCGGCGAAAGTTCGTTCAAATGAGCCGGCACTACGCCCCACGCGCCTTGCACCGCGACCTGTAACAAAAATGCCCCTACGCCGAGCATGATCGGAGTCGCGCTAAAGGCCCACAGCGGAATCGTCGGCAAAACCAACAGCGCCGCGGTGATGATCGCACGTCGCCGACCGACGCGCTGCGACCATTGACCAAAATAAATTCCGCCGGTGATCGCGCCGAGATTCGCGACGATCGAAATCGCGCTCACCACGTGCGTCGAAAATTTCAGCTGCACTTGCAAGAAGGTGGGAAACAAATCCTGCGTTCCGTGGCTGAAAAAATTGAACCCAGTCATTAACAAAATCACGAACACGAATCGTTTCCAATGAACCTGCAGCGACGCCACCAAGCCCATTGATTTTTGCCGCTGGCGCTGCTCTTCCCACCCGGGCGATTCCTTGACCGCCATCCGTATGTACAAAACCAATACAGCAGGCACCACGCCCACCATCAGCAAGCCGCGCCAGCCGATAGAGTCGAAGAGCAAACCGTACGCGATCGCGGCCACCAAATAACCGAGCGCGTAACCTTGCTGCAGAATGCCCGAAACCATACCGCGCGTTTTCGGCGGAATCGATTCCATCACCAATGACGAGCCGATGCCCCATTCACCGCCCATCGCAAAACCAAAGATGGCACGCAAAATCAGAAAGGTCGTCAGGCTTGGCGCGAAGGCCGAAGCCAGCTCGAAGATCGAAAATAAAATCACGTCCAACATCAAAATCGGTCGGCGCCCAAAACGGTCCGCCAGCCATCCGAAAACCAGCGCGCCCAGCGGACGAAACATCAGCGTCAACGTGAGTGCGTAGGACACGTCTTTGATCTCGGAGTGAAAATCCTTCGCGATCGTTTTGAGGATGAAAACGACGAGAAAATAATCGAAAGCGTCCAGCGTCCACCCGAGTACGCTCGCGACGACCGCGGCTCTCTGCGGTCGAGTCAGCCATTTCCATTCGCGTATCAAATCCATGCGGGGGAGCCGTTGAAGGTTAAACCGCCCCGCGCGCCTTTACGTCGCCAGCGGCTGGGGCTGAAAGATATTGTGGCGCAACCAGAACATTTGCAGCGCCTTCACCACGTCAACTAGCTCGTTTAATGCGGACGGTTTGAGCAGATACGCGTTCGCGCCGAGCCGATACGCTTTTTCGATGTCCGCATCTTCCTTCGATGAACTCAGCACGATGACCACCGTGCCGTTCAACTCGGTTCGCTGCCGGATCCACGCCAAGACATCGTGCCCGAGAATTTTTGGCAGCTTCAAGTCGAGCAGCACGAGCGAGGGCAGAGGAAATGCGATGCGATCGCCGTATTTACCCACGCCACTCAGATAATGCACCGCTTCCTCGCCGTCTGACGCTTGGCGCAAGGTCGCCTTCACGCCCGCACTGATGAACGCGCGCTGGAGGATGAAGTAATCGTCTTCATTGTCTTCGACGATCAGGATGGCACGTTCCGAAGTCATGTGGTGCGAGGCTTGAGCAACTCGACCCAAAAGCGACTGCCTTCGCCCAAAGTGGATTCTACGCCGACGCTTCCCTGCATTTGTTCAACCGCGCGTTTGACGATCGCGAGACCGATGCCGGTGCCGCTGTATTTTTTCCCGTCGACCTGCTCGAACATCTTGAAAATGCGCGCCTGATCTTCCGCACGTACGCCGATGCCGTTGTCGCTCACGGAAAGCAGCACCGTGTTCTCTTTGGCCTCGGTTGAGACGATAATTCGCGGCACGCGATCCGCCGGAATAAATTTCAAAGCGTTGCCCAACAAATTCGAAATCACCTGCGTCAATGCGGGCTCATGCCCCATCACCGCTGCTAGCGGCTGCCGCACCTCGATCGCGTGGCTCACTTCTTTTAACGATGGATACTGCTCCACGATGTCAGTCACCAGCCGGTTCAAATCTACAGGCTGGATCGACTGCTGTTCGCCGCCGAGTCGGCTGTACGTGAGGATATCTTGAATCAACGCATCCAGTCGCTGCGCCGAGTTGGAAACGCGGCTGAGATAGTCGCGGCCCGTCTCGTCCAATTTGCTGCCGTAATCGTCCTGGAGCACTTGCGCGTATGCCTGCATCGCGCGTAGCGGCGAGCGCAAGTCATGGGAAACTGAATACGAGAACGCCTGCAGGTCGTTGATCGTGCGGTGCAACTCGATCGTCCGCTCGAGAACTTTTTTCTCCAAATCGTTCGAATAGTTTTTGAGCAATTTCTCGGCGCGCCGAATTTCCGTGGCGTCGTGAAACACGAGGACGACGCCAATGATCTCGCCGTCTTGGCCGTTGATCGGCGACGCGCTATCTTCGATCGGCCATTCCGTGCCATTCTTCGCGATAAGCAGCGTATGATTAGCGAGTCCGACGACCCGGTTTTCGCGGAAAACTTTTTCGACGGGATCATCGGCGGGGTGGCGCGTCTGTTCGTTGATGATTCGAAAAATCGCGCGGAGCGATTTCTCTTTCGCGTCCTTCCATTCCCAACCGGTGAGTCGTTCTGCTTCTGGATTGATGAAGGTAACTTTGCCGTCCCGATTGGTCACGATCACAGCGTCGCCGATGCTCGTCAGCGTCACGCGAAACCACTCTTTCTGTTTGTTGAGTTCGGCCAACGATTCCTCGTAGCTGTGGGCAAGAAATCGCAACTGGCGCCACGCCCACACGCCCGTGATGAGAAAGATCGCGGCGGCGACAGCGTAACGGAAAATGTGGACGAGTCGGCGGGTTGATGCGACCGCGGCGGAATGCGATGTGAGCGATTTTTGCTCGGCGATATTGAACTCGAGAAGGCTTTTCCGCGTGGCATCCATCGCAGCCTTGCCCTCAACATTAAATTCCGTGGTGCCCGTCCCGCCCACGCGCCGCTGTTCTATGGCGCGTTCCGCGAATGTTTTCCAACGTTGAAACGATCTCTCCGCGTCCTCGAGATCACGGGTCTGCTCTGGATTAGATCGCACAAGTTCTCGCAGGTGTTCCCACCGCGAAGGCAGCGAACTCTCCGCCCATTGGTAGGGCTCAAGAAACGAAAGATTCCCGGTTAATTGATAACCGCGCAGGCCAGTTTCCGAATCGACGATCAATTTTTCCGTTTCGTGCGAAGCTGCGATGATCTCGACGGATCGCTGTTCCGACGCCGTGGCGTCGACTAAATCTTGTCCGAGATAGGCCAGCGTCCACGGCAAGAAGGCCAACAAGACCAACGGGACGATTAATGTCCGATAAAGAACGCGTCGAAAAAGTTTTTGGTTAACGATACGCGCCATCGAGAGAAGCGGGGTTAGCCGACGCAATCGACCGGTGGCATAAAATCAATCACCCTTTTACCCTAAAACAGGGCCGTGATTCGGTGTCGTGGGTCGGTGTTTTTCCCGTGCACGCGTGGCCGAACAGTCGCGAGACTGCGATTGATGCGCGGCCGGTAGCCGCATCCGAAAGCCATGCTGACTCGTAGTGTTCTCCGCATGACTCGCGTCGCAATTATCGGCAGCGGAATCACCGGATTGGCTTCGGCGCATTTTCTGCACCGCCATGTCGACCTCACGCTCTTCGAAGAGGAAAGTCGGCTCGGGGGTCACGCCAACACCGTCACGGTGAACGATCTCACTCAGGGACCGCTCGCCATCGATACCGGCTTCATGGTGTTCAATCAGACTACCTATCCGCTGCTGACGCGGCTTTTTCAGGAGCTGCGCGTGCCGGTCAAGCCGGCCTCAATGTCGTTCTCGGTGCGCGATGATGTCACTGGCTTGGAGTGGTGTGGATCGTCGCTGAATCATCTTTTTTCGCAGCGGCGCAATCTCTTCAATTTGCGGTTTTGGCGAATGCTTCGGCAAATCGATCGATTCAATCGGGAGGCGGTGTCGGCTCTAAACGATCGCTCCGTCACGGACTTGACGCTCCGCGAATACGTCGAAGAGCGCGATTATGGTGAAGATTTTTGCCGTCTCTATCTTTTGCCGATGAGCTCCGCGGTGTGGAGCGCGCCTCCCGCGCAGATGATGGCGTTTCCCGCGTCCACCTTGCTGCGTTTCTTTTTCAATCACGGCTTTCTCGGCCTGCACACCCAGCATCCTTGGTGGACGGTGGACGGGGGCTCGCGCGAGTATGTGGCGCGCATTTCCGCTCCTTGGAAGGACCGAGTGCAGCTCGCGTGCGCGGCGCGCAAACTCACCCGCAGTCCTCGCGGTGTGTGGGTTGAGAGCGTCGACGGTGTTCGCGAGCACTTCGACCAGGTGATCGTGGCAACGCCGGCCGACCGCGCGCTCGCGATGCTGGAGGAGCCGTCGGCCGAAGAGGCAAGGGTGCTGAGCGCTTTCAGGTATCAACCGAATCTGGCGACGCTCCATTCCGATGAAAGAGTTATGCCGCGCGCGGATCGCGCGTGGGCCAGCTGGAATTATCGCCTAAACCTGAGTCACGATTCAAATGAGACGCCGGCCACGCATTACTGGATGAACCAGTTGCAAGGACTGCCGGGGGAGCGAAACTATTTTGTCAGTATCAACGGCGCGAATACGATTGACCCGGCAAAGGTTGCGCAACGAATCGCGTATCGGCATCCCCTGTTCGATCTCGAAGCAGTTCGCGCGCAAGATCGCCTTTGCGCGCTCAACGTCCATGCGCTCCACGGCACGCAGACCTTCTTCGGCGGAGCCTACGCACGCTATGGTTTTCACGAAGATGGGCTGCAGAGTGCGTACATCATCGCCTCGCTGCTGCTCGGTCGCGAGCCCTGGCCGCAAGCCGATCTTGCGGAAGCAGTGGCCGCGGCGACCAACGAAGGCGCCGGAGCGCGCATCACGGCGGGGGCTAGCTTAACAGCTGCCATGAGCGCCGCAGAAACCTCGGCGCCGTGAACGCGAGTCTTTACGAGTGCAGCATTGTCCATCGCCGGTTTGCGCCGACAAGGCACGAATTCGCGTACCGGATTTTCTTTCTTTCGCTCGACT
>FTDT01000124.1_pt1 | contig 39930 bp, 32 predicted proteins | sample 1640021 | NCBI WGS metagenome assembly FTDT01 (sample SAMEA3914869, study PRJEB12502) | metagenome | biome: forest; material: soil | place: USA | collected 2012-03-12 | depth 0.1 m | reverse complement strand
TCGCGGATTTCCAAAGTGATGTCATACCAGCGCACGGTCGGTTCGCGCCAAGTGCGCTGGGCGCGGAGACTCTCACGTGGAACCCTGAGATTTACTGGCTGTAGTGAGTTTATCGCTACGATCGGCCGGCGTGGCGGCGGCAAATGGAGGGCGATTCCAAACTTCGTGGAGATTGATAAATACGATTTTACGCCCACCGTTTCACGCGATGCACCCTTGGTTTTTCTTAGTCGCATCGAGTCGATCAAGGGTCCTCACCTGGCGATCGCCATGGCCCGCAAAGCCGGCCGCCGTTTAATCCTCGCGGGCAATCGGCCGACGAATGGCGATGAAACCGCCTTCTTCGACCGCGAAATCGCTCCGCAGTTAGGGCGCGATGACATCGAGTGGATCGGCGAAGTCGATGACGCCCAAAAAAATGCTCTGCTGGGAAAAGCGGCGGCGCTGCTCGTCCCGATCCAGTGGGACGAACCCTTTGGAATTGTTTTCGTAGAGGCTCTGGCGACGGGCACTCCAATTATCAGCTGCGCGCGCGGAGCCCTCCCGGAAATTGTTACGCCGGGACGCACCGGACTTTTTGTTTCCGACGTGAACGACGGCGCGCGGGCGATTGCTCAACTGGGCACGCTCGATCGCGCGAGCTGCCGAGCCGATGCGGTTAACCAATTCAGCGCGCGCGTCTGCGCCGAGCAGTATCTCGCCTTGTATTCGGAAATGAATACACCCTTTCACGCATGACGGCCCCGCGGATCGCCACACTACGTCGGCGCGTGCTTATCATCTCTCCGGCCTTTCCACCGAGAAGCGCGCCCGACTCGCAACGCGTGCGCATGAGCTTGCCGTACTACCGCGAAAACGGCTGGGATCCAATTGTACTTTGCGTCACTCCGGCCGAGGTCGAAGCACCCGAAGAGACTGTGCTCCTCGAAACAATTCCTGCCGACGTACCCGTTTACCACTGCTCTGCACTAGCAAAATCAATCAGCCGGCGAATCGGGATCGGCAACCTCGGCTGGCGAGCCTGGTGGCCGCTGGCGGCGCTGGGCGCGAAGTTAATTCGCGAACAGCGCATCGACCTGGTGTTTTTCTCGACCACGCAATTTGCGCTCCTTCCGCTCGGGCGAATCTGGCGCCAGCTTTTCGGCGTACCCTTCGTCGTCGATCTGCAAGATCCCTGGCGCACCGATTATTACGAGCGCAGCGGCGTTCGACGCGCTCCCGGCGGTTGGAAATATCAAATCGCCCGCGCCCAAGCCGCGCTGCTCGAACCGTGGTCTTTCCGCAAAATGAGCGGACTCATCAGCGTATCGGAAAAATACTTGCACGACCTCCGTTCCCGTTATCATTGGTTTCACACCGTGCCGTCCGCGTCGGTCGGCTTCGGGGCGAGCGAACTCGATTTAGAAGTGGCCAAAAGACTTTCGCCGGCCCTCGCGCCAACAGCCGCAGTGAGTTCTTCGTTTCCGGCCATTCCCCGGGCGGCCGCGATTGGAAATCCAGTGCCTTCGCACACTTTCGTCTACACCGGTGCCGCCGGGCCGATCACACCACACGCGGTTTCGCTATTGTTTTCCGCGCTCGCGCTTTTCCGCGCCGAAGCGCCTGAACGTGCGCAGCGGTTGCGGTTTCAATTCATCGGCACGAGTTACGCTCCAGCGGATCGAGCAGAGCCGACCGTGCTCCCAATCGCCGAAGCGTTTGGCGTCACGGATCTGGTGTCGGAATCGGCCGCTCGCGCGGGACATCTCGAGTGCATTCGAGCTCAGGCTGCGGCTGACGTTCTTTTCCTCGGAGGATCGAGCGATCTGGCCTACTCGCCTTCAAAACTGTATCCCTACTTTTGGGCCCGACGCCCCATCCTCGCAATCGTCTTCCGAAACAGTGTATTGGAACGGACACTACGGCGATTGGGCGGAGCGCACAGAATTGTCTTCGCCGAAACGGAGATCGTCGAAGCTCGCGCCCAACTCGTCGCCTATTTTCGAGATCTCGCCGAAGAACGGTTGGTATCGGCCGACCCGCGCGATGACGTGTATTTTGAAACCCACTACTTAGCGCGTTCGTTGACAGGACGGCAGACGGAGCTGTTCGATCGCGCATGGCAGCACGCTCAAAGCGATGTCGACGTCATCTGAGCCCTCGTTGCCTCGACCGACCGCGGCCGCCGCTCGCCGCGGACAAGGTATGTTTCTCGCGGCCTCGGCTATTTTGGCAGGTGTGGAGCTCTATTATTTTTTCAACGCGCAGGTGCGCGATGCTGAGCATTTGCCTATCGGCCTAGGAATGCTCCTGCTTGCCGCGGTTCCAGCACTGCTCTGGGCCAAGCGAGGCGGTTCGAGTTTGCCAGTCTTCGAGGTGCTGATGTTGACCACGGCAAACGCGTATGCTTTTCCGCTGCTCAACGGACACCGCGAACTGATTTTCTACTCGTCCGAAGACATCAGCCGCGCCGGTCTCGCCGTGATTTTATTCCAGTGCAGTGCGATCGCCGTTTACGAGCTGACGCGCGGCCGGCCTTCGCAGCGCGCGTTCTGGCGCGCCGAAGTCGTCACCCAAGACATCGGTAGGTGGATGATCTACGGCATGCTCCTCAACACAGGGTATCTTTATATTAGCACGTTCACCGAGCTCGTGCCGGCCTCCGTGGAAAGCATTTTGCGGGCGATCTTTTTCGGCATCGGGATTGTTTCCACATTTATCACCGCGCGCCGGTTGGGCGAAGCGCATCTCTCTCCGGGAGAACGTGCTTTTTTCTTCGCGAATATTTTGACGCAGGCGCTGCTGATGATGTCGACGCTCTATCTCGTCGCAGCTGTCTCGCTGCTGCTGCTGACGCTGGTCGGCTACGTTTCTGGCAGCGGCAAGCTCCCCCTTATTCCCACGGCCGCGGCGCTTTTCGCGATTGCAATTCTACACAATGGGAAATCGGAAATGCGCGACAAGTATTGGACGAATGAATACCCCGCTCCCGGCCTGACGGGCTTGCCCAGTTTTTACGCGGAATGGTTCGCGGACGGATGGAAATCCCGCGAAGGGGATGAAGGCCATGCGAAGTTAACCAGCAAGCTGATCGATCGCACGTCGCTCTTCCACATCATGTGTCTGGTCGTGAGTTCCACGCCGGCGAACCAGCCTTATTTGCAGGGCGAAACCTACTTGGACATCCCCGCGCAGTTCGTCCCGCGCATTCTCTGGCCCAACAAGCCACTCGGGCATGTCAGCACAAGCAAACTCGCGGTGTACTACGGTTTGCAAACTGAAGAAGAAACCCAGGTCACGACGATCGGCTTCGGTATGCTCGCCGAAGCTTACGCGAACTTCGGTTGGTTTGGCTTGGCGGGCATCGCCGCGCTCCTGGCGTATATGATCAAAAAAATCCAGTGTCTCGCGCTGGACAGCCCGCTGTTTTCGTATGGCGGGCTGATCTTGGTCATCATGCTCGCCTGGAGTTTCCAGGTGGAATTTACGCTCAGTATCTGGCTCGCGTCGCTCTATCAAGCATGCGTCGCCGTCTTGATCATCCCGCTGACGCTGAAAAAGCTTTTGGGAACCTAACCGCATGACTGAGTCACGCCTAGCGATAGTGCTTTCCCATCCCACGCAATATTATAGTCCGTGGTTTCGGTGGCTGCGCGCGCATACGTCGCTGGTGTTTCGAGTTTTTTATCTATCCGATTTTGGTTTGCGCGCGGCGACCGATGAGAAGTTCGGCCAATCGTTCGCCTGGGATGTCGATCTGACTAGTGGTTATGATTGGGAGGTCGTTCCGAACGTCGCCTGCCGGCCCGACACGCTGCGCTACGACGGGCTGAAAAACCCCGCACTTTTTGAGCGGCTGCACGATTATCGACCGTCGGCCGTCTTACTTTTTGGATACAAATATCACACCCACCTGCGCCTAATCGCTTGGGCGCGGCTACGTGGATTGCCGCTAATTTTTCGCGGCGACTCGCATGTGATCGGGCGAGCCCAGCTGCCTTGGAAAACGCGTTGGGCGTTGCGCTTGATTTATGCGCAGTTCGCGGCGGTCACTTTCGTCGGCCAGGCCAACCGCGAATATTTTCGTTTGTGCGGCGTTCCCAAGACTAAACTTTATTTCGCGCCTCATGCGGTCGACGCCGCGCGCTTCGATCCAGGGCTGCCAGCGATTAGGGAAAGCGCGCAACGTCTTCGCGCCGAACTCGGATTAGCGGGTCGCCAAGTGATTCTTTTCGCCGGAAAGCTCATTCCTGCTAAACAACCGCGTGCCTTGCTAGAGGCATTTGTCGCGCTGGCTGATCCCAGTGCGGTGCTCATTTTTGTAGGCGATGGATCGGAGAAAACGGCTTTAGTGGAAGAGGCCGATCGGCATCCGGAATTGAAAATCGTGTTTCTTCCGTTTGCTAACCAAGGCGAGATGCCCCCGCGTTACCTGCTGGCCGACGTCCTGGCACTGCCGTCACGCGGAGTTTATGAGACCTGGGGTTTGGCGGTCAACGAAGCCATGCACCTGGGCGTGCCTGCACTGGTGAGCGATCACGTCGGCTGCCAGCGCGACTTGGTGGAAGAAGGCCGCACGGGATGGGTCTTTCAGGCTGAAGACCCCAAATCGTTGCGGAGCAAACTTCAGGAAGCCTTGTCTGCTTTGCGCGACGCCGGCCGGGCGTCAGCAATTCGCGACCATGTGCACGAACGCATCGCTCACTACACCTACGAGCAAACCAGCGCCGGTCTGCTGGCGGCGCTCGCGCACGCACTTCGCTGATACGCCGTGCTACGTATTCGCTCTCGCCCTACAGATTGGCCCATGACTGCAGCGGGCAAAGCGCGTGCGAATACCGATCGCTCGGTCACGGAGCGGCTCGCTTTCTTTCATCTCGCACTTTTGTTGGTTTTTTCCGCCTGGGCATTTGGCGGCAACGCGGCCTGGGCAACTCGTGCGCTCTGCTGGGCGGGTTCGGTGGCGCTATTTATCACCGCAGCGGAAGGTTTGCGACGCTTCCGAAGTGGACATGGTTCGCTGCGTCCCTTTTGGCTTTTAGTTCCTTGGCTGCTCTTTAACGCGGTGGTGGTCGCGAGCACCTTTCATCCGAGTTTTCGAACGGTGCATGTCGAAGGCTCCGACGTCTTGCTGCCGTTGAGGATCGCGAACGGGATGCCCACTACGGCGAGGCCCGACCTATCTTGGTCGGCACTCTGGCTGAGCGACGCCCTTTTTCTTCCCGCGTTTAACGTCCTGCTAGCTTTCCGCAGTCGACAGCTCGTGCGTGTGCTCTTGCTGGTCTTCAGTGCTAACGCGGTAGTCTTGGCCGTCTTCGGAACCATCCAAAAATTGTCGCACGCCAACGGAATTTTTTTCGGACGCATCCATTCTCCGAATACATCTTTCTTCGCGAGTTTCATCTACGACAACCACTGGGCCGCGTTTGCGGTTTTAGCAATGGCGGCCGGACTCGGCCTGCTCTTCCGCCGCTCACATTTTGCCAGCACGCGGGAGTTTCTAAATTCGCCGGCTTTTGGTGGCTCACTCGCGATCTTGCTACTGGCCGCCAGTGTGCCCATGAGTTCTTCGCGATCGGGCACCGCCTTCGTCCTCATGCTTCTGGGCCTCGCGCTACTTCATGCGCTGCGGCGAGTGGTGCAAAGTCAGCGTCAGCGATCGGAGAGTAATTACCGGCCGATTTTCGCGATCTTCGTGGTCAGCTCAGTCGCGTTTATTGCGATCTATTCTCTCGCGCGGCCCGTGATCATCAAACGCGTGGAGCAGACGCGAGAGCAGATCGAAACGTTCGAGAAAACGCATTCGCTCGGCACGCGTCCTCAACTTTATCGGGATACATGGACGATGTTTTGCGAACGGCCGATTTGTGGCTGGGGCCTGGGGAGCTACGGGACGGTCTTCACGCGGTTCAATACTCAGGTGGCCGCGGATCGGCTGCCGCAATACTACGAAGACGCGCATTCAGATTGGCTTCAGGCACTCGCTGAGACAGGTTGGATCGGTGGCGCGCTGCGCGCTTTCATGGTTATCCTTCCCGCCATTACCCTGTTTCGTTCGCGCCCATGGCGAGCAACCACCGCGTATCCGCTTTTCGGGTGCGTTTTGATTTTGATTTATGCCTGGGTTGAATTCCCCTTCGGCAATGTCGCGGTGACCCTTGCTTGGTGGACTTGTTGGTTCAGCGCCGTCCGTCTCGCGCAGCTCGATGCTCGCGAAACGCAGCCTTGACCATGTTTTCCGTCCTCATCCTTACACTCAACGAAGAGAAAAATTTACCCCGCTGCCTCGCGAGTGCGTCCGCGTCCGATGACATCGTGGTGCTGGATTCGGGATCTACGGATCGCACCGTCGCTCTCGCCGAAAGCGCGGGAGCCCGAGTGGTTGTTCACCCGTTTGAAAACTTTGCCGCGCAACGCAACTACGGCGACCACACGATTTCATTTCGGCACCCATGGGTTTTCCACTTGGACGCCGACGAGCAATTGACGCCGGAACTGAGTGTGGCTTGCGCGCGCATCGGCAGCGAAAATCCAAGTGACCTTGACGGGTTCTGGGTGGCCCCGCGCATGGTGTTTCGCGGTCGCTGGATTCCGCACTGCACCGACTTTCCTGCGTACCAGGCGAGATTCGTTCATGCGCAGCGCTTCTCATTTATTCAAGTCGGTCACGGGCAGCGCGAAAGTCCCGGTCTGCGTCTGCAGACACTGTCTGAAAACTATCTCCACGATCTTTCCGCAGACGGTGAAGACGCGTTGGCGACAAAACATCGGCGCTACGCGCGGCAAGAAGCGGCGGAGTTTCTCCGCCGCGAGAGAGCGTCGCCCGTCAACTCGCTAAAACTTTTGAGTGGAAACGGACTTGAGCGGCGGCGCGCCTTGAAGGCGTTGAGCCAACGGCTTCCCGCGCGTGGCGCCTTTCGTTTCGTTTATCAATACGGTTTGCGACGCGGTTTTCTCGATGGCACGGCGGGGTTTGCCTACTGCCGGTTCATAGCTAGATATGAGTCCTGGATCGCTCAAGAGATCGCCCAAGAGCGACGAAGAATGGGATGATGCCTTCTTCCCGAGTCATCTTCATTAACCGCTTTTATTGGCCCGAAATCCCGGCCACCGCGCAGTTGCTGACGGACTTGGCTGAGGGGCTGTCCAAGACGCATCAGGTGACGGTGATCACGTCCGGTCCTGACGGTCTTACGACGATGGAAAATCGCCATGGCGTCGAGATCGTTCGGGTAAGCGAGCACGCTTCCGGCCGGGCTTCACTCATGCGGCGCTTCGCCCACTCAGCGCGGTTTCGTCGAGGCGCGGTGCGATGGTTGAAAGCAAATGCGACCGAAAGCGACATTTTGGTGTGCATGACTGATCCGCCGCTGATTGGGACGGCCATGGCGCGTGTCGCGCGGGAAAAAAAACTTACGCTGATCCACTGGGTGCAGGATATTTTCCCGGAGGTCGCGGTGGCCGTATTCGGTATCCCACTACTGAACGTTTTCCGTCGAGCTCGCGATGCCGGCTGGCAAGCGGCCCGCCTTTGCGTGATGCCGGGAGAAGCAATGCGCGCTATGGTGATCACGCGCGGCATGGACGCATCCCGGACGTTGACGATTCCCAACTGGTCACCCGTGGGGCTCTCCCCAGCACCGCTGGCGGCGATCGAGGTGTGGAAAGACTCTCACAAGTTGGCGGGCAAATTTGTGGTCATGTATTCGGGCAACTTCGGCCGAGTGCACGATTTTCGCTGGTTTGTGCCGCTAGCGAAGTTGCTCGGCGGAAATCCTCGCGTTGTCTTTGTTCTCGTCGGTCACGGGCCGCGTTTGGCCGCCCTGCAAAAGGAAATCGCGCGCGCCCGCCTGACCAACGTGCGGGTGCTGCCGCCCACCTCACGGGAAGATCTCGGAGTGACGCTCTCGGCAGCAGATGCGCATTTAGTTTCGCTGCGGGCGGGCTGCGAAAATCTCGTCTTCCCGAGTAAGCTCGCGGGGATCGCCGCGGTGGGACGGCCTGCACTCGTGGTCGGTCCGGCAGAGTGTGATCCAGCGCGCGAAGTCACCGTCCATGATTGGGGACGCGGCTTCACCGCCGACCACGTGGCCGAACTCGCCTCCACCCTAAGCACCTGGACGGCCGACGCGACTAAGTGGCAGACGCTTTGCGCACACGCACGGTTGGCGGCGCAGCAAATGCAGTTCGGGCGGTCCTTGGCCGCGTGGGAAAGAATTCTGGTCTCGCATGGCTCATCTGTACCGGTTAGTCCGACTGTGGCCATTACATGACCAATCCACGTCGCGCCACCTTGGTTTTCATCGGACTCGACATCCTGTCGGTCACGATCGTGTTGAACCTGATTGCGTGGCTGCGCGGGATTCTCGAATTCAACGGCCTGATTCTCTTGCCCTTGTTTGTGCCCATCGCCGCAGTGATGATCGCTGTGTATTTGATCGACGGTTACAGGCTGCGCACGGACATGCTGAACCTTGACTACGCGAGTCAGCACGCCATCGCCCTGGTTGCGGCGATGGGCGGCGCGCTGCTGCTCACTTTCGTGATCATGCCGTTCGGTTATCCGCTGCAGCAAAGCCGTGTGGTGCTTGCCTCGACCTTCATCCTGCTGATCCCGCTAACGCTGGGCTATCGGCGCTTGTTGAACGGGTACTATCGCCATTTCCGCTCGGCGCGAAGCATTGTGTTCATCGGTGATCAAGCAAGTGCGGCGACGTTTAAACAAGAGTGGGATCGGATCGGCATGTTGCAGCCCTTGCTCTTCGCCAGTGGCCAAACTGGAGCAACCGTCCCACCGATGGAACTTCCCGCGGGCGCACCCTTGCCGTTTTCTGAAATCATCTCGCGAATGCAACGCGGAGAATTGCTGGTGGAAGCGATGGTCATTCGTGAATCAAACCGCGCGGTCAACGCCCAGGTCTCACAACAACTCGTGGATCTCTATTTCAGCGGCACGCCTACGTACACGCTCGAGCTGTTTCATCAAGTTTACTGGCGCAAAATTCCGCTTTATCGCCTGAATCAGACTTGGCTGTTTCAGGAAGGCTTTCGCGTCGCCCGTGAGCCCGTCTTTGAACGCATCAAGCGCGCCTCGGATGTCGGGCTGTCGCTCTTTGGGCTTTTTGTATTCAGTCCGGCCCTACTGCTGGTGGCGACGGCGATTTTTCTGGAGGATCGCGGCTCGGTCTTTTTCACGCAGACTCGGATCGGAAAGTTCCGGGCGCCCTTCAAATTGTATAAATTTCGGACAATGCGCCCGTCGAGTTTGGGCGATCCGTACGCGCAACCGGGCGATTTGCGCGTCACCCGCGTGGGAAAACTTCTTCGTTCTTCGCGGCTGGATGAACTGCCTCAATTGTTCAACGTTCTCCGCGGCCAGATGAGCCTGATTGGACCGCGCGCCGAGTGGGATCGCTTGGTGGAAAGTTACGAGAAGCTGATCCCGTCCTATCATTTTCGGCATTTGGTGCGCCCCGGAATCACCGGCTGGGCACAAGTCAATTATCCGTACGGCGCGAATCTCGAAGACACGCAACGGAAGCTAGAATACGACCTCTATTACATTCGCCATTTCTCATTTCGTCTCGACGCCTCGATCGTGTTGAAAACGATTCACGTAATGTTGGGAGCCAAGGGACGATAGAAGGTGTTCTCGCCTGCGTTTTCGCGGCTCACCGGACTATGAGCGTGGAAGATCTGGCGGCCCCAAACGCAGTTCCGCGAACGAGCGAGTTGCATTCGATTGCTTCCGAGGGAAAGTAATCACGCCGCGTCACGCGGATTCATCTATGACCTCGTACGATTTCGTCATTATTGGCGGCGGCAGTGCCGGCTTCAACGCAGCTCGAGTCGCTCATGGCTTGGGGAAAAAAGTGGCTATCGTCGATAGCTCGAAACCGTTAGGAGGCCTTTGCATTCTGCGTGGATGTATGCCATCGAAAACGTTGCTTTACATGGCAGAGGTGCTGCACCTCGCGAAGAAAGGATCGGTATTCGGATTACAGATACCGGAAGCCAAACCCGACATGAAAGCGATGCATCAGCGCAAGCTCGCGATCATCGATGGCTTCACCAACCATCGCGAAGAGCAACTGCTCTCGGGCAAATACGACATGCTACGCGCGAAAGCCCGTTTCGAAGACGCCCACACCCTCGCGCTGAGTGATGGCACGAAAATCCGCGGCGAAAAAATTCTGATCTCCACTGGTTCCGTCGTGAGCACGCCACCAATTCCGGGACTAGCCGAAACGCCCGCGTGGACCAGCGACGAAGTACTCGAATTAGACTTCGTTCCCGAGAGCGTGATCGTTCTCGGCGGCGGCATTGTCGCTTGCGAGCTCGGGCAATTTCTCACGCGTATCGGCACGAAAGTGACCTTGATCCAGCGCGGAACAGATTTGCTCTCAGGCCATTCGCCCGACGCGAGCGGCGTGGTGCAGCAGGCATTTAAGGACGAAGGGATGGAAGTTTTTACGGGTACGCGGCTCGATCAAATTTCCGGGGATGCGCACCGTGTCGCGGTCACGTTCACCAAAGATGGAGAAACCATCACGAAAAACGCGCGCTATCTGTTCAACGCTCTCGGTCGCGAGCCCAATGTCAAAGGTCTGAATCTCGAGGCAGCGGGAGTAGACGTTGACGACAAGAAACGGATCAAAACCAATCGGTTTCAACAAACCAGCGCGTCACACATCTACGCTGGTGGCGACGTGTGCGGACCGCACGAGATTGTGCATATCGCGGTCGCGCAGGGTGAACTGTCCGCTCGTCACGCTTTCGGCGTCGCTGATCTAAAGCCGATTAACGAGGATCATCTGCTCCACGTCGTTTTCACCGATCCGCAACTGGCGTCGATCGGACTGACGGAAAAAAAATTAAAGGATCGGAAACAGCCCTATCTCGCGGCCAGCTATCCTTTCAACGATCACGGCAAATCGATCTTGATGGATGCGAACTATGGTTTCGTAAAAGTGCTCGCCGATCCAAAAGACGGGCGGGTCCTCGGCGCGGAAATCGCGGGCAAGGACGCAGGTGAACTGATCCACATTTTTAGCGGGCCACTGATGATGAAGGCGACCGTCCACGATTTGCTGCAAGCGCCGTGGTATCACCCGACGCTTTCAGAAATCATAACCTACCCGCTCGAAGAGATCGCCGAGAAGATCGAGGACCAAAAAAAGGCCTAACCGCTAGCATGCGCCACGCTTGCGGCGATCCAAGATCGCTCAGCGTTCACGAACTCGCGGCACTGCCTAACCGTCTCATGCGCCACGCAGGGCGAGAGCTAGGTCGACGCGTTTTTCGTAAATGGCTTTGCCGATGATCACGCCGTCAAGATTCGCATGAGTCTGCGCCAGAGAGCGCAGGGCCTCGACATCCGACTGCTGCGACACGCCACCGGACGCGATCACTCCGCAGCGAACACCTTCGAGCATCGCTTTCTGCGCGACAAGATTAGGACCAGTCATCATGCCGTCCGTGCCGATGTCGGTATAGATCAGCGTACGGACCCCGATCGCGTCCATTCGTTTGGCGAGATCCAGTGCGCTCGTTGAAGTGGTGTCGACCCAGCCTTTGACGGCGACCTGACCGTTCTTTGCATCGATGCCGACGGCGATGCGGTCGCCGAATACGCGAACCATATCCGCCACGAACTCTTCGCTCTCGGCCGCGCGGGTGCCGACCACGATGCGAGTCGCTCCGATGCCGAGTGCTCTTTCAATCGCCAAACGCGAACGCATGCCACCGCCCAGCTGCACCTTCATTCCCAGCGAGGCGATCGCACGCACCACCGCGAGATTTTTCGATTCGCCCGAAAATGCTCCATCGAGGTCAACCACGTGGACCCAAAAGGCGCCGGCTTTTTTGAACTCGGCCGCGACCTCTGCGGGGTTTTCCGAATAAACAGTTTCCTGATCCGCGCGGCCTTGCGTGAGCCGCACGCAGCGGCCGCCTCGGATATCAATAGCCGGATAAATGGTCATGGAGCCGACTGGTTTCCGACAAATCGACGCCAATGCAAAGATAAATTTTGGCCCCGCCCTTCGCTGAGAAATAATTTTGCACCTCTCGCCGATTCAGAGACGCTGATCGCATGTCAAAGCACGCTGCCCCGAAGTTCCTCGTCGACCTTCTTCGGGCTCGTTCGCCTTCGGGCTACGAGTTCGAAGCGCAAAAAGTGTTCGACGAATATGTGAAACCCGTCGCGGATCGATACGCGCGCGACGCGATCGGCAATCGGATCGCGACCCTCAACCCCGAGGGAGATCCGATCCTCATGCTGGCCGGTCATATGGATGAACTCGGCCTGATCATCACTTACGTTAACAAAGAAGGCTTTCTGTATTTTGACACGATTGGCGGGCACGACCGCGTGATGATTCCCGGCCGCCGCGTGATCATTCAAACGGCCAATGGCTCGGTCAAGGGCGTCACGGGAAAACGCGCGATTCATCTGATGGACGACGCCGACCGCAAAAAGGTCCCCGAGCGTCATGAAATCTGGATCGATATCGGCGCGAAATCGAAGAAGGACGCTCTCACACGCGTGGCGATCGGCGACGTAGCGACTTACGATCACGAATTTGAGTTACTGCACGGCTCGATCGGCGTCGCCCGTGCGTTTGATAATAAAGCAGGTGCATACATCGTCGGCGAAACGCTTCTGCGCCTAGCCGAACACAGGAAAAAGTTGGAAGCCTGCGTCGTTTCCGTGGCGACTGCACAGGAAGAAATCGGTGTGCGAGGAGCGACCACCGCGGTGTATTCAGTAAATCCACACATCGCGATCGCGATCGATGTGAGCCACGCGACGGATCATCCTGACTGTGACAACCGCAAATTTGGTGAAAGCAAACTGGGCGGCGGACCGCTCATCTGCCGCGGTCCGAACATCAATCCGAAAGTTCATCAACGACTGATTAAAGCCGCGGAGAAATTGCGCATCCCCTATCAAAACGAAGCCGACCCGCGACCGACCGGAACCGACGCGCGGGCATTACAGGTGAGCCGCGGCGGTGTCGCCACGGGACTGGTTTCCATTCCGCTTCGGTACATGCACACGCCGAGCGAACTCGTGGACTTGGAAGATGTTGAAGCCACCGTGCAGCTGCTGGTGGAATTCGCGCTCTCTCTCGAAAAAGGCGACTACGAGCACTGGTGATTTTTGTAGGGACTTTTCCCCTACAGACAGAAAAAGCCGCGCCTTTCGGCGCGGCTCAAAGCAATCATCACATCATCATCCTACTCTAACCTGACAGCTAACACTTAACGTCTGGCCTTGCGGCGCAGAAAGACGAGACCACCGAGGACTGCCGCGCCGGCGAGACCGTACGTGGACGGTTCGGGAGCGGGAGGCAGATCGGGGTTGAATCCGAGCATGTGCATTTCGGTGCCGCTGCCATCGCAAGCAGAGTTGCCCGCGGTGCTACCGCTGAAAGTGTCGGCAACAACCTGACCATTGATAAATGTGTTGCTGTCGTCGTAAACGTTGTAGTCCGCAGCGAGGACAGAACCGTAGAAGGCGCCACCATTGCCGATCGTAATCGTACCGGGATGAGCGGCGGTGCCACCCTCGATATTCCAGAGAAGACGGCTATCGCCGGTACCGGAATTGAAATTAATTCCCGAGCCTTCGCCGAAGAGCGTCTTGCCGTTGGCGTTTTCAACATTGACCACGAAGTCGAGATCGGTCGGGACATCAATCTCGATGTTGGAGAAGGTTTTGCCGTTGTATTTGTTACCGGACAGCAAGCTCATGTTCAAATCGAAGAACACAACGCCCGAAGAGTTAACCGGAGCGACGAATTCGAGGCTGCTGCCAACGACCTTGATCGTTCCCGTCGCGGTCGCAGCGGCAAGTGACGTGGAAACATCCGACATATGGCTCTGAAGCGTGGTGAAATTGACGGCCGGATTTTTGCTCCGCGGATCAACGTCAGCGGTGGGCGACGAAGAATTCACTTCGCTCAGCACAGTGGCGCCGGTGGTCTTGTTTTTGAGCAAGTCCGTGGAGGTATTCCAAGTGTACGCGCTAGTGCTCATACTCGGTAAGGCCGCGTATCCGTTGTTCAGCTTGATCGACGTGCTGCTGCTGTCGGTAAGTGTTTTAGCGACGTAAAGCGTCGGCGTGGTGCTATTCTTGACATCAGTTCCCGTGAGCTTCGTCGCAACCGCAGCGCCGCCGATGGTGAGATTGCCACCGATTTCGAGACCACCTTCGACGTCGCCGAAGTTGTTCATCGTGGCATTGCCAATGGAAACGAGGTTGTAGTTTCCAACCGTCTGGTCGAACTCCCACAGATCTGAATACGCCTGGCTGGTGGTCAGGCTTGCACGAGCGGCGCCGGCGCTGGCCGCGAGGGCGCAGACGAGGGCGAGAAAATGGTGACTACGAGATGTCATGATGCATGTGAATTGCCGGTAGCCATCTAGGGTGTCAACCCGGTATACGCGCAAGATGCAGTCTAGTAGCAATACCTACGTCGCTTTATTCTGTTGTCCTTCAAAGAGTAGCGCCCGTTTTTTAATTCAACCAGCCAGCCTTAAAACCCTGTTTCGCATTAGGGTTGCATCAATGGAATCCCCTACAAAACTCGTCCTCGCCCAGAAGAATTAGGCAAAATCAGGCCCGATTTACGGCATTTTACCAAGCGACAGAAAATAGACTCTGTCCGGATGAGTCATGCGACGCGCTTTAACAGCGTGCAGAGACCACTTAAGCCGCGTCCTGGGTGCTCTCGCCCTTGGCCGCTTTGCGCAGCGTGGGACGACGTTTACCGGCAACCACCGATGCGTCGATCACGACTTCCGTCACGTCGTCGCGCTGCGGCAGCTCGTACATCACTTCGAGCATCAAATTTTCCATGATCGAGCGAAGAGCGCGCGCTCCCGTTTTAAGCTCGATCGCCTTGAGAGCAATTTCTTTAACCGCGTCCGGAGTAAAGCGAAGGCGAACTCCGTCCATCGCAAACAGTTTCGAGTACTGTTTCACCATGGCATTCTTTGTCTTCAGCAAGATCTTTTCAAGGTCCGCGACCTTAAGTTGATCGAGCACCGACACGACCGGCAAACGACCGATGAACTCCGGGATCATGCCAAAACGGATCAGATCTTCTGGCGCGATCGACTTCATCATCTGCTCAGGGTTGATCGAAAGCTGATTCTGCGAGCTGATCGCGGAGAAACCGACGCTGCGCTGACCCATTCGGCGCTGGACGATCTGCTCGAGCCCGACGAATGCACCACCGCAAATGAAAAGAATGTTGGCTGTGTTAACCTGCACGTACTCCTGATTCGGATGCTTGCGGCCGCCCTGCGGAGGAACATTGCAAACGGTGCCTTCGAGAATTTTCAGCAGTGCTTGCTGAACACCCTCACCGGAGACATCACGCGTGATGGAAACGTTTTCGGTTTTGCGACCAATCTTGTCGATTTCATCGATATAGATGATGCCGCACTCGGCCTTCTTCACGTCGTAGTTGGCAGACTGTAGTAGCCGCAGCACTACATTTTCGACGTCCTCGCCGACGTAGCCAGCTTCGGTCAACGTCGTTGCATCGGAAATCGCAAATGGAACATCAAGGATCTTGGCGAGCGTACGCGCGAGCAAGGTCTTACCCGAGCCAGTGGGCCCAAGCAGCATGATATTGCTTTTCTCGACTTCGACTTCGGAAAATTCAGGCGAAAGCGTACTGCCGTCGCGGGCGGACTGCGTTCCGTCGAAGAGAAGCCGTTTGTAGTGATTATAAACCGCGACCGAGAGAACCTTCTTCGCATGATCTTGACCGATCACGAAATCGTCCAAGTGGCGTTTGATTTCCGCGGGCTTGATCAGGCGCACGGTCGGCTTGCTATCGACCGCGGGCGTCTTCACTTCGCGGTCGATGATCGTCTTGCAGACGTTCACACAGGAGTCGCAGATGTAGACCCCCGGACCTGCAATGATCTTCTTCACTTCCGCCTGCGATTTTCCGCAGAAGGAACAGAGGGTCATGCGTGAAGATTTAGCCATATTTGGATACTGAAAATGAAAAGAGAGCTGTCGAGGTAGGATTACAGACTACGCCCCTGGAAAACGTTGCGCGCGTCCGGATCCACCCCGTTGGTTAAGTTATCGGCACGAGAGCACTCGACCCGAAGTCGCCGAATTACTCAATTAGACCAATAACCAATGAAAAACCGTAGCTGATAATCACTGGTTTTCAACTGGCTGCAGACATCACTATTGAATTTTGACGCAAAAAAAGCGCCCGAAAAGAATTCGGGCGCTGAAAAAAAATTACGAATCTTTAGCGAGCGAGCGGCTCTAAAAATCACGCCGCACTGCTAACCACCGCGAGTTTCGATTGAGCCTCGCGCGTAGATTCAACGACGGTGTCGACGATGCCATATGCTTTGGCTTCATGCGCACTCATGTAGTAATCGCGATCCGAGTCCTTCTCGACTTGCTCCGGAGTTTTTCCGGTGTGCTTCGAAATTACTTCATTGAGCGTCTGGCGCCAGCGAATGATTTCTTTTGCCGCGATCGCGATATCCGCAGTCTGACCACCCGCACCACCTGAGGGCTGGTGAATCATTACGCGGCTATTCGGGAGCGCGAAACGCTTTCCTTTCGTGCCTGCAGCGAGAAGCACGGTGCTCATGCTCGCCGCCATGCCGATGCAGTAGGTGACGATGTCACACTGCAGGAAGTTCATAGTATCATAAATCGCCATACCGCCCGTCACGACACCGCCCGGCGAATTGATATACACATGGATGTCCTTTTTCGGGTCCTCCATCTGCAAAAACAACATTTGGGCAATCACGACGTTGGCCACATTGTCGTCGATCGGCGTGCCGATGAAGACAATGCGGTCCTTGAGCAGCCGCGAATAAATGTCCATCGAACGTTCACCGCGACCGGTGTTTTCGAGGACAATAGGAACGTAGTAGCTCACAAAACTCCTTGGGTTAATCTCTACCATTAAGACTTCTTTTCAGATGTCGTGACGGTAGCCCGGGAGACGAGTAAATCAAGGGTCTTGTCCAGAATGATCGATTGCTGCACGGACCGCAGACGATTGCGATCCTTGGTCAGCTCCTTGACGATCTTTTCCGGACGAGCGTTCTGCGCGTTGGATTCGCGGTACACGAACATGTCGAGATCCTGCTCGGTGGCCGCGACCTTTTCTGCTTCCGCGATCTTCGCCAAAATCAAACGGCTCTTGACACGCGTTTCCGCGGCTTTCTGCGCGCCTGCGACGATCTGCTCTTTGTCTTTTTCCAACTGCTGTTGAGTGATTCCGCGGCGCATATTCTCATCGACGAAACTGCGCAACACACTCTGCGTTTCTTCGTCGACCAAGCTCTGCGGAACCGGGAAACTGACCTGCGCATTCAACGCGTCGGTGATCTGACGGCGCTGGTTCTGGCGGTTTTCGTATTCTTTCCGCGCCTTGAGATTGTTGCGAATCTTCGACTTCAATTCGTCGAGGTTCGCCGCTTGCTGGCTCTTTAAAAATTCTTCGTTAATCTCAGGCAAAACGCGTTCGCGGACTTCCTGAACTTCAACCGAGTAAACCGCAGTCTTACCGGCCAAAGCGGGGACAGCCGCAAATTCCGCAGGAAAGGTGACCGTGATCTCTTTCTTATCGCCCTTGCTGAGCCCGCCGATCTGTTTGCCGAGGCCCGGAATAAGACCTTCGTTCTCGCCTTCGACTTCTTCCCAAGTCTGAGGAACGTGGCCGTAGATCTGTTTTTCGGGCGCGACTTCGAGAATCGGTTTGCCGTCAACTTTTCCTTCGTAAGCGAGCTTCACGTAGTCGCCCTTTTGGCTCGGACGATCGGCCACTTTGAAATCGGCGCGCTCAGCGCGAAGGCCTTCGATCACTGCATCAAGTTCGGCATCGGTTGGATCGACGGGTGCCACTTCGGTCTTCAACGTGGCATAATCGGGAAGATTGAACTGCGGACGAATATCGAGCGTGAAAGAGATCGTCGCCGGTTTGTCGGAAGCGATGTCGCCAGGTTTCACGTCGGTGAACGAAATCACATCGAGCTTGGATTGCTCAAGGCCACCGCGGTACGCCTTCGTCACCACGCGCTGCTTGAAATCTTCGTCAATCTCTTTGGCGTGCCGTTTCTGCACGAGGTGCGCCGGGGCTTTGCCGGGCCGGAAGCCGGGCAAACGCGCTGCCTTGGAAAATTCGGCCAAGCTGGCCTTGTGCTCCGCCGCGACTTCATTGGCGTCGAGCGAAACGACGAGATTCTTGCGGACTTCGGAGACGTCTTTGATTTCGATGTTCACGGTAGATAAACCAGTTTTCTTTTGGGAATCTGACAACCTACGGAACCGCCATCTTCCCGGTCAATGCCCGATTCGCAGCTTGATTAACCAAACGGGTTTTCTTGAATTCCGCCGCCAGACCGGGAAACGTGCTCCGCTCGATGTTGAGCCTCCGGCAAATTCTCGCGCGGCATCCATCCCTACTGCTAATCGACTCGTCTTCGAGCCTGATTCAGGTGGGTCTATTTCTCGCGGACCGCGCGCCCACTTGGGAATCGTTGGAAACAGATGCCGGCAGTGGCATTTTCGCAGCGACCGAAACTCTTTTGAAGCGCACGAATGCTGCCTTCATCTCGATCGACGCTTTCGCTTTCTGCGCTGGGCCGGGTTCAGTACTGGGGATTCGGACCGCGGCGGTCGCTGTGCGCACTTGGAATGTTATCCGCGAGCGACCCGTTTTCAGTTTTTCGGGACTCGAACTCGTCGCCCACGCGCAGAAAATTAACCGGATGGGACGCAACTTTTCCGTCATCGCCGATGCGCGTCGTGCAACCTGGCACCGCGTCATGGTTAACACCGACGGCGCAATGCAGCCTTTGCACCGGGTGTCTGCGACCGAACTGGCGGGCGATTTAATGATGCCAACGACGTTTCGTCATTGGACACCGCTGCCGCCTGGAATTGAACGGGTGCCCTACTTCGTCGACCAGATGCTGGCCGAGCTCGGGGAAACTTCGCTATTCTCAGAAAATTCCGATCCGGATGCGTTTCTGCACGAGGCGCCCGATTATCTCACGTGGACGCCCCGTATCCACCGCGCCCCTACATCACCATGAGTTTGTCGAGTACCTCGCGTTTGCCGCTTCGCTGCTGGGCCGAAATCGATTTGGCCGCACTCGAACGCAATCTTCGACTCATCCGAGGATCACTGCCCACGCACATGAGGTATGTCGCGGTCGTGAAGGCGGACGCGTATGGCCACGGTCTGCCGCAAACCGCCGCGCGGCTGATGCACGCGGGAGCAGATCTTTTCGCAGTCGCAAATCTCGCTGAGGCCGCGGCACTGCGGGAAATTGGGCCGGGCTGGCCCATCTTGCTGCTAAGTCCGCTGCTGCCTGAGGAGGATACGTACGTCGCGGAGTACGATTTGATCGCGACCGTTTCTACGAGTGACGAAGTGGAGCGCTTGAACAAAGTCGGCGCAGCGGCGGACCGGCCGGTTACCGTACACTTAAAAATAGACACTGGCATGGGCCGGCTCGGCGTGTGGCATGAAGAAGCGGAAAAACTTTATGCGCAGATCGTGGGGGCGCCGCACGTGAAGTTAGGCGGAGTTTTCACACACTTTTCGAGTCCGGACGATGATTCGAAATTCACCGCAGAACAGCGGCGGCGATTCCTGGCCGCGCTCAGCCGTTGCGAAGGCATTGAGCTGGGACAACTATTTGTCCACGCCGACAACAGCGCGGGCTTGGAAACTCTCGAGAGCGCCGGACCCTTCAATGCGGTGCGCATCGGCTTGCTGCAGTTCGGTATTTTGCCGCATTCGCAATCACTCCTCGCACAAGTCCGAACTGAACCTGTATTCAGTTTTCGGACACGGGTGGGACTAGTGAAGGACTTGCCGGCTGCGACCAGCATCAGCTATGGACGCACCTTTTCGCTGAAACGCGACAGCCGGATCGCTGTTCTGACCGCCGGATACGCCGACGGGATCGCGCGAGCGATGAGCAATCGGGGGTTTGTCCTCATCCGCGGGACCCGTTGCCCTATTCTCGGACGGGTAACGATGGACCAGACGATTGTCGATGTGACCGATGTACCCAACGTCGAGCGAGGTGACGAAGTCGTTTTAGTGGGAAAACAGCAATCAGCAGAAATCACCATCGGCGAATTCAGTCGCTGGGCGGATACCATTCCCTGGGAAACGCTTTGTTCAGTCACCAAGCGCGTTCCCCGCATCTATAAAACCTCGCTCGGTCTGTAGGCTCCCAACCCAGCAGACCAAATAGCAGGCAGCAGAACTTACCAAGGTCGTTCAGTCGATGCTTTGAAACCGGCTGCGCGGAGAAACGTCTTTCCGTGCAGATGGAAAATGCCCCTGAATCGATCAGACCGGAAAAACACGCGTCGGTGTGGGAGCCGCTGCCGGCAAATGCCTGGAACGAATCCACGGCGAGACATCTGCTGATCCGCGCTGGTTGGAGCGCTCCACAGGAAGAACTGAATCGCGCAATTGAAGAAGGTTTGGAAAAAACTTTCGACCGCCTTTTTCCGCCGGCGATCGTGCCTTTCCCGCGACCTGAAAAAGTTGAGACCATTCGGGTTGGAGAAATCGACTTGGAAGCCCGACTCGTCCACGCGACGCAGGATGAGAAAAAAATTCAGCGGCGAGAATTCCGCGAACACTTTCAAAGTGGCTATCAGGATCTCTCCGTGCGCTGGCTAAATTTTGCCGCCCAACCCGCCGTCGCCGCGCAGGAAAAATGGGTACTCTGCCTGAGCGACGTGTATGTCGTGGCCTTCGGCAAAGTGAGGAACCCGTGGGCCCTCTATCAACACCACGCGATCATTCGGGAAAATAGCTACGGCGCGGCGCCCACCCTTAGCAAGGCGGTGTCTCGCTCGCCCGCGATGATCGAGTTTCTCGATCTCCGCGAAAGTAAAAAAGATGCACCGAATGAAAATTTCGCACGCGAACTCTTTGAACTCTTTTTGCTCGGCGAAGGTCACTACACTGAAGCGGATATTAAGAACTCGGCGCGCGCTTTCACCGGCTATCGCACGCGGGATGGGGAATTTTTCTTTGCCCACGGGCAACATGACGCCGGCTCCAAAATCGTTTTTGGGAAAACAGGCAACTTCGATGGGGATGCAGTCATCGATCTCGCCTACAATACAGGCGCCGCGCGCACCTTTCTGCCGGGCGAAATGATTCGCTTCTATCTGACGGCCGACGCGATCGACCCGAAAATTTTGCAGAATTTGGGCGATGCCTGGGCGGCGGAAAATTTCAATCTTCGAGCGCTGCTGCGCCTGATATTTACAGGCAAATTTTTCTACGACCCCGCGTTTCGCGGAAACTACATCAAATCACCGATTCAATTTTATCTCGGTCTGATCCAGGACCTCCAACTCGACGTGACGCCGATACCGCGCCAGCTGGTAGGGACTCTGCGACAAATGGGTCAGATGCCGTTCAATCCACCTAACGTTCGTGGGTGGGTCGGCGGACGCGCGTGGATCAGCTCGTCAACCCTCGGTGCCCGTAGGCAGCTGGTGCAGTCGCTCTTCTCTCCGTTGCAGCCAGAGAAGTTGAACGCGGATGAAGTGGCTGAACTCCGCGCCGCGGAGAGCGCCGGGCATCGGCATTTTTCTGTTGAGCCTATCGATCTCGACGCTTTCACGCGCGCGAGTGCCCACGAAGCGGCTTCGCCGAACCTCGCCGCGCGTCAGTTGATCCGAACGTTTCTCCCTTCGTCACCGGATTCTGAATACGAGCAGGCCATTGCGCGCGCTCTGCGCTCAGGCAAAGAAACACCGGTGGATTCCGCGCATGTGCGGAACGTACTTTTGGCCCTGCTCCAGTCGCCCGACTATCAACTCTGTTAGCCATGCAAAATTTTTCGAACCGTTTGCCCACCACCCGCCGTGAATTTCTGCGCCTGTCCAGCAGTGGCCTTGGCCTGCTCGCATTCAGCAGCTTCGCCCCCTCGTTTTTGGTCCAGTCGACGCTAGCATCGGCGCCCGCCCCGGAAAAAGATCGCCCTATCCTCGTGCTCGTTCAGCTGGCCGGCGGTAATGACGGTTTGAATACAGTGATCCCCTTCGAAGATCCGAATTATTATCGGCTTCGTCCCACCCTCGCGGTCGATCGCATGAAAGCACTCGCGATCAGCGATCAAGCTGCGCTCCATCCAGGCTGCGAAGCGCTCCAAGCTTTATTCAAAGAAGGCCGACTCGGTGTCATTCAAAACGTCGGCTACCCGAATCCTAACCGGAGCCACTTCCGCTCGAGCGATATTTGGCAAACCGCCAGCGACAGCGACCATGTCCTTGGCACTGGCTGGATTGGGCGGTACTTGGACAACGCCTGCCCTCCCGGCAAAGAAGGCAGCCGCGAACCACTCGCAGTTCATCTCGCCGACCAAGTGCCGACGTCGTTTTTGTCCGAGCGCGATCATCCCATGTTTGGCTTGAATGCTGATGGACGCGTCAACGGCGGCCACCCGACAGCTCTGCTCGAAGCGTTGGTCAAAGCGCCGAATCATTCCGGCGCAGGCGAGAATGCGACCTATCTCCGGCAAACCATGATGGACGCGCTCGTCACGGAGAAGCGCGTGCAGACTGTTCTCGGCGCCTATCAAACTACCGCGCAGTATCCAAATAACGGATTCGCCCACTCGTTGCGCAGCGTGGCATCGTTGATCGCGGCCGGGTTGCCAACACGCGTCTACTTCGTTTCTCTGACCGGTTTCGACACCCACGCCAATCAAGCCGATCACCATCAGAGTCTGCTCAACAATCTCTCTGAGAGCCTGGCGGCCTTTCAGCACGACCTCGATCAGCACGGACTGAGCGAACAAGTTTTAACGATGACGTTTTCCGAATTTGGCCGGCGGCCGATGGAAAACGAAAGCCGCGGCACCGACCACGGAACAGCGGCGCCGTTGTTTGTGATGGGCGCAAAGGTGAAAGCCGGCCTCCATGGGACGGCGCCCGATCTAAACCTCGCTCCGAATCAAGATATCACGTTCACGACTGATTTTCGGCAGGTTTACGGCAGCGTCCTTGATCGCTGGCTCGGCTGCCCCTCGAAAGAAATTCTTGGGCGCGAGTTCACTCCTCTCAGTTTCATTGCATAAAAAAGCCCAACTGAGCGTGACTCAATTGGGCGGTTAGAAACGTTTTATCGCCGGACTATTTGCCGATACCAAAAGCGCGGAATCCGATGTCGCGAAGCTTCGCGAGATCAACGACGTTACGACCATCAAAGAAGAACGCCGGCTTCGGCATTCCTGCGTAGATTTTCGCGTAGTCGAGGGTCTTGAACTCGTCCCACTCCGTCACGACAGCGATCGCGTGCGCGCCGGCCGTGGCTTCGTAGGCGGATTTCACTACCGTCAAACGCGGGTTGCTGACGCCCTTGCCCAAAACGTCGGAGACGATCTCATCCGCCGGAACCTTTGGATCGTAGACGACGACGTTCGCATGCTCGGCGAGCAAATCGCGGCAAATGTTGATAGCCGCAGATTCGCGCGTGTCGTTGGTATCTTTCTTGAACGCGAAACCAAGGACCGCGATGCGCTTGTCGGCCACCGTGTTGAACAAGGTTTTCACGATACGACCGCTGAAACGGCGTTTTTGATAATCGTTCATCTGCACCACATGCTCCCAATAGGAAGCCACTTCAGGCAAACCGAAGTGTTGGCAAAGATAGACAAGGTTAAGGATATCTTTCTGAAAGCAAGACCCACCGAAACCAACCGAAGCCTTCAAGAATTTCGGGCCGATACGGCTGTCTTTGCCGATCGCATTGGCCACTTCGTCAACATCAGCGCCCGTCGCTTCGCACAAAGCTGAGATCGAGTTAATCGACGAGATGCGCTGCGCGAGAAATGCATTCGCAACTAACTTGGAAAGTTCGGACGACCAGAGATTCGTCGTAATGATGCGATCGCGCGGAACCCAGCGCGCATAGACGTCGACCAGTGACTTCACGGCGGCGTCGCCGTCGGGAGTGCGTTCGCCACCGATCAAGACGCGATCAGGCATGATCAAGTCCTGCACTGCGGTGCCTTCCGCCAGGAACTCAGGATTCGAGAGAACCGAGAATTTGATGCCGCGCGTGTTCGCTCCGAGGATTTCTTTGATCGCCTCGGCCGTTTTTACGGGGATCGTCGATTTCTCGACGATGATCTTCGGACCCGTAGCAACTTCGGCGATCGTACGAGCGACGGACTCGATGTAGCGAAGATCGGCCGCGCGACCCGCGCCGACACCATACGTTTTGGTCGGCGTGTTGACCGCCACGAAAATGATCTCCGCCGAACGGATGCCTTCGGCAACGTCGGTCGAAAAGAACAAGTTCTTACCACGACGTTGCTTAACTACATCATCAAGACCCGGCTCATAGACCGGGAGTGTATCAGAATTCCAAGCGGCGATGCGGGCGACATTCATGTCGACCACGGTCACCGTGATATCCTGAGCCTTGAGGGCGATCATCGCCATCGTCGGACCGCCAACATAGCCAGCGCCAATGCAACAGATTTTCATAATTCGGGATGAAACACCTTGGCTGCTCGGCTCGGGATATCCAAGGCTGTTTTTCTCTTAAACTACACTCAGGGTGGCCCTGATTCGTATTAATGGAACTGATGCGCAACGTGGCAAAAGCGCTCTGCGGCGATAGCAAGTTTATCTGGTGATAAAACGCCAAAACTCAGCCTAGCAGTATCTTTCGCAGGAAAGTCCCCGAAACAAAGATCGCCCGGCACGTAAAGAACGCCTTCTTTGATACACGCTCTGCAGAATTCACCGTTTAGTCCTAAATCGAGCTTATCGGGTGCCCGCAACCAAAGGTACAACCCACCTTGAGGCTGTTCCCATGACCATCCTAACTCTTTAAGACCGCCCCGCTGAAGTGCGCCGCTAAGAGAGTAGCCTTTTTCTAAGTAAGCTTTCCGCACTTTAATCAACTGCCGGTCAAAATCGCCGTTGGCCAAGACCGTCTCGCAGATCGCTTGGTTAAAATGCGCCGACCCGAAATCATGATGTCCTTTGGCGTGAAGCATTTTGTCCAGCCATGCCTTGTCCGTGCAAAAACCAAACCCGATTTTAAGACCGCTCGCGAAAGGTTTGGTGAGGGTTGATGTATAAAGCTTCGGAAAATCATCCCACGCGGTCAGACCAAGAACACTCGGCGTAGTGTTTGGCTTTTCAAAGTAAAGTTCGCGGTAAGCGGCGTCTTCGATGACCGGGAGAATCAAGTTCTTCTGCTTAAGAATGCGCGCCAGTTCATTCTTCTCATTGGTTGTGAGACTTCGTCCGGACGGATTGGAAAAATAACTCACGAAATAAACCGCTTTGATCCGCTTCGCTTCTCCCCGCGAAGCGAGATCGTCCAAGAGCTGACTGAACGCGAGTGCGTCTATAATTCCATCCGCATCCGTCGGCATGGACACCGCGCGCAAGCCGAGTCCGGCTAACATTTCGAGAAAGACAAAATAGCTCGGGCGATCGACCAGAACGATATCGCCCGGATCACACAGAACCTGCATCGCAAGATAAAGGAGCTGCTGAGAGCCGTTAGTGATCACCATTTTTTCGGCTAACGATTTCGCGTCTGCATCGTTAGCAAAAATCGAATCACGTTCCCATCGCTGTAGTCTCTCTGCCAATACACGGCGTAAACCTGCTCGGCCTTGGTTAGTGCCGTATTGAAGGTACTCCGGATCTCCGGCGGTTTCCGCCAGCGTTCGGACCGCCTTCCCCACTTCCGTCACTGGCAACGTGTGGCTGTCAGTGAAACCAGCGGCGATCGAAAGCAGATGCGGATTTTCCAGCGCCAGCGCCATGAGGTGCGCAATCGTCGGCGGCTGTGCACGTTCACCGAGGGCAGAAAAACGGAGTGGTTCGGTCATAAAAAAAGCGCGGAATTTTTTCCGCGCTTTTGGAAGTATTCGAGCCGGAAGTTAGGCCGGCGTCGGCGAAGTTGCGCCACCTAGTGGCGGATGAGCCGGCTTTTCGACAACCTTCTTCGGCGTGCCTTTGTCGTCGGGCTTAATTGGCGGCGTCAGCACGGCACTGATGACTGGTGTACGAATCTCGCCGAAGTCTAGGATTTCGTGCACGTGTTTGCCGTCAATCGTCTCGTACTCAAGCAACGCTTCCGCGATCTTATCGAGTGCCAAGCGGCGTTCGATGACGATCGCTTTCGCACGATTGTATTGCTCTTCAATGACCTTATGAACTTCCTGGTCAATTAAGCGCGCGGTTTCTTCGCTGTAGTTTTCGTTCCGCGTGATTTCGCGCCCCAGAAAAACGGTGTCCTGATTTTCGCCGAAGGCGACCGGACCGAGCGGGCTCATGCCCCAATCGCACACCATGTGGCGCGCGAGTTTAGTGGCCTGTTTGATATCACCGGAAGCACCGCTGGTGATATCACCGAGGACAACTTCTTCTGCGATGCGGCCGCCCATCAAGCTAGCCAGCTGGTTGAGCATGCGGCGCTTCGCGTAATTGTAAGTGTCCTTCTTTGGAATGAACATCGTGCTGCCGAGACTGCGGCCGCGCGGGATGATCGTAACCTTGTGAACCGGCAGGTGGCCATCGTCGATGACGGCCTGCACGAGCGCGTGGCCCGCTTCGTGATAGGCGACGATCTTCTTGTCTTCGTCGTCCATGATACGACGGCGTTCGCGACCGAACTGAACTTTTTCGCGCGCCTCCTCGACATCATCCATCTCAACTTTTTTCTTGTTGCGACGGGCAGCCAGCAAGGCGGCTTCGTTCAGTAAATTAGCCAACTCCGCACCGGAAAGTCCGGGCGTTCCGCGAGCAATCACCGCGAGATCGACATCTTCAGCGAGCGCGATCTTGCGAGCGTGGACGCGCAGGATCTGTTCACGACCGACAAGGTCAGGAAGATCAACGTAGATTTGGCGATCAAAACGGCCAGGGCGGAGCAAAGCTTGATCGAGCACATCGGGGCGATTGGTCGCCGCGATAATGATCACGCCTTCAGTGGTGTCGAAGCCGTCCATCTCGACGAGCAACGAGTTCAACGTCTGTTCGCGTTCGTCGTTACCACCGCCGAGACCGGCTCCGCGCTGACGACCCACTGCATCGATTTCATCGATGAAAATGATGCACGGAGCGTTTTTGCGGCCTTGTTCAAACATGTCGCGGACGCGGCTCGCGCCGACACCGACGAACATTTCCACAAAGTCGGAACCGCTGATCGAGAAGAATGGAACGTCTGCCTCACCGGCGACTGCCTTCGCGAGAAGGGTTTTTCCGGTACCCGGAGGACCAACCATCAAGATGCCCTTCGGAATCTTGCCACCCATCTTGGTGAACTTTTTCGGGTCCTTTAAAAACTCCACGACCTCGGCGACTTCTTCTTTCGCTTCATCGCAACCAGCGACATCAGAAAACGTAATCTTGTCGCGATCACGAGTTAGCAACTTCGCCCGGCTCTTGCCGAAGTTCAACGCACCGCGGCCTGCGTTGCGGAATTGGCGAACCACGAGAAAATACAAAAGGCCGATAATGACCACAAACGGGACGACCTGCGAAAGGATCGTCGCGTAGAGCGTGGTCGTCGGCTGCTCTGTAAAGACAGCAGAGGTTTGGAGGCGCTCGTAGTTAGCGTCGGTTAAACGACCTGACGCTTTGAAGTATTTTGTTGGGCCATCCTCGGTACCGAGCGTGGGCTGCTTGAGGCTGCCCACAATGATCGCCCAATCGCGACCTCCAGTTGTATCCGTGCGGATCGTACCCTCTTCAACTTCGCCCTTCTGCGCGCGATCCACCACCTCCTGAACCTTCAAGGTTTTAGTGATGTGATTCTTCGCCGGCGGCAGATAAAAAAGCGCAATCACACCCGCCACGATAGACAACCAAATGAAGAAGACCTTTGGATGGAATCGTTCGGGGGGCAGATTCTTCAGCGGGCGACGTTTCTTGTCGTTTCGATTTTCGGACATTATGGAAATAGAGACTGTTGTGAAACCGTGGAGGTTCCTGGGATATAAGTCAATTGAACGCCCGATTCAGAAGTCGCGTGTAAACGAGATTTTTCCGCAGGTGGAAAGCCGGGTACCCATACAATCTGGTCGTCCGGTCCAGAAATCACGGGAATTCGGCGCCTGAAGTCCGCATCAAATTTACGATTTACAAACAAATCCTGCAACTTCGCACTGCCGCCAAGTCCCAGCGGCGAGTAACGGTCGCCGGGTCGCCAGAAGCGAATGGTCAGGCGAAATGGGTTCGCCGACCCAACCTCCTTCGCTTCGATCGCAATGAACGCTTCGGTCCGCTGATCGATCGCCTTCGCCGCTAAACGAGCCTGCCAATCTGCCACCGTTTCCAGCGCCCGAACGCGCAGCACCGAGCCGTCAGGTAGATAGACATACGCTTCGTCTCCCACGCAGACGCTGCCAAACGAAAAGCTTTTCTCTCCGACCTGGTCTTTCCAAATCAGAATGCCGTCTTCGATCGAGGCATAACCGTCGCCGATGCTCATTTGTCCGACGCCTTCTTCTGACAATTGAACGAGCAACTCGAAACCCGCGCCAGCGAGTGCTTCACTCCCGCGCCAGCGACGCAACGCTCGTCGCCGCAGCGCCCGCGGTTTTCCCGCCAGCAGCGCGAGTGGCAAAGTTGTCACCGTTTTCTGAATACCGAGTTCATCGAGCCAGCTTTCCAGGGCGGAATCGTCATCTTCGAGCCAGCCGCGCGTCAGCGCCATACCCGCCAGCGCGCTCGGGCCGGCCGCCTGTAACCACGCGGGCACTACCTCGCGTCTGATCCGATTGCGAAAAAAATCCGCCTGCTGATTGCTCGCATCTTCGCGCCATTTGCGCCCAGCGGCGGCCAAGCGCGCGCGAATTTCCTCTCCTGTAACCGACAGAAGCGGCCGAACAATCAGACGGCTCACGATCGCTGTCGCGGTGTGCTCATCATCCGACCAAACCCTCACCGGACGCGGCGCGGCCAATCCGGCTGAAGACGCACCGCGCGCAAGCCGCATGAAAAAGGTTTCCAACACGTCGTTAAGATGATGGCCGGTCAGCAAAACACGGCAGTCGCGCTCGCGAGCCAGTTTAGAAAAAAACTCAAAGCGAGCAGCACGCGCGTCCGCCTCACTTGCGTGCTCGTTAGCTCCTGCGTCCGCGCTCAAAGGCGAGCGTGCCCACCGCTCGCTCACGAACGTCAACGATTTTTCCGCGGCGATCTGCGCACAAAACTTCTCATCGGCGTCGCTCTCCGTGCCGCGCAACGCATGATTGAAATGCGCCGCCACCACTCGCGACTTCTGCTCTGGCCAAAGCGCCAATACCGTGAGCAATAACCCAAGCGAGTCCGCGCCTCCCGAGAATGCGACCAACCATCGCTCACTACGCTGAGCTGATTCATCTAACGTTTGGAGTGCGTTGGGATGCAGCGCCTCGCGATCGAACAACAAATCACTCTCGGGCTCACTCGTCATTTCCGACCGAGAGGGACTCGCCGTTATCAGACGCTTTCAGGTTTAAAATAAATGGACCCGCACTTTGTGCCCAAGCATCCGCTTTGGTATAACTCGCAGCGTCGCCGGCCCAGCATTGGCGAAGCATGTCAGTGTCAATGATTCCAGGATTGAGCGCCACTGCCGCCATCGTCGCGGGCAATTCTTCGGCGAGCGCCTTCGTCAGCCCTTCGACCGCCCACTTTGAAGTGCAGTATGGCGCGACGTTTGGTGAAACCGACCGCCCCCAACCCGAGCTGAAATTCACGATCACTCCCCGATTCGCCGAAATCATCGTCGGGACAAAAGCTCGCACAATGTTGGCCACGCCTTTAACATTGACATCGATAATCTTTCCAAATTCGGCCGCGGAGATGTCCCACAAAGGCGCGGGATTATTCATTAGCCCCGCGTTGTTGACCAAAATGTCCGGCGCTCCATGGACCGCCAAAACTCGCTCAGCCCAAAGATCGACCTTTGATGCGTCAGCCACATCGACAACCGCAAAATCGTGCGGCGACGCATGCGCGAAACGCAGATCGAGGACGCCTTCTGCACCGCGGCCACAGCCGAGGACGGTGTGCCCTTGGGCGATGAAAAATTCCGCGAGGGCGCGACCAAGACCACGCGTGACGCCGGTGATAAGAATCTTCATCCGCTCACCTAAGTGCGGCGCGCGTGCTTCGGCAAGCGAGAGCACGCGTCGATTGAAACGGGGCCGAGATTTAGCGCCCTTGAAGGCTAAATTTATTTAGCCCAGTCCGCCGACATGCATCCATGATCGCGGTAACGTTTTCCAAGGGCGTTTCCTTGTCGGCGCTGATCAGCACAGGCATATCGCGGTCCACCTGTTTCACTCGTTGCAACAATCCGTCGATCTGCTCGCGTGTGGCTTTCTTCCCGTTAAACGAATAAGCCCCGCTCTTATCGATGCCGATTGTGACCGTGCCTTGAAACGCATTTTTACCCGCGGTCTCCACCTTCGGCAGCGTGATATTCAATGTCTGCGTGGTAGAAAAACGCATCGTGACGAATGCAAACAACACCAGCATGACGAGAACGTCGATGAGCGGAACAAGAGGCAGCTCCGGCCTCACTCGGCGTTTGACGCGAAGACCGTTCATTAAATGAGTTGGCTGCTCGACGTGATTGGACGCTGTTCCGCAACCGGCACGGGCATGCGGCCCGATCGATGCGCCAAGATGCGCTCGAGCAACACGTCCAGCCGCGCCGAGTGGTGATCGATGCGGCGTTGCAGATAGCCGTTCCCAACAAGCGAGAAAACCGCGATGCAAAGACCGATCAACGTAGCCGAAAGTGCATATCCGACGCTCTCAGTAAATTGGGCCGGATCCGGCATATGCGTATTCGGATCAACTACTGAAAAAGCCTGCAAAAGACCGGAAACCGTTCCGATCAATCCAACTAGCGGCGCGCCGGTATAGATGACGTCGAGGTAACTGACACCACGTTCCATTTTCATAATTTCCAAACGCGCGTAAGCCTTCGCGCCTTCGTCGTCACCTGGATGCCGCTCCGAAAATGATAAAATGCGACCCAACGCCGAAAAATTACTTCCTGGGACCGTACGCCCCTGCAAGACCGCTTCGGAAATATCCATCGGAATGATCGCCGCGTCTCTGAGCGCATAAAACCGTTCACACGTCACGAAAACAGCAAAGGCTAGTGCAAAACCGAGGGGATAAATTAGCGGACCAGCTTCTCTGATAACGCGTGAGCCGTCCAAGACGGAAAAAAGGAGCATAGTTGAGGATGTGTGACGCGATCGCCGATGAAAAGATTCAAAAAAAATGCCGCGATGTGAACTTGTGCGTCCACATCGCGGCTACGAAAGGAAACTTAAGCGGCCAGATAGGGCAGCTTTGCAGCCGTTTTGAGAACAGCGTCCCTGCCGTCCAACAATTCACCAATCGCGTCCCAGCGGCCATTTACCAGCGCATCGCGCGCGGTGTCGCGAATCGACACCTTGACAGTTTTCCCACCGAAACGGATTTCCTGTTTAGCGACATCGATCACAACTTCGATTTGCGGATTCGCTTCAACTGCGGCGGCGATCTGGGCGATGTCAACGCGCGAAGCCGTGGCGCACGGAATGCCGAGCGTGGTGCAGTTGCCAAAAAAGATTTCGGCAAAGTTTTCTGCCACGACCGCGCGAAAACCATACTTGTGAATCGCCTGGGGCGCGTGTTCGCGCGAGGATCCGCAGCCAAAGTTTGCACCGGAGAGCAAGATGGTTGCGCCCTTGAAGCGCGGATCGTTCAAGGGATGCGGCTTATCGCTCCCGTCCGCGTTCTTGCGTACGTCGTAGAAAAGATATTCGCCGAGACCATCAAATGTGACGCACTTCATGAAGCGCGCCGGGATGATCCGATCAGTGTCGATGTCGTTACCGGGAACGTAAGCGGCGCGGCCCGCAACCTGAGTGATTTTTTCCAAAGCCATGGCAGTGAAATTTTAGATTTTAGATAACGTTAACCGGCTTAGACCGCGGCCGGCAGATCGCGCACTTCGAAAACTTCGCGCGCGTCAGCCACGCGGCCTGTGATCGCGGCAGCAGCCACCATGAGCGGACTCATTAACACCGTGCGCCCCGTCGGGCTGCCTTGGCGGCCTTTAAAATTGCGGTTCGACGAACTCGCGCAGAGTTGATCGCCGATGAGCTTGTCGGGATTCATCGCCAAGCACATCGAACAACCCGCTTCGCGCCATTCGAAACCGGCGTCGCGGAAAACTTTGTCCAAACCGAGTTCGATACAGAGGCGGGCGACGCCTTGCGAACCGGGTACCGCGATTGCCTTCACGCCGGGAGCAACGCGACGACCCTTCAAATAGCGAGCCACTTCTTGGAAATCGCTCAACCGGCCGTTCGTGCAAGAACCGAGAAACGCCACATCGATCTTCGTGCCTTTGATCGGCGCGCCAGCGGGCAATTTCATATAAGCGAGAGCTTCTTCGATCGATGTTTTCTCGTCGTCCACAGCGGCGCTCGGATCAGGAATATTTTCGTCGATGCTGATCCCTTGGCCTGGATTGATGCCCCAGGTAACCGTCGGCGCGATCTCCGCAGCGTCGATGTTGACGACATCATCATAGGTGCAGCCTGGATCAGATGCAAAACTGCGCCAGTTGGCGACCGCGGCATCCCACGCTGCGCCTTTCGGAGAATAGGGACGGCCTTTCAGATAATTGAAGGTCGTGTCATCGGGATTTACATAGCCAGCACGCGCGCCGCCCTCGATCGACATGTTACAGACGGTCATACGCTCTTCCATCGTGAAGCGATCGAAGACGCTGCCGGCGTATTCATAGGCGAAGCCGGTGCCGCCATTCACGCCCAGCTTACGTATAATATGAAGAATTACATCCTTCGCATACACGCCAGGACGCAATTTTCCGTCTACATTGATCCGGCGCACTTTCAATGCGCCGAGCGCCATCGTCTGTGTCGCCAAGACATCGCGGATTTGAGTCGTGCCGATACCAAATGCGATCGCGCCGAACGCGCCGTGCGTCGAGGTGTGCGAGTCACCACACGCGATCGTGGTGCCGGGTTGAGTAATACCTTGTTCAGGACCGACGATGTGAACGATGCCCTGTTTACCGGTCGAACGATCGAAAAAGGTAATCCCGAATTCTTCGCAATTGCGGCGCAATTCTTTGATCATCGCGTCGGCGAGCGGATCGGCAAACGGTTCCAAAAATTGGTCCGTGGGAACGATGTGATCGACCGTCGCGAACGTGCGATGCGGCATGAGCACTTTCAATCCCAAGTCGCGCAGCATCCCGAAGGCTTGGGGACTGGTCACCTCGTGAATCAGGTGCGTACCAATCAACAACTGCGTCTGGCCATTAGCCAGCGTGCGAACCGTGTGCGCATCCCAGACTTTTTGAAACAGTGATTTTGCCATGGAAAAGAGTGAGGTTTTCAGAGACGCCGACTGACGTCAATCGGGATGAGATTACCAGAAACTTGAGTTAACGGAAAATACCTGTTTCGTCGGTTCTGATGCCTCGCGAGTATCAATTCGAATACGAACTCCGCCACCTGATTTACTTTTTGGAGGTGGCGCGGCAGCTGCATTTCCGCAGAGCGGCCGAAGCACTGTCCGTGGCTCAACCGGCCTTGAGCCGGCAAATTGCGCAGCTCGAACGAGCAGTCGGCGCACCGCTATTTTTACGAACTCGTCGCCGGGTAGAATTGACGCCGGCCGGTCGCGCTTTCGCCGAACGCATCGAGCCAGTTTTGAAGACCCTCACGGCTGCAGGCCGCGAATTGCGGGCGTTGCAAGCGGGCCAAACTGGACACATCCGCGTCGCCTTCACCGGTCTGGCCATGGCGACGGTGCTCCCGGAAATTCTGCGGGAGTTCAATCAACGCTTTCCCGGAATCCGTGTTGAACTTAATGAGTCGCCCACTGCGACTCAGCTGGCGGCGCTTCTCACCGGCGACCTGAGCTGCGGTTTTTTTCATCCAGACACGCCAACGCCCGAACTGCGGACGCGACTGCTGCTGCGCGAACGCAATGGCGTGCTTTTGCCCGCCGGTCATCCGCTCGCTGCAGAGAAAACGCTTCGACTCCGTGATCTCGCTGCGACGCCGTTTGTAGTGTTTCCACGAGTACACAATCCCGGTTTCTACGATCGCATCCTGGCCGCGTGCGCGCAAGCGGGACTGACGCCGCGCATCGTCGAAGAAGTTTGGCCGCGCGCCAATGCCATTGGCCTCGTGCGCGCGGGCATTGGCGTCACCCTAACCACGCCTTCTGAGTCACGCTACTTGCCGCCTGATGTCGCTTTTCGCCCGCTGACCGGACCCGCGCCGGAGAGTCGGCTCGTCCTTGGATGGCGACGGCAGCCGGCTCCAGATCCGGCCCTCGCGGAATTTCTCGAGGTGGCCGAAAAGGCCCTCAAATCCGCGCCGGTGTCGGACGCCGTCTGACAGCATCCTTTCTAAACTGTAATCTTGTCGCGCTGTTTTTATCTTGCGGACGAGCAACCAGAGTTGGAAGCGTCTAACTCCTTTTCTTCGATTCGCGTAGCCGACGGAACTCGATACGCGATAGAACTTCTCCGAACCGGTTACTCCGATGATTGAAATCAAAGGTCTGGTCAAAACGTATGGTACCAAACGCGCGGTGGATGGTATTTCCTTCTCCGTGCGTCGCGGTGAAATCCTGGGATTTCTCGGGCCAAACGGCGCGGGAAAATCTACCACCATGAAGATGCTCACCGGCTTCCTGCGGCCTACCGCGGGCACAGCGATGGTCGATGGGTTCGACGTGGTCGCTGAGCCGGTCCAAGTGAAACGCCGGATCGGCTATCTCCCCGAAAGTGCGCCCGCCTACGGCGAGATGACGGTGCAAGAATTTCTGGGTTTCATCGCGGAGTGCCGCGGCTTCACCGAAGCCAGAGCCAAGCAGGGCCGCGTCGATCGTGCGATTCAACTCACTCACCTCAGTGCGGTTCGCACCCAGACGATTGAAACACTTTCCAAAGGTTTCAAACAACGCGTCGGTTTCGCGCAGGCGTTGCTTCATGATCCTGCAGTCCTGGTGCTCGATGAGCCCACCGACGGTCTCGATCCCAATCAGAAGAATGAAGTTCGCTCGCTGATCAAAAGCATGGCGGTGGAAAAAGCGGTGGTGCTCTCCACGCACATCCTCGAAGAGGTCGAAGCCATCTGCACTCGCGTGATCATCATCTCGCAGGGTCGCGTGGTCGCTGACGAGACCCCCGCACAACTGCAAGCGCGTCAGCCCGGTGCACGACTCGACGAGATTTTCCGCCAGCTCACGGCGGGCGACGTCTAAGCCGCAATCTTTCTGTATTCACTAATCCGTTACAGCAAAAAAATTTCCATGTCCCAGATCACACCGGTTTTCAAACGCGAGTTTCTCGGCTACTTCCGTTCGCCGGTCGCGTATGTTTTCCTGATCGCCTTTTCGATCACCTCGATCGCGCTGACCTTTTCGCGGTTCGGCAACGGCGGCATTTATCACTCGAACCAGGCGAGTCTCGACATCTACTTCAACTTTTTCCCGTGGCTGTTTTTGTTTCTCGTCCCAGCCGTCGGCATGCGTCTCTGGTCGGAAGAAAAACGTTCCGGCACGGTCGAGCTGCTCTTTACGCTTCCAGTGACGACGCTTGAGGCCGTCCTGGGAAAATTTTTCGCGGGCTGGGCATTTCTGGTCATCGGTATCGTGCTGAGTTTTCCGCTTGCGCTGACGATTGCTTATCTGGGCCATCCGGATTGGGGCATGATGGCGGTGAGTTATTTCGGCGCCGTTCTTCTCGCGGGTGGCTATCTCGGCGTCTGTTCGCTGACATCGGCGCTGACGAAAAACCAAGTCATCAGTTTCGTAATCAGTCTGCTCGTCTGCGCGGTGCTGTTGTTTCTCGGGCTCAGTGGATTCACCACGTCGCTCGCGTCCGTGTTTCCCGTTGGCGTGGTCGATGCGATTTCGAATTTCAGCTTCATCACGCATTTCGACGCCTTCACTCGCGGAATCGTCGACCCGAAAGACGTGGTCTTCTTTTTCTCACTGATGGGCTTCGCCCTATTTCTCAACGTCGTTGTATTGGAACGCTAACTACACCCTAACCTGCCTTTGCGATCATGAAAATCGGAAGCAAATTTGTGGCGGCGCTCCTTCTGCTCGTCGCGCTCATTTTAATCAACTACCTCGCCGCCAAGCTCCCTGCGCGGCTCGATGCGACGGCGGACCAAGTCTACACGCTCTCACCTGGTACGAAAACCCTGCTCGCGAAAATCGACGAGCCCATGCAGCTCGATTTCTATTTCTCGCGCAGCATCGACGGCCTGCCGATCGGTTACAAAAACTTTGCTCTCCGCGTGCAGGAAATGCTCCGCCAATATGTCCGCGCTTCGCACGGAAAGATTCGGTTGAATCTGATCGATCCGAAACCGGACACGCCCGAGGAAGAAAAAGCCACCGCCGCTGGCCTGACTCCTCAGCGTCTTTCGACCGGTGACCGGGTTTTCTTCGGCATGGTAGCGATCCAAGCTGATCAGCAAAAGATCATCGCGAACTTCACAACCCAGCGTGAACAGTTCCTCGAGTACGATCTTTCGCAGCTGCTTTATTCAGTCCAACAGGTGGATAAGAAAAAACTGGGATTGCTCACAAGTTTGCCCCTCCGCGCGAACCCGAATCCGATGATGATGATGCGCCAGGCGCAGCAGGAATCTCAGTTCGTGATCAGCGAATGGGAACGCACGTTTGATATCACCACGGTTGAACCTTCCGCCGCCGAATTGCCCGCGAACCTGGACGCACTCGCGGTGATTCATCCCGAAAATCTGTCGCCAAAGCTTCAATACGCGATCGACCAGTTTATCCTTTCCGGAAAGCCGGTTTTCATCGCGGTCGATCCGGCCTCGCAGTATTTCAAACGCCAAGGTGGTCAGCAAGCGATGTTCGGCGGACCGACGCCGAATGTGTCGAGCGATTTACCGCTTCTCTTTAAAGCGTACGGCATCCAGTACAATCCGCAGAACGTGGTCGGCGATCTGGAAGCCGCGTCGGAAGTCCAAACCACCGATGGACAAGTCGTTCGTTACCCTATCTGGCTCGCGCTGACGAAGGAAAATTTCAATACGAAGTCGTTGCCTACGGGTCAGCTAAACTCACTGCTGTTTATCGAGTCGGGCGATCTCAGTGTAAAGACGGACAAAGACCTGACCGTCACCCCGCTAGTGGAAACCTCGGCTCAAGCTGGCGAACTTCCGAGTGTGATGCTCAGCATGGCGCAGCCCGACGAAGTAGCCCGCCAGCTTAAAACGACCGGGAAGAAAACTTTGGCCGTTTTGCTGCAGGGAAAGCTCAACTCCGCATTTCCAGAAGGCGCGCCGGAGGAACCGAAGCCTGACGACAAAAAGCCTGACGCGAAGCCGACACCTGCTCCCGCTAAGGGACCGCATCTGACCACGTCGAAATCGACGTCCACGCTGATCGTCGTGGCCGACACTGATTGGCTGATGGATGATTACAGCGTGCAGATGTTCGGCCGCAACATGGCCTCGCCCATCAACGACAATCTTTCCTTCGCGAGCAATTCAGTGGAATTTCTTTCCGGCTCGCAGGACTTGATTTCGATTCGCGGCAAAGGCAGCACGCAGCGTCCCTTCATCGTCGTGAAAAACATGGAGGTCGCGGCAAATCAGAAATATCAGGCGCAGCTGACCTCGCTCGAAACGAACTTGGCTGACGTGGAAAAAAAACTTTCCGACCTGCAGGGCAAAAAGGGCGACAGTACACACCTACTGGCCTCTCCGGAAGCGACGAAAGCGATTGAAGAATTCCGCCAGCAAGAAGCGCAGATGCGCGCCAAGCGACGCGAAATCCGCAAGGCCTTGCGCGACGACATCGAAAATCTCGGCAATAAACTTCTCGCGATTAACCTGATCGTTCCCGCGCTGATCGTCTTGATTTTCGGCTTCGCGTTCAACCGGCACCGCCGCCGCCAACAGGCCTAAACTCAACTTCATTTCGCGATGAAACTGAAACACCTCGCCCTCTTGGTCGTCGTTCTCGCGGCGCTTTCTGTCGCGACATATTTTGCGACTCGCACCGCCCCGCCCCCTTCCGCCGACACGCGGGTAGGCCAGCCGCTGATCGCGCCAGCTCTGGTCGAAAAAACAGCGCAATTGAAAATTTCCGACCAAGGAAAATCGGTCATCTTAGCCAAACGCGGCGAAGGCAACTGGACGGTCCCAGCCTACTATGATTTTCCCGCGGATTTCCAAAAACTCTCCGGCTTCGTCAGCGATCTTACGTCCGCGAAGATCGATCAGTTTGTGACCAGCAGCCCGCAGCGACTTAGTCATCTCGACTTCAAAGACACGCAAATCGCTTTTCTGGGCAGCGACAACAAAGTGCTCGATTCAATCACGCTCGGAAAAAATGCCGATGCCGGAGGACGTTTCGTGCGCTACGGCGACGAAAGCAAAGCCTATCGCACCAACCTAAACGCATGGATCGATGCAGATCCGAAAAGCTGGGCGAATGCCGCGCTCACTCCGGACCTAAAAGCCGATGAGATTGCAAAGGTGGAAATCAATTTCCCCGGAGAACCGGCCCTGGTCGTGACGCGCGCAAAAAAAGGCGATCCTTTTACGGCGGGGAACATTCCAACACATCAACATATCGCGGTCGAAAAAATTTCTTCTCTGATCACATCGCTCACCGGGCTGCGTTTCACCGACACGACCGACTTGGCCGATGCTAATGCGAACGCCGCCAAGAACAATCAGCGTAGTGTCATTCTCACTACATTTGGCGGACAAAGCGTCACGATTGGTTTGGGCCGTAAGCCGGAGCAGAAAATTATCAAAGCGCCGAGTGCCAAGCCTGACGGCAAAAGCGGACCTGCTGCGCTGGGTAAAGTGACTGCAGCTTCTACTGACAAAAACGAACAGGGCCCCGCGAAGGCGCTTGCGCCCGAAACCGAAACGATTCCAGCCGGCCCCGTCTTCGCGTTCGTGGTCAGCTCTGATGAGCACGCGGCCATCAACAAGATGATGACGAAGCGCGCATTTCAGGTCTACGACTACGCTTTTACGCAGCTCCCGCAAAAAACCGCCGACTTATTGGAGGCTGCACCTACACCGACGCTCCCGCCGGCAACAACTTTAGATGCCGCTCCAGCCCAGGCTCCGACTGGCACCGTAACAAAATAGTCCTTTACTTCATATCAACGCATCTGCATATGTTGATATGAAGATGACCCCCGACAAGCCGATCTCTGATTTGCTAGTTTCGAAGAAGACCCTGCGCTCGCTGGAGTTCTTCCCGCCGAAGGACGACGAGGGTGTTGCGAATCTGCGCGCTGCGGCGGAAATTCTCCGTAAAATACAGCCTGATTTTGTTTCCGTAACGTATGGCGCGGGCGGTTCGACGCGTGAACGGAGCGCACAAGTCAGCGAGTTTTTGCGCTCCGATTTTGGCTTCACCGTGATGCCTCATCTGACGTGCGTCGGCGCGACGCGCGATGAGATTACGGCTTTGGCGGATCGAATTTACGACCGTGGATTTCGCAACATCATGACACTGCGTGGCGATGCCCCAAAGGGCCAAAGCACTTTCGTGCCCGTGCCTGACGGTCTGCACCACGCGTCCGATTTGGTCACGCTGCTAAAAGGTCAACACGCGGATTTCTGTCTCGGTGTCGCAGGTTATCCCGAACGCCATCCGGAAGCGTCGTCTGCGGAAATCGATTTGGAAAATCTGAAGCGTAAAGTGGATGCCGGCGCAGCCTTCGTCACCACCCAGCTCTTCTTCGACAACGATGCTTACTATCGTTTTGTCGATCGTTGCCGCGCAATTGGAATCTCCGTCCCGATTATTCCCGGGATCATGCCGGTGCTGTCGCTTAAACAGATCCAGCGTTTCACCCAGATGTGTGG
>FTDT01000157.1_pt1 | contig 43737 bp, 33 predicted proteins | sample 1640021 | NCBI WGS metagenome assembly FTDT01 (sample SAMEA3914869, study PRJEB12502) | metagenome | biome: forest; material: soil | place: USA | collected 2012-03-12 | depth 0.1 m | reverse complement strand
CACCAATACTGAATGCATTGACGGCAAAATATCCGCCGAAGTAATTCTGACCGGAGGGCGCATCGACATAACCCAACGCCGTGCCGTTCTTGTCGGTCACGACCTGACCGATGGCGGTGGAACCGTTCGAAAAAAACGGCACCGGAATTGTGGCGGTCTTTTGCGTGGTCTGCAGCGAGGCGACATCGACCGGATTGTTCGCGTTCGGATCGAAAATCCCCGACGCAACGTTGAGCGTCCCGCCAACCGCCGAACTTCCTCCAGCCTGGCCGAGCAAAGTGGCGTCGGTAAAAAGCTCTTCTTTTCCCGTCAATATAATCGTCCCGCCATCACTTGCAATGGTTTGCTGCACCCGCGTTTGCCCATTCGTCGATGTATTGCTTGCGACATTCGCCGCGGTCTGTGTCGGAGGGATGTCTACTGTGGCTGAGGTGCCCGAAACATCGAGCGTCGCATTTTTCTCCGCGACGATGTTGCCGGTCACGGCGATCTTACCGCCGGTGAGCACATTGCCGGTTTGATAGCCTTGCGCATTGGGTGTAGCGACGAAAGCGCCGGCGGCGTTTAATACACTCGTTGGCCCGAGATATACTGTGGCGCGAGCACTCGTGGTGTCTCCAAAAACTGAAACTGAACTCGCGGCGTTCGATGCGACATTGATCGAACCACCAGGCGCGGCGACCTTCCCGAGCACAGTCACCGTGTCGCCCGTGAGCGAAACCGTATTCACTGCGTTCGGGTTGAGAGCGATCGACGCCGTTTCTGCGAGCACTAGGTCTGCTCTTCCCAATCCGCTGGTCGTGTCGACGGTCAGCGCATGTTTGGCATTGAACGAAAGTGAAACCGGAGACTGTAGGTTAGCGGCCGGGGTGTAGTCTTCGAAGTTCAGCGGATCCGTCCCGCTGATCTGCGTATTCACGATACGGTTGGTAACCGTAGGAGTGATCACTGTGCCGTCTGCAATATTGAAAGCCGCCGTATCCGGATTCAGGAGACTAGCCTCCCCCGTGAGGCCAAAGGTGGCAAATCCGCCTCGACTAAATAGGTTCGCTGAAATTGCAGTCACGCCATCTGGCGCGAAATCACCGCCGATTTGGATCGTCGGCGCTGTGACGTCGAGCTCTCCACCTTGGCTCGCGCCAAAACCTTTTAACGCGGGTGATGAGCCACTCACGTTGGCGCCAAACCACACAGCCGGCAGCACTACGCTGCCATCCGCAAGATAGCCTTCCTGGCCGCCGGAGATGCTGATCTTGCCGGCATTCCCATAAGTCACCTTGCCATTGCCGTTCAGCACAGCGCCCCCGGAAACATCAACCGCAGTGCCTTCGCCGATCGATAGGTTATATCCGGAAACGGAGACTGAACCGCCGGCGATAGCCTGCGGTGCGGCCGTGTCGCCATTCAAGCGGTTGAGCGCTTGGCCGGCGACATTGATCGTCACGCCATCCGCGATCGTGGTCGTGCCTCGATTATCATTCGCCTTCGTGACGACGGCTTGATTGCTGTTCGCAACCGCCGTTTGCGAAGGCGAGATGTTGAGTGAATTGAAGTTCAACGATCCGCTGGGAGCGACGATGCTGCCGAGAATATCAATATTTGCTCCGCGCAACGTGAGAATGCTGTTGGCGCTTAATGTGAGCGCGGGGACGCCGACGCCGGCGCTGTTAGCGGAAAGCGTGATGCGTCCGAAGTCTGCGGACGTATCCGTCCGACCATTCGTACCTTCGCTATCATCACTATTATCAATTAGAAAACGTCCGAAACCGCTCTGGGTGAAGAGTGCCGTGGTAAGAACGACTTCATCCTGCCGCGATTGATCGAGTGAATACTGACCAGTGCTATCGATCGCGAAGTCACCGACGGACGAGTTCGTGCCAACCGAGTTAGTATCGCCAATCACGACATTGGGCGGCGTCGGCGAATAATTTGTCGGTGTCTGTCCGATGACAGTCTGCGCTGCGAAGGTTATATCCAGCTCACTTGCCGTTGGCAGCGGCTGAGCGCTGCCGGCCGTCACTGTCGTCTTATTGGTGGTCGTCGGAATGACCAGCGTTTGATTGGCGCCCGGATGGGTGTCGCCGGCCAACGAGCCATCGAGCGCCATTTGCGGTGCCGTAATCTTGATCGTTCCGCCAGAGCCGCCCTGTTGATAGCCTGGATCAAAGACGCCTCCGCTCAAATCAGGATGCGTCGTCGACGTCGTCACTCCCCATTTGGAACTCGTGGTAGAAGTGATGCTGTTATATATTCCAGTATAAACCAGATTTGGGTTGGCCTGAGAAATGTCGAATACGTTGCCACCCGAAATCACTTTGGTCGTGGTGATGTTCGCGCCTGTGTAATTTGTCCATCCGCCAGAAACATCAATTGCCGATCCCGGCTGAAGCACCACTGAGCCACCCGCTTGTAGATTCACGGACCCGCCGTTGACGCTCAACTCGCCCGCGTTGCGTTGGACAAGATTGAGGTAACCGGCGATGTCTTGTTCAGGAATGAGGGGCGTGCCGATCCAGGTGAAATTTCCTTTCCCACCATCTAGCGTCGGGTCCCACGTGTCAGAATGCTGCCGCAAATCGACGTAGATGGTTTGGCCGCGCAACGCACCGTCGCGTTGCAAAGGCGAGTCGGCCAATTCACTGCCGCGGAGTTGAACCGCGACAATATTTTCCGAACTCGATGCCGTCGCGCCTTGCGTACCCGCCACATCAATGGTGACGCCGCGATCAATATAGATCTGCCCAGAATTAGCTAACGGAGTATTTTGGTCATTATTCACGAACCAAGTTCCCGCGGAAAGACTGACCGCGGCATTCGGCGCTTGAATGACGGCTGCAGAAGTCGTCCCCGAATCCGCAGCCTCCGCGGCCAGATCGATCGCTTGTCCATGCACGTTGATTTGAGAGGAAAGCGGCAAGCCGATCGCCGGGGTGCTATTGGTCAGATCCGTTGTCGAATCAGAAATTAGAATTCGAGTAACGCTCTCGGGCCCAAACGTGACCATGCCAGTGGCAGGAGCCTGGTCGGCGCTAGGATAAACGAAAAACTTAGTCCCCGCCTTCTGCGGACTGTATCCAGTATTTGGAGTCGCGTTGAAATCAGCCGCCAAGGTGACGCTTCCGTTAAGCGCGACGGAGGTTTGACTATCGATAAAACCATTTTGGTTCACGGCGCTGCCCGTAATCGTGATGTTCCCACGCGGTGCGCTGATCAAACCTTGATACAAGATGCCGTCTTCCGTCTTGAAAGCGTCATTGCCCGCGGTGCCGGCGTACGAAGTCGTGGTGTCGGCTACATCGCTCGCAGAGACTTGGCCCACATACACGTCGAGACCGCGCAACGTCGGATCATCGGTGGCGTGGGCAGCGAAGCCGACTTGTAGGCCCGCCGCTAAAATCGTCTGACCTTCGGGAGTCGTGATTGTCCCGAGATTACCAACATTAGGACCGACCAGAGCAACACGGGCGCCCGTGATCGGTTTCGTGGGATCACCTAACTGTGCGCCAGGCAGCACGGCCACATCGCCGTACTGGTCCGAACGCAATTGATAGCTGACGGTTACCGGCGCTGAGCTCTGCAATTTTGCCAGAGTTGTATTCGAAAAAACCACCTGCGTCGTCCCATCGCTCGTCTGCAAAACCGTGTAGTCGGTCGAGGGCGAGAGACTCGCCACGCTCCCATCACTCTTTCGGTAACTCACCGCAATCTTGGTCGGGTCGGACGGGACGCGATTGAGAACGTAGCCGCCATTGACTAAGTTATTGGTCGTGAAGCTTGGATCGGAAAATGCAGCGGGTGTCGTCGCGGGTGATCCGTTGATTCCCACACCCTGAGAAAGCGCGGAGAACAAAAACTGGTTATCCGACAGCAAGCCGCGGGTGATCAGATTATCATTGATCGGCAGCGAAGAGGCGACCAACGCATGCGTATTCACTTGTGCACTACCGCCAAAGATAATGCCGTTGGGATTGATCAGATAAATCTGCCCCCCCGTAGCCGGCGTTCCGTCTGAACCGATGCTGCGAAGCGATCCGTAGATTTGGGAAGGTGAGCCGGTCACTCCGATTTTGTTGAACGCGATCCAACTGGGTGCATCGGTGCCGCCTTTGCTTTGATCAAACGTCAGCAATGTGTTCGCGCCTATATTAAACGTCTCCCAATTCAGAACTGCCTGCTGCTGCGTTTGCGTGATCGTGATATCGTTGACGTTACTGGCCGATGAGGTCGGCAAACTAGCTCCCTGCCACAACGAGGCATCTTCACCCGTTTTAGGATGGAGCAAATCCGCTGGCACACCAGCCGCCACCTGCAAACCACCTTTGCCTAAACCATCGGGAATCCCCGAACTGTTCGCGGCCGCTTGAGCGGCTGCACGCGCTTGCGCTTGCAGGCGTTGCAGCGCTTGGAGCGCGTTGGTGGTCGCCTTCAACCGATCTTGCGCCGAGGGCAGAGCTGCCGACGCGGAACTGGAAACATTCGTTGCCGTTGAGGCGGTCGGTTGACTCGCCGAAGAGCCGCCGCCGCCGCCACGCAAAATATCTGACGCCTTGGCCGTGCCCCAAAATCCGATCGCGCTCAGCGCAACCCAAGCGGATGCGCGCGCACTCGCGGCGCAACAAGCTCGAAACTTCGAACCAAAGGGTTGTTCGATCGGCATGGAAATCGGGCCAGAAAAATGTACGTCGTGATTTTCCCCGGTACGCCGGATCAAGGCTTCACGCGGTCCGCTGCCAATTGGTCCTCATAGTCTTGAACCAAATTTTCCAAACGCACGCGGGCTTTTCCAACGAACGGCTCTTTCGCCTGGATCGCGCGCCCCAAACCAAAGTCCTCGTAGCGCGCCAGGATTTCGTTTCCGAGCAGGAACAGCGCGAGATTCTTTTGTTCGCGATCTTCTACGCGCCGCGCGAGTACGGCGTTTTTTTCTTTCAACTGAGCAGCTTCGGTCTGGCTCGTCTTGGTCGACTCGGTCTGCGCTTCGAGATCGGCGCGAGTTTTTTCCAGCGCTTCACGCAAGCGTTTGATGGCGGTCTTTTCTTCAGCAGCTTGCTGGCGCACTTCTGCGAGCGATTTATCGGCGGACGACGCCTCCGAGACAGCGCGCTTGCGCAGCGCTTCATACTTCTCGGAAAGATCTTTCTTCTCTTGCGCGAGCTGAGCTTGTGCGGCCTGCGCCGTGGCGAGATCAGCTTGCGTGGAGCGAAGCTGCAGGGTCGTTTCGCGCAGCGCGTCACGCAAACGCGTATCGGGCGCCGCGGGCGTCTCCGCCTGCAAACCTAGCGGTAGTGCGCTCAACACGACAACGCACGCGAATCGGAAAGGAAAAGTAGTCATCAAGAAATCCTCAGAATTTTGCGTTCACGTCAAACTGCAGGCTGTCATTTTTATATTGTGGCCCGGCGATTTGCGTCGCGCTGAACCAGCGAAGATTCAGCCAAACGCTCGACGAGAGAGCTACGTTCCCGTTAATCGTGAAGCCTTTCATATTCGTGCCGCCGCCGCCGAAATCTGCGTCGCAAAAGCCGTCCACCACCGAGTCAGAGTCGACCTTGCGATAGCCCATCAGGAAATTCCATTTCCAGCGTTGATCGAGCACCGCGTCGCCGATTTTGAGATTCAAAGTCCAGGCGCTGCTACCGCCTTCAAACGGACCCACTCCACCGGTCGTGGTAGCTGCGCCCAGATTATTGACGGCTTTCTTGGCGATGTCCGTTTCGTCGAACGCCAGGTTTTTAATATACTCGCCAATGATCGAAACCTGAAACGGCTCGAAGTGATTGAAATCCAAGCGCGCCGTAACGGTCAGATCGCGGAACTTCGAAGCGAGTCCATAATATTGAAACTGATCGATCTGGCCGTTATTGTTCAATGCGCTCGCGGTGATATTGCGGAGCGCCATGTAAGTGTTGCCCTTTTGGGCAAAGGCGGGACGGCTATCGTCGGTGTCGCCTGAGTCAGAGGACGTCAGCGGAACAAACGGCGTGGAGAGTTTGCCCTCAATATTCTGGAAAACGAAATAGCCGACTCCAATCTTCGCGCTGAAGTCTTTGCTGACGTCGAGTGTCGTGCCGATTTGCGCACCATAGAGCCACTTGTCGTTGCTTTTGAATTTTGCGGACTGATTCGTGCCAAAATTCAGGTCTGTATTATAAACTGGAAAGGCACCCGCGGTGATGAACGGGGTGACGTCTTCGCCGAGAGAAAATTTATCTTGGATCACTACCCCATCAAAACCGAGATCGTCCGCCCAGATTACCGATGTATTAAAAAACGGATTATCAAAACGTCCGAGCGTCACCGAGAGATCGTCATCTGGCTGGCCGCCACGTTCATATTTCAAGAAAGCGCGATCGAGCCAGACGGGATATTTCGAAAAGTTGCCACCCTGGCCATTATAAGGAGATCCCAGACTTTGATTTTCGCTCACCGGAGAATCATTTTCCCCGCTCGCGATGCGAATGCCGGTGGTGAAGTTTTCGCCGAGATCGACCCCCGCGCCTAGACGCGCGCGCAGGCGGAAGCGTTCACGATTTTGATCTACATCGAGCTGCGGCGAAAAGAGTGTGCCGGCCGTGTCGAAAGGCGCACCGGTGTTGATCGCGTTGAAATTCGGAAAAGCGCCCGTGTTGTCGTTGTTCGGCGGATAAAATTCCCCGTCATAGCGCAGACGGAAATCGCCGAACAAGCGGAAGCGCAAAATCCAGTCCGGCAGCAAACGTGGCGACGCCCAATTCTCCCGGCGCGCTTGGTCCATCACGTCCTGCTTCACCTCCTCGCGTAGTTGCTCCTTCACTACGTCGGGCACGTACGTCACGCGAATTTCGTCGTCGTTGTCCGGCGGCGCTTCCGCGCTCGACGCGGTCGCGTCGCTGGGTTCTTCGCGGGATTGTTGGGTCTTTGCGCGCGCGACAGTGCGCCGTGGAGCTGCGGCACTTTCGCGAATATTATCACTGTCACTCTCATCGGCCCCCGCTTCGGGCGTTTCTACGGCTTTCGGCTTCACCCGTCGCGAAACCCGCGGGGCGGGTGGCGCGCTGTCTACCGCGTCGCTTTCTTCCAGAGGAACCTCCACCACCTTCTTGTGTTTCTTCGGCGCGGGCGTCGGCGCCGGCGTGTCATCGGCGTCGCTGGCCATAGCAGTCTCTTCCTCTATCGGCGGCGCTTTGACGCGAGGATGGATCGCTTGATGAGCCGGCGCTGGTTTTGGCGCATTTTCATCGGTTAGGGTCTCTTCATCACCGCCGGAGGCGTCGGCTTCTGCGGACGCTACTGCTCTAGGAGGGTGACTGCGTCCGGACAAGATACGTGCGCGTGCCTGCGCGGCGGCCGCTTGAGCGAGAGCGGCTTTGGCGAGTGCCATCTGCGCCTTCGCTTCGGCGGCATCCGCTTGAGCTACGAGCAAGAGATCTTCGCCGTCTTCCTTCGTGAGCACACCCCGTTTCACGAGGCGTTTGATCAACGTCACGGTCGCATTGGGCGTCGCGTCGGTCGACTCGGTCGCCGTCAGCTGGTCGAGCAATGCGGCGGCATCCGCGGCTTTGGCCGAAACCGCGGCGGCGGCGCTCAGTGAAGACGCGAGAACCAACAGCATCGGTCTGCGCAGGAAACGTTTTTCAAAAGACATAAACAAAGGGCTGGAAAATTATCCGTTGGGCCGGCGCACGATAACGCGCAGATGAATCGGTTTAGGAATGCCGGCGGGCGGCTCAGGCAATTGGAGCGACTTCAAAATCTCGCGCACGGCTGCATCGCGCTCCGGATCGCCGGTGCTCGCACCGAGATTAACCTTTGAAATGCGGCCAAAGTCGTCGGGAAAAATCCGCACATTCGTCAGATTGAAACTTGTCGAGCGCGTGCGCGGATCGCGTTGCAACGCTTCGAGAATAGAGTGCTGCAGTTTCCTGCCGTAAGCCGCGTAAGGACCCTCGCTGCGTCCGCTGCCATTGCCCGTGCCGCCGATCATTCCGCCGTTGCCGCCATGGGCGAGCCCATAGTCCGGTCCACCTGTGCCAGCGAGATTCGTCCCCAATGGCGCCGAGGCCTCTTCGTGCGGCGTTTCCGCAGGCTTTTGCTCTTCCTCGGAAATCGGCGCCTGCTCCATCATCTCTTGTTTTTGCGGAGTGGTTTGCTGCGGCTGCGGCGCTGGTGGCGGAGGCGTCACTTGCGGCGGCGGTGGAAGGGGCCGCAGCATCACCATCTCCTCGTGGCGCATCGGCCCATTGCCACTCGCGGACGAAAGCATTTTTATCACCAGTCCCAACGCGACGACACCGATAAGCCCCAGCCCGATTGGCAGGCCAAACCGGCGCAGCGGACCGCGCGGCTCACTATATTCAAAGGCGTCGTTTCGTTTCATCGCGGCGTGAGTTCGGATTTTTCCGCGCTTATTTCGGAGCGGGCTTGGTGGCTAAGCCGATTTGGCTGATCCCCACCCGCCCAACGACGTCGATCACATCCATGATCGCTTGATAGGGAGTCTGGCTGTCGCCGCGTACGACGACGGGAAAATCAGGCGTGGCCGCTTTCTGCTGAGTCAGCCTTTGCTCAAGTTCCGGTAAGGTGACCGGGATCGTATCCAGAAAGACCTTACCTTCATTATTGATGGTGATCGCCTTGGTCTTTGGCTTGGCCAAACTCGTCGAACTACTCGCCTTCGGCAGATTAACCTTCGTGCCCGCGACCGAAGCCGTGCACATTAATATAAAAATGACCAGCAGCACGTAGGCTAAATCCAACATCGGCGTGATGTTGATATCGTCGTACGGCTTGTCTTCAGATTGAACCTGCATGGCATTAGGTATCCGCCGTTTCTGAATAAAACTCGGCCAGCTTAGTCACGAATTCGTCAATGAAGACGTGCATGTCGTTCGACGCCGACTTGATCTGCGTGAGGAGATAGTTGTAGCCGAATAGTGCCGGAATCGCTACGGCCAGGCCTGCGACAGTCGCGGCCAGCGCCGCCGCGATGCCAGGCGCAATCGCGTTCACGTTGACGTCGCCGGCCATCGCCACGGCCGCGAATGTGATCATCACGCCCACCACCGTGCCCAGCAACCCCAAGAACGGTCCGCCGGAAATTGCGATCGTCAGCAGCACCATGCTGCTATTGAGCCGCTGCATCTCGCGAACGACTCCACCGTCCAAGCTCGCGCGAATCGCCTGAATCGAGCGAGCCGAAAGGACCTTATTCGCCACGCCACGATCTTCGGACAGGCGGTGACGGATTTCTTCCACGCCGATATGATAAACACGAAAAAGCGGGGATTCTTTCATCACCCGGTGTTCGGCCGCATCAGCGTGTCCGCCCATCGACCGCACATCATCTTCTTGGTCGAGCACCGACAAATCGGAGGCGACCTGTCCCCAACTTTTAAGGAACGTTGTATTGCCACGGCCGATACGCCCGAGATACCGGCCTTTACCGATCATCACAATCCAGCTCACGATCGACATCACGCCGAGAATGCCGATCACAACCCAGCCATCCACGGTCAGCGAACCAATGATCACGCCAACGTATCCGGTTTTCAACGCGGACATCCAATTCGATTGCTGCGTATCGTCGCCGAGTGTGACGAGTTTACCAGTCGCATCGGATCCCTGGCTCTGCGCGAGCATTTTAATATAACCCAGAGGACGCGCGGTTTTGGAAATAATTAGATCGTCGATCTCTCCTGAAAAACTTTCCCCCAACTGCGGGTTTGTGAGCAAATTCGGAACTGAAGCGGTGAGCGAACCAATCGCGTTTCCATCGAGATAAAGCGTGACCGTGGGCGACGTCGCGACGACGGCGAGATGCTTCCATGTGTTGGCCGAAACGCTGCCACTCGCTTGACTGCGCGAAGTCGAACCCGCGCTCGTAACTTCGACATACGGAACGCCGTTATCGAGACCGATGACTAGACCGCGGCCATTGTCGTGGCGTGAAAAGATGACCGCGTTCGGGTTTAACTGGGTCGCCTTAATCCACGCGGACCAGGTGAATGATGCGCGTTCATTCCACGCGAGAGAAGCGGCAGAAATGGAAATCGGACTGTGGCCGTCCAGGCGGAGGCCAGTGCCAATTTGCGCACTATCAGACGGCACGCCGACGTTGACCGTGACATTGCCGTTGCCACTCGAATCGACAGCTGGCTGGCCGTGCTCAGAAAAGTGATACACGAGCACCGTATCGTCATCATAGGTCGCTTTTGCGTCTTCGACTCGCGTCGCTTTATTGCCAGCGTTCCCATAATATAACCACAGCGTCGTCTTCCCGGAAGGCTTTAGGTCGGGCACCTTTACCCAAACGAACGCCTCGTTCAGCACGGAATCTATTTTTTCAATATGATAGGGCAGCAGTGTTTTATCATCCGTGGCGACAAAGCGCAGATCGCTTCCGTCCTGCTTGGCCGCATCAAAGCGAAAATTTCCTTCGTGCAGACGCACGAGCAACGGCACCGAACCGATCGGTTCGGCGATTCCGCCTCCGGCGGTGTCGATGGTGATCTGCTTGCGCAGCGTCCATTCGCTGTTCCACCACGCGTGCGCTGAAGGCGCAAAACCCGCCAGGCCGAGAAGGCACAGGCTGAAAAGGAGGCGAAACTTATTCTTTAACATAGTGAAGCTGGATGAAATTTTAATATTCGACGGCTGCTCTGAAGGTGAGGCGCACATCACCGGCTTTCGTGGGCGAGCCACTGGGTCCGTCAAATAGAGGAATGCCCGCGTCGAGCGATGCACTCGTGTGCTCTTTAAACTGGATCCGGCTGCCAAAGCCGTAGCTAGCGAGAACGAAATGGCTCTTCTGGCCCGGCAAGGAATCGTCGACAGTCAACTTTCCGCCCTCGATGAAACTATAGATGCGCCACTCGTCTTTGCTCTCAGCGAGCTTTCGCAAAAACGAAGGGCTGCGCAGTTCGAAGGTGCCAAAATAGCCATTGTCACCCACCGCCTCCGCTTCGAGGTAACCGCGCACTGTGCCGAGACCACCGCCGGTAATTTGTTCGGAGCTTAGTAGCGGCTCATTTGAAAGTTGGAGCTGTCCCTTCGCATAGACTTGTAGGCCCCAAGGCAGGTCATGGGTATGCGCAAGGTCACCGTGAAAGTAGATAAAACCTCCGTCGGAATTATATCGGCTATTATCAAACTCGATCGCGCTGCTGCCCATGCCACGCAAATGAAGATTGACCGAGGCGTTCAGCTCCGTCGTCGCGCCTTTTTTAAGCTGGGTGGCAGAATATGATACACTGAGCGGGTAATATGTCTTCGGCGTAACGATATCATTGCCATTCGTGAGCAACTGCACCTCATCGCGATAGTTTTTATAATCGATACCGAGGCTCAGCGAGTGAACGAACTCTTGCGCGCCAGGCAGATTGAACACGCCGCGAAGACCGACGGTGCGGCCGCGACCGGCGACCGCGACGTCGCCCAGCGTGGAGACATTTGAATCGAGATCGGTGCCTTGCAGGAGAAGACTGAAATTCGGCGTCGCCGCGAACCGCTTCATATAATAAGCGGAGAAGACCTTCACTTGAGTGAAGTCTTGGGGAGAAAGCTGGAAGCTGAGGCCGGCTGAATCGCCGCTCTGAAAGATATTATTGTCGCTCAGCGAGCCGTTCACTCGAAGCGACGTGGTATTCGGGCTAGCGCGATTATTCAGTTCGAGACTGGCGTGGAACGGCGAGTGATCCTTGACATTGAGATCGACATCGACCGTACCGGGTTCGGCGCCCGCGCGCAGCTCAGGAGTGACCTGCCGATCTGGGTCTTGATTGAGCGCTAAAATATCTTTGGGTACTTCGTTGAAATCGATGACCTTTCCTTCCGCGAGGGAAGGAGCCTGCTTCTTGATCGCCGCGGGTGAAAAATATTTTGCACCTTTCACGCGTAGCCGGGCAACGGGTGCCTCGATGACCTGAAGATGGATGATTCCGCCAGCAATTGATTGCTCGGGAATCGTTACCGCGACCGTTTGGTATCCGCTGTCATGGTAGGCCTTCTCGAGTGCAGCGCGCGCCTGTTCGACATGACGGCGCGTTTGATACGGTCCGAGGTAGGGATAAACCGCGCCCTCAACATCAATCTTCGGAAGATGTTTGGCTCCTTTAACGCGATATTCGTGGACGAAGAATGTCGCTTCATCAGCTGTTTCGGTGGACGAAGACGCGCCCTTCCGCGAAGACATGGGTGGCGCGTCTCCGGTTGCCGACTCGGCTCGCAATGGATTATATAGCAGCGTCAGCATGGTGATTCCCGCGGTGAAAGATATCGGTTTTGCAAAGACCGAAGCAAAGGCAGCCAACAGGCAGGACGGTTGGCGGCGAGCAGCGGGAAATTGTGTATCCAAGACGTAACGAAACGTTTGAGAACAGAAGCGGCCCCTTCCACGCCCGTGAAAGGGGCCGCCCTATTAATTCGGACTATAACTAGATAAACTTCTTGGACCGCACCTCTAAGCGCACCGCTTCCAGCGAATGATAAGAATCGGACTGAACGCGGTGAATCATAAGCGTGGCGCAAGAACAGGCGTTAGGCTAAGATTGCACGACGACGGCGAGCCATCGCGAGGCCAAGCGCACCGACACCAAGGAGAGCGGCGTAGGTCGCGGGTTCCGGAACCGCGGAAGCCATGGCCGTGAAGGTCACTTCGCCCGTGCTGTTGATACCAAACGTACCGAGGAACGTGCCGGCCTGGTTCAGCGTCGGAGCGATGTCGTACAAATCGGAAGCAACATAGTTTCCGTTGTTGCCAGCGATGTTCGTATTGTTTTCGAACGACCCGCGGGCATAAACATTATTCCAAACCTTGACGCCAGTACCTTCTTGCGACGTCCAGGAACCAGGAGTCGTGTTACCGATCTGAAACGAATTTCCGGGGAAATTCTGGTAGATCGCGTTGATCTTTTGCGAGGCGCCACCGGCCAACGAATTAGCAGTACCCAGCAGTGCGGTGCTCGAGGCAGTACCATCCAAAGCCGAGCTATTCGCAGCAGTGGACAACCAAAGCGTCTTGGCAGCTTCACCATTTGGTCCGGTCGACGTCGTGTCACCGACGGTGCCCGCAACGCCCCAGGTCAGATCCGAGCGCGAGGCCCAGTTCGAACCATAGAGGGAATCGAGCGTGTTGCCAACGCCAACAGCGGAGCTGTCGAGCAAGTTGACGATGTCCGTGGTGCCGCTCGCGGTGCCGAGCTCGTAGTTCGAGATAGCGCCGAGATCGATTTCCAAGTTGGTGCCAGCGCCGGTACCACCCGTGGCGTTGAAACCGAGGATGAGGTCGCCGCCCGAGGACGCGTGAAGGGAAGCAATCAGGCCGGCAGAAAGCGCGGCCGCGATGATATATTTTTTCATTTTATATAGACTTATATTAGATCTTAACAAAGACGTTTAAGCGCTGCTTAGAAAAGCGTCGCAGGCACGCCGCCTTCGATCGTGCGGAGCACGTTCATGGTGCTGAGGGTGACACCGGAGAGATTGGCGTCAGTGTTGACGAGGGTCGTGCCGTAGAGCTGGACCGCATTGAGCTTAACGCCAGACAGCGTGGTGCGCGTGAGCAGGTGCTCATACGACCAGAAGGTATATTGACCTTCGCGGATCGCCGGCTGCGAGTAAGCAACACCCGTGTAGGCGAGCTTGTTGTTGCCGGAGTTGACGCTGTTGTTATCGTTGATACCGACGTAACCGAGGAGGACGAATGGCTTGCCATTCGCGTCCGTCGCCGAAGCCGAGATCGGCGTGTTCAGCGCTGTAGCGACGTTGCCGCCCGAAGCATAACCGTTGTTACCAACGCTGGTCAGGCTGCTGACCGGGTTGCCAACGGGTTGATATTGGGTTTCGGATTGGCTGAAACCATAACCCGTTTCCGCTTCCGCATCGAGACGCGTGCCGGAGTCGTTGTTACGACCGACGAGCACAACATCATAGGCTTCATCGGCATTGTTGCCGGTGAAAACGGAGAGAGGAACGATACCGTTCGCGAGCAAGTTCTGCAGCGCGAGTGGCGAAGCATTCGTCAACGCATTATACGAAGCGGTTGGGATCGACGGATGCTGCACACCCTTCGTCCAAACGAATTCGACGACGCCGACGCCGGAAACGATGGCGGCCGGATCTTGGTAATCGTTCAACACTGGATTCTGGAATGAGGTCGAGCTCTGGAAGGAGTCCGACATCGTAGCATCCGCAGTCGAAGCTGCATCGAACGCCGGCGTGCCGGTGATCTCAGTATAACCGGTGATGTGGCCCGTGCTGCTGTTAGCGACGAGACTTCCCAGACTGTTCGAGGAATTCAGCCATGTCTGAGCAGCGGTGAAGGCAGCGCCAGGGAGCGTGCTGAGGTTCTGCGTGAGAACCTGCACACCGCCAACGGAACCCGCCCAGGCTACTTCGAATACAACGGCTTGACCAGCGGAGGAGCCGCTTTTCAACGTGCCGGTGATGACAGCGCGGCCTGCGCCTTCCATATTGCCACTGGAGCCGCCAATCGCGGCGCCCTTCGGGCTGTTGAGACTATCGACAATCGCGAAATAGGCCGCTTTGCGGAAAGCGGTCGAGCCCGTGACTTTAATTACAGTTTGAGCTGAAGCCAGGCTGACGCCCGTGAGAGCGAGCGCGCCGGCGCAGAGGATCTTAGTGGTCTTCATTTTTTACCTGCGAGGTTTTGTGTAGCTTTGAGTTCAACACACCCGCAGCGGTGATTCGTGGGGCGGTTTCACTCGCGGTAAAATTATCGCTATATTGTCGCGCTCCACCGTCGATCAAGTGACTGTTATGAAAACGATCCGTGTCCGTAGAGTGCGACAAAGAGGTGACAGTTTGATGACGTCCATAGCGACTCTCACTATAGCAAGTGTAAGGCATAACCTTCATCGCTTTGCCACGGCCGTGACCGACCGATCCAAATGTTGAAGCTCAGCGGCAGCCTCCTTATAACCAAGGTGCTCGAAGCGACGCCGCAACAGTAGCAAACGGTCCGGTTCCTGTGATAATGCAGAGCCCAGTCGGCGGGCAAAATCTCGCGCGTCGTCCACCGCGCCAAGTGCTGAAGCGACCTCCGCCTGCCTCTGCCAGAGAAGAACTGTCAACGGTCCGCGATCAGGATATTGCAAAGCCAAATCTTTCAAAACGAGGCTCGCGCCCTGCAACTGCCCTCGCGCGACCAGCGAATCGGCATAATAAAGTGCAATCAGACGAACCTCTTTCCCGCGGGTCAGCTGCACTTCATACAGCCCACGCACAAATTCACTCCATCCCTTGCGACTGGCGACCTCGGCCAGCGCTGCCAATCCGCCGGGACTATCTCCAAAACGCGCAATAAAGTCTTTGATGGCCGTATCCCATACCGTGGCGTCTTGACCATTCCGCGGATCCAACACCGCGATCAGTAAAATATGTGCGCCCATTTCCGTCGGAAGATTGGTCACCGCCGCCACCGCCGTATCGCGTGCATCGCCGGCCATGCCGGCGGCCTCTTGATATTGCGCCAGCAAAGCGTAGTTCGCGTAGACAGTTTTATTCGCCGCCACCGCTTGGCTTAAAATATCAATCGCTCGCATCCGCTCATGCGACTCCCAGAGGATTTGCGCGCGGGTGTGAGCAGACCCGGGATAGCGAATAGCTTCGGGATGCTGATCAAGCAAAGTTTTCGCCGCGGCGATGCCGTCGATATTCAAGGTCGCTAAAACTTCATACGCCCGCAGAAGCGGCCCGTATTGACCGGAAAGCTCGTTCGCAAGCTCCCCATGAATGAGCGCGAGCGCTTGTCGATCGCGTCCCGACGTGGTCATCACATCGAGCGTTTTCTTGATCAACGCCTCAGTGCGTGAGGAACGCTTGACGCCCTCGACCAACGTATCGCAGGCGCGCCCGCTGCCGCCAGTCGCCACCAAAAAATCGGCCGCGCGAATTCGTCCTTCTGTATTGTCCGGATCATTACGCATGGCAGTTACAAAGGAAAGGAATGCGGGCTGAGACAGTCCTTCTCTCCAGTCCTTTTCCGCTGTAGCGAATTGCTCTTTGCTGATATCGCGTCGAATCGAGCGCCACCGCAATAAAGCCACATCGAGGACGCCCACTTGCGGAAAGTTTTTCACTTTCTGAAGCCAAATGTAACCAGCACCGACCCCGATCGCATAGGCGACCACGAGACCGGCAAAACCAACCAGAAGAAAACGCAGCGGATTCAGGCGCCACTTTCGAGTGCCCCGCTCTGGATTATACACTTCGCGAAACACGCCGAGATAGCGGGTTCGCGGTTCGTTGGGGCGCGTTCCCGTTTTCATCGCGATGCTCCGCCGTCGATCTGTTGTTCCGCGGCGGCAAACGCCGCTTCCAGGCTATAGTATTCCTGGGTCTTTGCTCGGTTCGGCTGGAAAAGATCCGCGATCAAACCAGGATTTGCCGTAGCCCGCTCCACCTGCAGCTGGCTTTGTTGCCCCAGCTCACTCGTAATGGTTTCGTGATACGCGACCGTCACACCGCCCAGATCGCGAAAATCGTTGAGCTCGATTTTGAGACCGTTGTCCTTCTCATGCGCCACCTCGCGAAAACTCTCCGCATTAATACAGCTGATATACTCACTGCCGTCGTGCCGAGTGACTTTCAGGCGATATATTTTTTGGTCGCCGATTTTCTCGTCTTCAATCCGTTGAAACGTGTAGTTTTCCTGCGCAAAGAGTGGATTGAGAAACTCGGCCAAATACTTTCGACTGCCGATGTCTTTAGCCAGAATAGCAATCGTCGGCTGACCCTTGGCTTCCTGCCAATACCGACCGCCATTTTCGATCAGTACGAGTTCAGTCGAATCTGACGCCGAGACGACCAGCCGGAGCAAATCGGGACGCATTCTAAAGATCGTTAGCTTCTGCGTCGTGCCAGTTGCGGTGCGCAGTGTGGCTTGCATCGAGTAGGCCTGCAATTTCTGTGCGGCCGCCCCAGTCTGGTTTCGGCGTGCATATTCGTCCACAATTTCAGCAGCTGTGAGCTCGTGCGGGACCGCCGCCTTAGCCTGCTTCTCAGTATCATGGCCGCGGATGCGTTTTAATAGGAGCCAAAGATCGTCGTCGTCCACCTTGCCCTCGACCAGTTTTCGTTTATAAACTGAAGAAACTGTATTGAGCCGCTCGATCGCTGAGTTGGCCGCAGCGTCGCTAGCGTCTTCCTGATTCGTTTTTAAAATAATACCTACGCGGCGACGCGCGAGCTGCTCGCGCAAAGCGGCGTATTCAGGCGCGGAGAGCGTAGCAGCAGACTCACGCAGCAGCTCGGACGCGAAAGGGTTGATATCCGTCCTGCCTGCTCTCAACGCGTCGGCCAGATCCGGACGGCGGTCGGCCACTCGCGTCAAAAACGCCTTGGCGATTTCTCTATCTCGTTCTGCCGGAACCTGGGGAATTTGCGTATTGATCCAGGTGGTCAGCTGATCGATGACGTCCGGGGCCGACTTGTCCGGCATCGCGACGCCTCCAGACGCGTCGGCCCGGGCGCCCGGCAGGTGGCATCCGGCAAACATTACGAACAAGAGGCTATATATAAGAGAGCGGCGCATTTCGCGAGTAGGGAACTTTCCCGATTAAAAACTTTTTTGGTCAAGGCGTGTCCCGATCATCGCCAAGATTTCACACAGCTGCTCCCATTCGGTCACCAGCTTGGCACACATCCGTGACAAATGACGGAACAGTTGAAAATCCCATTGCGGTCATCGTGCGCAGACACAGATGTCAGTTTAATTTAAAAGACTAACGATTGTCACAGCCGGTCGACGAGCCGGTTACATTTCTCTATATAATCTAAAGTCTCTTGACGCAGTTTTTATATAGTTTGTGACTGGATGACGTTTCGCACTCCAAAGTCCTGCGCCCACTTCCGCTTCCCATGCCGTCTTCCTATTTCAGCAAGTTGAAACGCAGCAGCTCAGTGAGTCGGGAGCAGATGCTTTCCGAGCGAGATAGTTCGGGCGGAAGACACGAGACCACCTCGGCGCCCACGAAAATTCATGTGCTCGATCACGGCATCGCCCGTCACGCCATGACTGGTTTACGCGACCAGCAATCCTCTTCACAACAAGTGCGCTACTACAGTCATCAGCTCCTTACCTTGCTCATGATTGAAGCCACGCGGAGCCTGCCGACCCGCTCGACCTCGGTCGAGGCAAGCTACGGTCTGGCCAACGGCGAAATTCTCGCGAAACCGACCATCTTTATTTCGCTGAATCGTCATGGCCTTGGTCTCTCGCACCAAGTCGGCGATATGATTCCCGATATTTTGATCGGAAGTATTTCTCTCGATCATTCACCCGAACACCGCGTCGAACCGCGCCTGCATCTCGCGCACGCGCCGGCGCTGCAAGAAGCCAAAGTCCTTTTATATGACCCTGTTGTGGGTTCAGGACTTTCTGCCGGTATCGCGCTCAATCTCCTTCGTCGCTCCGGCGCGGCCGATCTGACCTTGATCAGCTTCGTGGTAAGCTCGGTCGGGCTTCCGCGCATATTTACCGCGGCTCCTGAGGCCTCTGTGTATTGTGGCGCGATCGACACGGAGTACGATCCGAAGCGTGGGCCTCTGCCCGGCATTGGTCACTATAGTCAGCGTCTCTATCAGAATCAGCGCTAGGCGTTCGCGACTCGCTCGTCCAATTCGGTTCACCGGATCGGCATGCGTTGCGACGTGCGCGCGGCTGCCTGGGTTCGTATCACAACCGGCACGTTACACCTGCTCGCGGAGTCCGTGACCATTTAGTAACATAAATTGATACGCCAGGTTTTCCGATCGGTAACCTGTTCTTGCGCGTTTCGACATCTCGCGTGGGCAAAATTCCTCACGAGCACTCCAGGAAATTCTTCGAGAGCTCTAAACGATTTCGACGGCTTCAACCCTTTAGCATCACTATGAGGGCTACTCTTACTCTTCCGATCACCGAGGTGTCCAACGCGCCTTCTAGTACTTTCGCGCCGACAGAAACATCACGCACCTCTCAAGACATCGACGCCGGACGCGTTGCCGTCACTTTTCCGCTTCATGGCCGCGCCCCCAACCAGGAAGAACCGCGCGCCATCGTGCACCCACGCGATCGCGCCAATCGCATCGCCGGATTTCTCCTCCTCGGCGATTGGGTGGTCGCGAGTCTGGCAATCTTGTCAGCCCTCGCTTTTCGTGAGTGGCAAGTGGGTCCTCGCTCTGGGGGCGATACCGTTTCCCCTGGCCAAATCGCAGCCTGGAGTGCTGGCGCGTCCGTTGCGCTCATCTGGATAATGATGTTCTTCCATTCCTACGAACCGTCCAACCTCATGAAGGTCCCGCGGTTTTTCAAAAGCCTCCTTCGCTCGATTTTATTATTATCTCTCGGCATTTGGGCCTGCTTCGGCTTTTTCCGCATCGAAGGTTTTACGCCGCGTGTCGGCGCGGTCTACTCCATCTTCACCGTATTTTTCTACATGTGTCTCTGGCGGGTGCTCGCGGACCAGTTTATCAAAAGCCGCCGCTTTGATCTAGTCGCCAGCTCGCGAGTATTATTAATCGGTTGGAGCGATTCAGCTCGCCGCTTGGTCGACAGCATGGGCGCGAATCCCACCCAATTCGGAACCGCCGTTGGTTATTGCTCGGTGCCGGGAGCAAACGGATTAGCGCCCAAAGATCTTCCGCACCTAGGTTCCCACGCAGATCTGGGAAGACTCGCTAAAGAATATTGTATAGATCAAATCGTCCTCGCGGACCTCGACTGTAGTTCCGCAGAGATTCAGCAGCTCACGCGTTTCTGCCAGCGTGAGCTCATTTCTTTCCAACTGATCCCGAACTATTTTCCCGCACTCCAAACCGGTCTCCAGGTGAAGATGGTCAACGGTGTGCCGCTGCTCGGCATCAATGAATTGCCGCTGGATCGCACCCGCAATCGCGCCGCCAAACGCGCGATTGACATTATCGGAGCACTCTTCGGGATCGCGATTTCTTCTCTGATCGTACCGTGGTTCTGCGCGGCAGTTTTTATCGAGTCGCCAGGCCCAGTGATCTACCGCCAGCGACGCACGAGTCGCAGTGGCCGTTCTTTCTATATCTTCAAAATTCGCAGCATGCGCCTGAACGCCGAATCGAGCACCGGCGCCGTCTGGTGCAAAAAAGAAGACGCCCGGCGCCTGCGGATCGGCACCTTTATGCGTCGATGGAACATTGATGAACTTCCTCAATTCTTCAACGTGCTCAAGGGCGAGATGAGTCTGGTCGGCCCGCGCCCCGAACGACCCGAGTTGATCGCGCGTTTCAAAAACGAAATCCCCAACTACAACGCGCGCCATGAAGTTCGCAGCGGCCTGACAGGCTGGGCCCAGATCCAAGGGCTGCGCGGCGACACCGATCTTTCGCAGCGGATCGAAGCGGATCTCTATTATTTAGAGAACTGGAGTGTGTTTATGGATCTCTACTGCCTGGTCGCGACGCTTTTCAAAACCAGAAACGCTCACTGAGTCTGGGTCACTCGAATAGTCTTTGCCCGTCATGAAAGTTTTGCAGGTTTTCGAACCCGGGTGCGACGGCGTTTTCCGACATGTTGAGAAGCTCTGCGAATTTCTCCATCAACGTGGAGTTGAGAGCGATCTTCTCTATTCGAGTCGTCGCGGATCGCGCGGTCTGCAAAAACTCGTCGAGGAGCACCGCTCACGCGGCGCCACCGCCATCGATCTTAACGTCGGTCCTGCGCCCTGCGCGGCCGATCTCGGGGCGATTATCCAGATAATCAAAGCGTGTCGGCAAAAACGCTATGACGTGGTTCACGCTCACAGCTCGAAGGCGGGCGCTTTGGTGAGACTGGCCGCGCCCTTTCTCGAGGGCACCTCCGTATTATATACGCCCCATGCATATTTTGGTATGAGCGAGGCCGCTTCATTGCGGGCCAGTTTTTATAACTATGTCGAGATGGCATTATCGGGTGTCGGTCGCACGATTAATATATCTGCCGACGAGGCCGCGTTTAGCATCGAGGCGCTTCGACGCGATCCCGCGGGCGTTGTCATCATTCCAAATCCGGTCGATAGCGAGCGTTTCCAACCTGCATCCGCGGACGAGACCAGCGCGGCTCGCGCTCGTTTCGGAATTGCTGCTGACGCGCGCGTGATCGCCTTTGCGGGCCGGTTCAGTTTTCAAAAGGATCCAATGGTTGCTTTTCGCGCCTTTGCCGATTGTGCGAAAAAAAATCCTCGAGCGCATTTTCTCTACTTGTGCAAACAGACCCAGCGCACAGAAGCGGAAAGTTTTTTTTCCAATCACGGACTGCTCTCTCGGGTTACGTTCGTCGATTACATGGAAGACGTGCGCCCTTTCTATCATTGCGCCGACGTTTTTCTGCTCACCTCGCGCTACGAAGCGGGCTGGCCCTTCGTTATCTTAGAAGCCATGGCGTGCAATCTTCCGATTGTCACCGCGGTGTGCCCCGGAATGAGCGACATCGCAACGAGCGGACTAAATCAATGTTGGACCTTTGAGGTAGGGTCAGATGCCGGCTGCCTCGAAGCGCTGGGAAGCGCGCTCAAGGGCGCGGGTACATTGGTCCCAAATCATCGTGAGATTGTGGGCCAACGCTTTTCTGTTGAGGGATGCTTCGGCAAAATCGAGGAACTTTATCAACGTGCTCGCAACCGCGAAGCCGCCGTCGTGCGAGAGCTTTCGGCGATCCCACTTTGATGCGGTCGATTATACGAAGCGCGCTGCTCTTCGGCGCGTGTTGCTACAGTTTCATCGTCCGTGCAAATGACGTCGATAACCGTTTCGGCGTCTGCACGCATTTTGCGCAGGGTTGGCCAACTCCTTGGATCGCTAACATCAAAGGTCTCCGTATTTCTTCCCTGCGCGATGAGATCTATTGGCAAGATATCGAACCGTTTCGTCCAAGCGCTCAAATCGCTTCGCCTTCATCCGAGCAGCGATCGAGCGCGCCGTATCAATTTCCGCGACGCTTCGACGACTATATTAAAAAGGCGAGCCAAGCCGGTATCTCCCCGCTACTGATTCTCGATTACGCCAATAAAAACTACGATGGCGGAAATACCCCTTTCAGTTCCGATGGGCTGAGGGCCTTTGCCAAATATTCTGCTGCCGTCGTGCAGCACTACTCCAAGGTCGATGCCGTTGAGATTTGGAATGAGTACAACGGAGCGTTTTGCGACGGACCTTCTGCAGTGACCGGTCAAAGAGCTCTTCACTATCTCGAGCTGCTTAAGACGACGTATCCCGCGATTAAGCAGACCTCGCAAGCGACCGTCGTAGGCGCGGACACGGTGGGCGTGCCACTCCCCTACTTCAAAACCCTCTTCGCCGCCGGCGCGCTCGACTTTATGGACGCAATCTCGGTTCACCCCTATCGCTATGATGAGCCACCGGAGGGAATTGAACGCGACATCGAGCGTCTGCGACAGTTAATGAAAGCGTATCATCGCGAGAAGCCGATCTGGGTGACCGAATTTGGTTGGTATTTGAAACCGGGCCAGGCTCCAAAGGACTTTCCCATCGATGAAGCGACGCAGGCTAAATTTCTCGTTCGCGCCTGCGGGTTGCTTTTGTCCGCCGGCGTAGAGCGCATGTATTGGTACGATTTACGGGATAATGCCGGCGAGCCGCCTCTCGGCCTGGTCGATGCGAAAAACCAACCGCGGCCCGCCGCGCGAGCCTATTCCACATTAATAAAACAGCTCGACGGATACGCGTTTGTGGAGCGAGAAACCACTGCCGACGACTTCTACTCGCTGCTCTTGCGACGCAAAGATGGCGCGACCCTCCGCCTGCTTTGGTCCACCAAACCCCGCGACATCTTAGTGAGTGGAAACGCGACGACCTACGATCTGTTCGGCCACCGCTCTATTGTTAACGGCAACCTCCATTTGACCGACAGTCCCGTCTATCTCGAACTTTCATCGCAGACGTCCTTGAAAAATCTGCCGCCGGCTGAAAAAGTCATCGCAGATTCTCAGACGGATTTTTCCTCGGAGCCCGAGCACAACGGTTGGCAGTACGCGTTTCAATATAGCGGAAAAATCCAACGACTGACCCGATACAGTGAAGATGAATGGCGCGGCACGTGGCTGCCGAGTCCCAGCGAAGCCTTGAACATGCCTCACTTAGGGATCAATGCCGACTCTCAAAATCCGTCTGCTTCACGACATCATTCCGTGCCAGTTATCCGACGCTGGATCAGCACTCACGACGGTCCGCTTCACCTGCGAGCCATCTTTGCGTGCCCGCCCTCAAAGGGCGACGGGGTTACTGCAAGCGTGCTTTGCGGGGGACACATGATATTTCAAGCGCGTCAAGTCGGCGGCCAAAATCCGCACTCGGTCCGGGTAGAGTGTGACAAGATCGTTAACGTGAGCAGAGGAACGATCATCGATTTCGTCGTGGGACCCGGGCTGGTGGGAAACTTCGACTTCGACGACACCGCCGTCTCCGTTAAACTTACGGTCCCCGCGCCCGGTTCTTTGGCTATTCAAGCGGATAGCGCGTTATTTTCAACTCGAACAGGCGGCCTTTCTAACAGCGAGCCGTAAACGGTCTCCAAGTCTCCAGCGTGCTTCTGGGGCGTCCAGGGTGCGCTCCAGTACCAATCATAGGAGGCCTGACTCAGCTTTCGCACCAATGCGTCGTCCTGCAAACGGTCGAGGGCGCTTTTTAACGCCTTAGTTGAGTCATGGCGAAAATGAATCGCGCGAATCCCGTCGGGCAAGAAGTCGACCGCCGCTGTACAATCCGCAATCACCGAGGGCAAACCGAGCGCCGCCGCTTCGACCGTGACGAGACCCTGAGTCTCATACCACGTCGAGGGGAAGATCAAAGCACGCGCCGCGCGCATCCGAGCATAGACTTCTTCACGGCCCAGCCAGCCGGTGAACGTAGCATGCGGCGCGAGGCGTTGCATCTCGCTGCGCAGATGGCCCTCGCCGACAAACACAGCGGGCGCACTCAACTCCCCAACAACTTTGGCTAGCTCGAGCACACCTTTCTCCCGTGAAAACCGCCCGACAAATAAAAGTGATTGATTCTCTTCCACGGGCGCACGCGGTCTGACACCCACGCCGATCGGATTATTAACCTCGAAAATCTTCGCATCCGTCGGGAGCTGCGGCGTGAACACGCGCCGGCAAAGCGGTGAATTCGTAATATACGCGAGCCGAGCATCGGGCAGGCCCAACTTAAATTTTTGATATCCAGAGCGAGCGACACGCCAAAGCTTGTGCGAATAACTCCTCGAGTCGCAGTGACACGCGAGACACGATAGGCTCAAAGGCTTCCGCTCGCAGATGGTCTGTTTCTGAAAGTCGAAAAATGCGCCGTTGGGACAAACCATGAAGTATTCATGCAGCGTTTGAACGGTGGGCAGACCAGAATCCAAAACTTCGCGCACGATTTGCGGAGATAGATTCTTACACCAGCCGTGAATATGGACTACAGTATCCGCGGGATCGAATGGCTGCAGAAATGCTTTCAACGCCTCAGCGACTGCATAGTTCGCAATGCCTCTAAACGCGGCGCGCAGACGATTCTTATCGGTGAGAATATGCGGCGTGGCGTGGATGACAATTCGCTCGGCGGGCAAGCGGTCGGCGAGCAGTCGATCGGCCGGACCTTCCGCACAGAAGTAGTACACCGCGTGACCACGCTCCGCGAGCGCGGCCGCGGCCTGGATCGCCACCTGGGAAATTCCGCCATCTAGCCGGGCTGAATCCGTAACGAAAATAATATTCACGCCTTCTTCGCGCCTGATAGCAATTGATAGCTAGTATAAAAGCCTCCGCGCAACATTCGCCGCACGTAGGCGCCGGAGTTCTGAAAACGAAATAGCATTTTGGCCCTAATGGCCCCACCCAAATAGCGGTCGAGATTGTTCTTCCGATAGATTTCGGTTTTTTCTTCGAGTTCGAGTGCGATGTCTTGGGAAATTTGTCCCGCGCGAATGCGAAAGGCTCCCGTCACCACGGGAAAGTAGCGCAACCGCGCCCCATTGACTGCGGCGCGCACGAAGTAGTCGAAGTCCGCGCAAATTCTCAGGTTTGTATCAAAGTCTCCGATACGCTCGCAAATCTGGCGACGGATGATCGCACCTTGCTGATTGAAACCACTGATCCCGCTGCGCACCAAAGGGAGAAAATGACTCGCGGATTTCAGCGTGGAAATACTTTCTATGCGTGTACTCTGTTCGTCGATTTTGTCGACGTGCCCATAACAAAGATCATCATCCTCGTGTGCACCCCCGAGACAGGCTTCGACGCCCGGCAATAGTAAGTCGTCGTCATTAATATAGGTGAACCATTTCCAATCATCAGACTGCGCCGCCGCCAGGCCGTGATTGATCGCGCCGTAGAGCCCCCGCGTGTGAGCAGGTTCTGCCACAACGGTGGACTCCGAACAAATAGCTTTCAGTCGTTCTACCTGCCACGAGGGGCAAACAATAATATGGCGGTAAGAACAACGCAGCCGCGCAATCGACTGCATGGTCTCGGGAAAAAAGTGCGAACTACCAAGCGTCGGCGTAATGATCAGCAAATCGTAGCTCATATCAAACGCCTACACTGCTCCGCTTCAAAGCTGGCGGCTTGGGGTGATTCGGGAGAGATCCTTGTTTTAAGACAAATTCAAAAACCTCCACTGCACGTCTGCCAGCGACGTCCCAATTCAATGCAGCCTCGTAGTGGGCTCGCGCATGAATCGCCATGTTGCGATAGGTCAAAGGATCACGACTAAGATTATAAATCTTCTCCGCCCAAATTTCCGGCGGTCGATCGAGACTAAAAAGAAAACCGGTTTCTCCATGAACCACCGCCGTTTCGTTTCCACCGACCGCCGTGGTCAGCGCCGGCACCGCGTGCGCTGCGGCCTCCGCCAAAACAACCGCACAGCATTCCGCGCGCGTGGGCAAAAGCAGCCAGTGGGCTTCGTGCAAGAGCGCCCGGATTCGCGCGCGTCCTTCAGGCGTGGCTTTCGATATGAAGCCGTGCTGTCGAACGATGAGATCTCCGAGCTGCTCTGAGTCGGGAGCCACCGCGCCGAGCAAATCGATTTCCACGTCGAGTCCGATTCCCTTGCATGCCCGTAGCACCTGAAGCGCGAAGGCTCCGCCTTTACGCCGCCAGTCCACCCCGGCGAAAAGTAATTTCACTGGGCCGCGTCGACGAGCGCACGCGGCGAGGGCTTCGTCCCGGGTAGGAACTTCCGACACATTGGCGCCAAAAGGAACCACCCGCAGCTTAGCCGCATTTTCAGGCGAAATGCGCGCAGCGCCATTTGCGGCCCATTGTGATGAATAGAGAACGGCCGCTGCCCGATTAAGCGCGTTCAACTCCACACGCTCGGCGTGATCGATCGAACCCTGGGTGAGATTAGAAAATTCCTCATAATAGCCCACCATGTCCGAAAAGCACGCGTCGGTCCAAAACACAGCGGAAGAGATTCCGCCGAGCACCGCTATATACTTACTGCTCGGGGAAAAAATAAGGTCGTACTTTCTTCCCGGTAACTGAGCCTCTAGTGCCCGTCGAATGACGGCGAGTCGCGCGGGACTGCGATCGTGCAAATACGTTTTCCTGAAAAACGTTTTATGCGTCGCTCTCTTCATGAGGTCGCTGAAGAGATACCGCGGCTCGGGCAGGACTAGATTTTCCACCTGCGCGCCGGCTCTTCGTAGCGCATTGACCATATAAAATGGGGCGCCCGACCAAGAGCCGACGCGATCTGCCCGCATCCGATCTCCGGTGATTGTCAGTACTTTCATAGTCTTCCAAACTCCACCGTGCGTACAGTTGCCTTCTTCTTCGGCTTCGCGATCCAAGCTCGCATGATAATGTTAACCGCGAGCACGGCCGCCAACGCTATATGAAGCCGCTCGATCCCGCTGAATGGGCTCATGAAGGTAGCGTACAAGCTGGAAAAAAGAACATAGAACTCGAGTGGCGCATTACGGCCGTCTTCGCCTGTAAGAAATATTCGGCTCAAAATCGCCCAGACTAAAAATCCATCATAGAACAGAAAAAAGCTGCCACCGAAAATTCCGCCCTCGGCTAAGGAAACCAGGGTCTGCGAATGGATGGCCACGCCCTCAGCATCGTTTGGATCAAAGCCCAGGCCGCCACCCGCATCCGCCTCGCGAATCGCGCGAATGTCCAGAAATCGGTTCATCACATCCGAGTGGCTGAACCACGAACCCTGACCGATAAACGGTGATTCTATAAACGCACCTGAAGCGGCCTCGATCATCGCGGCGCGCTCGACATCGGAACGCCCTCCGCCCTCGCCCCTCTTCTCCAAGACAAGTGATCGCATGGGAAAAAACGCAATCGCCGCGAAGACGACTAAAACGATCGCGGCCTTTACGCGGATTTTTTTCGAAACTTGCGCCACGGCCAGGGCGAGCGCCGTGCACCCACAGATCAGTGCCATGCTCCGATATTCTAAAACCGCATGTAATATCGCCAACGCCATCAATCCGCCCGCACGCACCCAGACTGATTTCATCTTCTGCAACACTAGAACTGCGAAAACCGTCACGCTGCTAGCAAATCCAAATTTCCAATACTCGCCGAAGAGCGGAGGAGCGAATAACAAACTCACGCACGAAAAAACGGTGCCGACTTGAAACGCCACCCATGCACCCGCCGAACGTGACTCAAGCAAACTAAACGCGCACAGGTCGACGAGTAGCAATATCATGCGCATCCACCCGCGCAGAAAATCTGCCGACTCGCTCCCCCGCCAAAGATCGGAAAATATTAAAGCGCATGTCGCCACGGCCTGGAGCGCGAGCAGCCAATTGAGATAACGAGGTCGCTCCCCGCCGCGACTCCCGAACGCCTGAATTTGGAAGACCACAAAGGCGGCTAAGATGACCACCTCGCCCACCGGCAATGTCCCAACCACATGAAGGTCGATGCCGCTGGTCGCCCCTGCGAGGAAGAGCGCCGCGGACCGGGCCCACCATTCGGGAGTAGAAACGCTTCTCGCGATACGCGGGGACTGGTTTTTCAGAGCCAGCGTTCGCTCCCACTGCGGCGTCGCGGTTCTCATGTCAGCACGACGCTTTCTAACGTTCTCGTTGAGTCACGCTTTGGTTCTGCCAACAAACGCGCGTACAAGTTCGCCATGGCTGCACCGTGAATTTTCATGGAGTAGCTCGACTCCGAAGCCGCTCGGCAGTTTGCGCTCACTATTGGACGGGTTGGAGCAGCGCACAACCACTGGTTCAGAGCAATCGCGAGTCCTTCGCTCGTACGAACCGCTGTCACTTTTCCGGTCGTTCCATCTTCAATGATGTCACTCAATCCGCTCGGAATGAAACCAACAATCGGACATCCGCATGATAGCGCCTCTAATGCCACGTTCGGCAAATTGTCTTGTAGGGAAGGAATCAAACAAACGTCGGCGGCTTTATAGAGCGCCGAAATTTCCCGCTCGGTTTTGCAAACCCCGATGCGGCGCACCGGGCAGGGCCAGCCTTCCGCGTTTTCAACTTCGCCGGAGCCAAATTGGAGGACCACACATTTCCGCTGCGCGGCAATTTTTTTCAATGCAGAGGGTACGAGATGAAAGCCCTTGCGGGCCTCACCCATGTAAGTGGCCCCCACCGCGAGCGCGAGCTCGTCGTCCCCGATCCCCCAATTCCGACGAATTTCCGCGCGGCCTTCCGGAGAGAAGATAGCCTGATCAAGTCCGTAAGGAATGCAATGCAGCCGACTCAGTGGCACCGCTTTGCTCTGCAGCGCCAAATCATAGAGCCACCGACTCGGGGAAATCCACGCCGAAACGTTATTGTAGTGAGCGCGCTTACGAATGATATTCCTGCGACTCAAATCGTCCTGTTCATTGGAGCCCAGTTGCGGGCACGCTCCGCAACCTTGCGTATAGTTTCGGCAGTCGCCGGGATAATGACATCCGCCCGTAAAGGCCCAAGCATCGTGCATTGACCAAACCAGCGGCGCGCGAAGTCTTCTGAATTCAGTTACGTCCAAAACTCCCGGCCCGATCAGATGGAGATGGATTAAATCGGGTTTCGCCTCATCGACACGTTTCAGAATTTTCGAAGGAAGGAAGTTATTCGACCACACCGAAAAAAGTTTCTTCTTCGGGTAAACACGCAGTGCCATCCGGTCGATCCGCGAGCGCCATTGTCCCCACCACGAGGAGCGGAACCCCTCGTCTCCCGATCGATCGGCCGTCCACAGTTGCGCCTCAACACCATGACTGCGTAACGCAGTCACCGTTCGCCGCGCAGCGATGCCGGCTCCGCCCTCCGCGCTGCTCGCTAAATGAATCACTCTCACGTTTATACAGCGGGAGACATTGCTCCCAGTCCTCCGAAATGGTTTTCCGCGCGATAAACGTGGCGTTGCGTGTACCACGCAAAAACAAGATTCACAAAGATGCTCGAGAGCAGGGCGCCGCGCGCGCCGAGATACCATGTCACCGGAATTCCAATACACACCGCGAGCACAGCAGTGGTCCACGCCATGCGGACGAATGGCTCGATCCCGTATGAGCGCACGTAGGAGAAATTTATATTAACAAACAGCCAAATTCCGGCCGTGAGCAACGCAAGGATCACATCGACGAGCGGCAAAGCGCGGTCGAGATAGTGACTAAGAAAGGCCGGTCGTAGTAAAACCAGCGCGACCGTGAAAATCGAACCGAGCGCGTAAACGGCCAGCGAGTCTCTCATCACGCCGATCCGCATGCTACGCAATTCGCGCCAGGCCCCGCGCCCGACCAGGTTGGCCATCACGGATTGGCGCGCGCCGATCCAGGTCGATGCATATGCCGATACCACCGCGATCAAGGTCACCGTCATGCCATATTTGCCCGCCTCATCCGGACCTGCGAAACGGAAAATCAACGGGCTATATAATCCGTTGACCAATATTCCCGTCACAAAAGTCATCGCATAACGTGACTGTAACGGCCAAAACTCACGCACCCAGGAAAGACTTTTTCTGCTCTGATCCCAAAGCGCATGTTTCCGAATGTGAGGCGCTTGAATCCAAAAGATCGCCAGGACCTCAACGAGTGAGCTGACGATGCGAATCCAGGCAAAGACCTCGATTCGGAAGCCGAGGTAGAATCCTAAATAAAGACAACCCAATGACAGCCACTGGGCCAGCGCACGCCGCGCGTTGGCGGAACGAATCTGTTGCGCACCTTCCCAGTACGAATTCAGAAATCCGGCCGTGAACATCGGCAGCGCTGAGAGCGAGGCGAGGACCCAAGCCATTTTCCAGTGAGGAACTTGCTCGGTCGTCCACGACATCCAAATGAAACCGAGCGGAATCGCCACAATCGCAGTCACGGCGCCGACGCCAAAACCAAACCCAAGAGCAAGCCGCCAGAGGTTACGTAATCTCACGCGTGCATCGTCCGAATAGTTGGGCTGCGAAAGCCGACTGAATTCATACGCGACGAACCGCATGATAATTTGCCCAGCGCCCAATTCGGCAAAGGCTGTAATCCCTAATATACTGGCGAAGGTATACCAATAGCCCTGCTCGGCTGGCGATAAACACACTACGATCTGACGGGTCGTGAGCAGGCCGGCGATCGATCCACTCATCCGCACGATAAATGTAGAGATGACCGTCCCGTCAAACGACCGCCTACCCCAATCGAGCAGGCGCACGAAGAAACTGGAGATCGATGTCGGCACTTAAGGCAATCTAGAGCGCCAATCAAATGATATAGGTCAAGCGCACCTGGGTTACGCTTCCCAAAAGTAACATTCAAGTAAGCCTGCGTGGTGATCACGACTTCGTCACCAGAGCGTAACATATACTCGCACACTCTCTTCACGCTTTTGTTACCCACCTGCTGCGGTTCCGACATCCAAAACAAATAGATTTTCAAAAGAACTTTCCACCGCTTTACCTCCAGTGTCATCCAGCCTTCATCGCTTAGGCGTCGCAGCTATTACAGAAAATATGCTGAAACGACGCTGGTCTGCTACAATTCTCCGGTATCTAGACGCGGGGATGAATAAACCCGCCCAGATTATTGCTCGAGAACCAATGCTCTCATCCAAAGTGGTGAGTGAGCGTTTACGCACCATGCTGCGCTATAAACTGGTTTGGCGCTACCCGCAGCGCGGCGAACCGGAGACGATCGAATACCGGCTGACGCCGCTAGGCAAACGCATCCTGGGAATGCTCGATGTGATTGACCAAATCGATCTCGAACAGCGCACGAAACAGAACTCGCTCCACGAGGAGCTGAAAATGTACCCGGAAGGCCCGCCCCGCCTTGTAGATGAAACAACGCGGTCGACCGATCTTCCCACGAGTCCCTCCACTAAGCCTGATTTATGATAAAACGTTTTATATTCGCGCTGTTCGTCATCGCTCCACTCGCCGCCGTTGCAGCGGACAAACCAAAGGCTCCATCCCCGATAGAAGTCACGGACGAAGCCAGTGCTCAGATGAGCGCGGTCGACAAGCTAGCCATTCGGTTGGTGGAAGTGGCGAATGATAAAAGCCTCTCAGAAGTTAAGAAAAAGAAACTGATCGGCACCGCAGTTCGCTCGAGTTTCCTCACGGCCACGCAGGACATCAAAGATCCAGACCAGATATTGACGATGGCATTGGAGTACGGCTCGGTCTGCACGAAGACCGTGCCTGCGTACGCAAGCGTGATTAGCGCGGCGTTGATTTCGATTCCGCAAGTTGCAGCGATCGCGGATGCGGAAGCGCAAATCAAGACGACCGTCGAAGCCGCCAGCCTTTCTGGCGAAGGAGTGGCGGTAGCCGCCGCCGCGCCTGGACAAATTCGCGCGCCTGCGCCCTCTGATTTTAGCGGCCCGGTAGCTCCAGAAGTTTTCGTCGTGAGCCAGGCTTCGATTCCAAACACATCAACTCAAACGACGTCGGGGTCAGAAGCTACAAACTCGGGCACCTCAGTCACGACGACAAGCGCCAAACCGTAAGACGATTCATGAAACGTATCGTCTATGCGCGCACGCTGGCTGCGCTTCTTACCATTGGCGCTTCGTCGGCTTTCGCTGGAGAAGAACTCTCCTATGCGCCGCAATCCCAAGATCATCCCGCTCAACTTTCCGTGAGCTGGCTGCAACGCCAGGTTCGCTCCATCGCGCAGTCGCATGAGCTGTCGCACGCGAAAAAGGAAAAACGAATCGCGAACGCAGTCCGCCTCGCGGTCAACACCGCCACCGCGTATCACGGGGGAAACAGTTCGTTCGTGATTAGCAAAGCGGTCGCCTACGCGACCGCAGCCGCGCGGGTCGCTCCGTCGTATTCGAAAATAATTACCAACGCAGCGTCGTTCGCGCCCGCAGTGGCTCGGATCGACGGTGCGACTGGCCAAATCGAGGCGGCGGTGGACTCCGTCGGGGGCCATGGGCGCCAACCCCGCGCGGTCGCCTACCGCGAGGATGACACTCAGGAAACGCCGGCGCCTCGTCCGAAGCGCAAACACACGAAGCTTCCGCCGGCAGAAGATGTCAGCAGCGAAAACTCGGTCGCCGTCGACGCAAACGAAACCGTTACGTCACCGCCGGTTCGCCAAAAAAGACATCTTCACACCGAAGATGCCGACGACGCGCCAGTGAAGGTCGCGCGCAACGACGTGGGTGTGGCACCCGTTGCTGCAGACCCTACCCCTGACTCAACCGCGGCCGGTGAAGATATTCCGCCGGAGACTCCGACTCGTCATTGGAGCGCGCCCGATATCGCGGTTGGCGACAACGCTTCGGTTCACCTAAAGGCAAAGGTGACCGCGAAGTATGATAACAATATATTTCTTTCGCAGCAGAATCGCGTCAGCGACGAAATCTATACATTCGTTCCCGGCGTCGATTTTCGTTTTGGGCAAGCATCCACAACACACGGATCGCTTTCGGCTGAAGAAAGCTTCCTCCGCTACGCGCAGAGCAAAGCCCCTGGCGCACAGTTGGCCTCGGATTCGGGCGACTTCGGCTTTGGCAACGACAATCTAAAATTCACCAGCACGGGATCGTATCAGCAGCTGTATCAAAACGACCCGGACACCATCACGAAAGGACAACGCGAGATCTTCCATAGCTCGATTGTCAATTTCGACAACAAGATTGAGGCCTCGATCGCCTCCAAAATGAGCCTGGGCGTAGGCTTCGACTACTATAGCGACTCCTACAAAAACCAAGGTCTCTACAATAACCGCGACTTGTCCTTCCCGGTTAAAATCTATTATGCGGTCACGCCGAAAAGCGACCTGTTCGCCGGTGTCACCTACAGCGACAACACCGTGAGTACCGCCACCAGCTCGGCGAAAGACCTTTACTACAATATCGGTGCGCGCGGCAATTTCACGCCCAAGCTTAGTGGGGAAGCATCGATCGGCTACAAGACGCGCAGTTTCGGTGGCGCCACCAACGACGGGACTCTCGGTTTCGACGGGAATCTTACGTACGAGCTGACGCCGAAGACCAGCAGCCAACTCAGCATTTCGCGCGGGTACAGCACGAGCGCGCTCGGTGAATCGCTGACCAATACCCGCTACGCGTTGAATTTGACGACCGAGTTTTCGCCCCAATGGGAGAGCAGTCTTTCCTTCAGTCATTACGATAGCGATTACGGCGTCACCTTCTTCGATCCGTCACTTCCTATAGGGATCGTGCGAAAAGATCACTACTGGGAAGAAAGTCTGACCGCGACTTACATCTACACCAGCTGGCTCAGCCTCAGTGGCGGCATCACCTACCGCAACAATCACTCGACCATCGATCAGGCTGAGTTTTCCAACGTTCTGTTTAGTTTCATTCTCGGCCTACGTTATTAACCGCCATGATGCGCCATCTTCCACGTCTGCTGTCTCTCCTCGTCCTCGCTTGCGTCTCGATTGTTTTCCTAAAAGCGGACCGAACCGACAAAACGGATACCAGTCGTTCGCTCGATTCACGAATTTCCTACAAACTGCAGCCAATGGACCTGTTGAAAGTTCAGGTTTATCAGGAGCCCGAGTTGGACCGCGAGGTGCGGGTGTCCCGCGGCCGCACGATCGTGCTACCGCTGATCGGCACAGTCGACGTCAAGAGCCGCACGTTGAACGAAACGGAGCAGCTGATCGTCGATCTGTATAATCGAGACTATCTGGTTAACCCTCAGGTTAATATAACCGTCCTCGAATACGCTCCGCGCACGGTCAACATCCTGGGCGCGGTCAATACTCCCGGGTCCGTGCCGATTCCGCCCGAGCGCGAGCTCACCTTGCTCGAAGCCGTAGCCCGCTGCGGTGGATTTTCCCGTCTCGCCAACCGTGGCAAAGTGAGTTTGACCCGCGTCCTCTCCAATGGGGAAACGGAAAACTATACTGTTAATGCCGATCAAATCATGTCGGGCGATGGTGGTCGCCGCTGGGCTATGCAGAATGGCGATGTGATCTACGTTCCTGAACGCGTTCTCTAAATCGCTGCGCCATGATTATGAATCCTTCTCACCGCATGCCCGACCACTCGGGTGAACCTCCTTACGGCCAGCACCACGAAGAAATCGAGGAAGATGCCAGCGCGCGTCTGCGCAGCTATTGGCTGATGGTCCTCGAACGTCGTTGGTACGCAATCACGGTCTTTTTGCTCACGCTAATTGTCGCGGCGACCTACACCTTTCTCTCGACGCCCATCTATCAAGCCACCGCGATGGTACAGGTGCTTCGTCGCGGTTCACAGGTTTTGCGCGGAGCCGACGTCGTTGAAAGTACTATCGGCACGGATACAGACTTCAACACCCAGATGAAGGTGCTGGAAAGTCTCTCTATGGTGCAAAGCGTGGTCGCACGCCTCAATGCCGATGAGATCAAGTCACTAACCGACCCTTACAAGCGATGGAATCGTGAGCCGATGCTACCGGCTGAAGTGATCTATAAACATCGCAAGATTGTTACGCAGCGCCTCACTTTGATGTTGGCGATCGTTTATGAGCATCCGGATCCAAAGATCGCCGCAAAAGTCGCCAACCTCTTTGCAGAAGAATATATCGCCTACAACTCACGTGTGCGCGTGGAAGAATCGATGCGCGCCGTGGACGAATTGAAGGATCGCGCCGACCAACAGCGCAAACGAGTCGACGAAATCGCGAATTCACTACAGGCATTTCGTGAGCGCGGGAACCTGATCTCGCTGGTGCAAAGTAAAGACATCGTGACCGAACGCCTCAAGGCGCTCAATCTGATGGCGACCCAAACCAATGCGAAGTTAAAGGAGGCGGAGGCGCGCTGGGGCCAGGTGCAGGAATGGACCAAGGCCAGCCGAGATTTGACAGAATTGCCCTTCATCTCGATCCAGCCACAGGTAGCTCAACTCAGTCAGCAAGTTTCCAAAGGTAAAATCGAAGTCGCCGAGCTGAGCCAACGCTACCGCGCGAAACATCCTCGACTGATCGAGGCCACCAACTCACTTCTCCAAGCGCAGAGCGAACTGCAAGATGCCATCAAGGTCGCCTCCGCGTCCGTAAAATCTGAATACGACAACGCGATTCAGAACGACACTGACGCACGCAAAGCGCTTTCCGAGCAGGAATCAAAATCGCTCGAACTCGATAAGTCCGGCGTGGAGTACGAAAATCTGAATCGCGAATTCAAGGTCAATGAGCAGTTGCTTGAATCGATGATGGCGCGCATGCGCGAAGCATCGGTGACTAGTTCGATCGACACGCAGATCGCCCGCATCGTCGATCATGCTGCGGAATCAAATAGTCCGATCTCTCCGCGAATCTGGCTCAATCTGGCGGCGGGCGTCGTGGGCGGAATCATCTTCGGTCTTGGTTTCGCGTACGTGATCGCACTGGTCGACGATCGCGTGAAGAATACCTTCGACGTGGAAACGTTAGTCGGCCTTCCGCTCATCGGCATGATCCCGCATGTTAAGCGCATGGAGCAACCGGACAAAGCACAGATCGTCGCCAATGGGGCGGATCGCGCGATCGTCGAAGCGTTCCTGTCGATCTACTCGTCACTGCGAATCAATGACGAGAGTCGCAATGCGAAATTGCTTCTTATCACGAGCACACTGCCGAGCGAAGGGAAGTCCTTCGTGAGTTCCAATCTCGCCCTCGCATTTGCGTCGCAAGGCCAGCGCACAGTGATCGTCGATTGCGATCTGCGGAAACCGAATGTTCATAAATCCTTTCGGCTAAAATCAACTCACGGCGTGATCGGGCACTGCGTCCACTCAATGCCCTTGGAGGACGTGATCGTGCGCAACGTGCATCCCAATCTCGACGTGATCGTAGCGGGAGGACGAGTGGTGAATCCATATCCGATCTTAAATGGGCTAGAGTTCGAAAAGATGGTTGCGGAATTGGGTCGGCGGTACGACCGAGTGCTCTTCGACACCCCGCCGCTTGGGGCCGTGAGCGATGCGCTCAATATTTTGCAGATGATGGACGGAGCGATCTATACTATTCAATATAACCGTGTCCGTCGCACTGCCGCCCAGCGCTGCGCCCGTCGTCTGCAGTCGGCCAGCGTCCCGGTCTTCGGTGCCATTTTGAACGACACGGACTCCGGCGCAGCTGATTATTACGGCGAGTACCAGAACAAGTCGTACCAAGAATACTACGATGCCTCCGTCGAAGCGGTGCGCCCACCCACGAACGTGCCCGTTAAGTAACTTTTGTCCGTTAGCGATCGTTGTTTATGTCCGAGATCTCCACCCTGCTCCCTGAGGCGCCGCCGCAGGTGGAGGCGCGCGCGCCGCGCAAATCGGGTTTCGTCGTTTTGCTTGGCGCGCTCTGGATTGTTTTGATCAGCGCGGTCGGCATGCAGTTGCTGCCCCACTCCGAGACGGCCGTAGTGAGTCGGACCGCTCCATTAGATATCTATTTTCCGCTACAGATGGCGGGCTGGAAAAGCGAGGATCGCCCGCTGGGCGAAACCGAAAATCTGGAGGAGATGGTCAAATCGACTTTGAACTACGACGAAGCCATCGTGCGCACTTATCGCAAAGGCGGCCGCGAGTTCACGGTCTACGTCGCCTATTGGAAAGCCGGCAAGATGAGTTCACGCGAAGTCGCCTATCACACACCCGATATCTGCTGGCCGGCTGCGGGCTGGAATCGAATCGGGTCGGAAGAAAATTTCGCGGTACCTGGATTCAAATTTGCCCCCGCGCAGTATCGTGAGTTTGTATTAAACGATCATCACGAACAGGTCTTGTTCTGGCACACCTACAACGGTCGCACCATCGCCTACGATCCGATCGGTCGTCCCAGTCGTTTCTCTATGTTAACCGATCTGATGAGTCGCGGCTTCCGTCAGAAAGGTGAGCAATACTTCATTCGTATCACCAGCCCAGCCGATTTTTCGCAACTCTGGGGCGATGAGGGTTTTGGTGAAATCATTGATCTGATCGGTCCGCTCGGCCCCGGTCTCTCGACTAAGCTTGAAGGCTTCGAGTCGGCATCGCTCGTCAAATAGCAGCGCTCCTCTGTCGTATCGAATCAGCCAATACGAGCGGTGCGCCTTTTTAAACGCGCGCTTCGATCTGCGCCCAACGCACTGCGAGTACGAAGAGGCTGACGTAAGTCAGTGCGACAGCAGGATTGTGAAACGGAAAATCAAAAAAGGCGTAGAGCGGCGTGACCAGGGTCGCGAGGAGAGCGGGAACGAGCAGACGATGCCGCCAAAGGCGCCATTTCCAGATTGTCGCCAAGCAAGTCGAAACCATCGCGAGCACGATTGATCCGCCGGCAACTCCTAGTTCAATTAAAGCTTCGAGCCAATCGTCGTGGATATTTTCCCAGCGCAACACGAGAGCGTTGAACATATAGATCGCGGGTTCAGTGCGCTGATATTTCACGAAGCCATACCGAAAGCAGCCGCCACCCCACCCGTACCACCAGCGATCTGCAAACATCTGAAGGCCGCATTTTGCTGCGATCAGACGGCTGCGCACCGAGTACGCGCCGCCGCCGGAAAGTTTCTGCATCAGGCGCTGTTGGAAATCGACCGAACCGATCGCCAACAAAATTCCCGCCAGGGCGACAGCAAACAAACTTCCCACAACGAATGCGGGCAGGACTCCGCGATGACGCAGCCGTTGGCGAATGGCCTTGCCAAAAACAATCAAGGTGGCGGCGACGGCGGCCGAGCCAAACACGGCTACGCCGGCAAGCGAGTAAGACAAGAGCAGCGCGACCCCGATGATCGCACTGAAAAACCCCAGCACGATCGTCTTGTTCCCCGCAACGCGATCGCCACCATAGCGCCACGCTTCGCGCGTCACCACGATACCGATCAATAAACACAATCCGAAATAGGCCGCCGCATGATTTTTATAAATAATCGCGCCGAGAAAGGTGCTGCTGATTCTAGCGCCTCCATAGATACCCGTGGCGCGACTGGCGCGTTGCAGGAGAGCGAACACCGCAAATAAAAACGCATTTATTACGATCGATCGCAGAAGAAACAAAATGCTTCTTCGCCGCGTAATGCCAATCCACAACGCGCAGGCCGTCAGCCACGGCGTGCCAAAGAGCAGCATCGTTCGCTCTCCGTTCATGTCCGCAAACGGCACCCGCATGCCCGACGGCAGCCAACTCGCATGATGTAGCGGAGTCAGCCACCAGTGAGCAGAATCCTGCGCGTATTCGAAACCTGGATTCAATGCTTGGATTGCCAGGTAAACTTCCAGCGCGACGCCCAACCAAAAGATGCTGAGACCGCGCAGTTTGGACCATCCCATTTCGCGATGAATGAGCACGCCCGTTGACGGAATCCGCTCCAGGCGGGGCAACGTTGCCACGACTAAGCTCACGAATCCCAGCGCCATGGCTACGTACTGACTCCATATAATCATGCCGCCATAGGCCCAGGGAAGCAGCGCTAGGTTAAGCGCGCAAATGCCGACCAGGATCCATTCAAGCGGATGTATCTTCGGCGGAATGGCGAGGTGACTACTCGAGGTGCTCGCAGCCTCCGCCGGATGAACACCTCTGAGGCGGGCGCTACTTAATTTTTGCACGAATCGATTTCACAAAGATGACGCAGAATTGCTGATCAGTGGGCCGGGCCTAATGAAAGCTGACAAGATTCCAGACACCGTTCGGTACGTCCCCGGCATCGATTTAACCTGGGCGTAACCAATTCACACGCGCCAGCCTCGACCCCTTGCACGGTTGAGACTTGATCGTGACCATGCACCCACTGACGAACGCTTCCCGCCCCGACCTTCGTTTCAATACCGTTCTCGTGCTGGCCGGATGCTTTCTCGCTTTCGTTAGCTGGGATCAGTCGTATTGGTGGACGAAAAAGGCCGATTATACATTCGGATGGCTGGTACCCGCGTGCGTGGCCTACGTCCTGTACGATCGGTGGCCACTGCTCGTCCGAGTTTTACGGAGCGCGCCCAGACAGGCCGAAACCAAGCGCGCGCGAGACATCGCGCTGGAGCGGCTTTGCGCGGCGGTGGCGTGGACCGTGCTCGGAATCTCGCTGCTCACTTTTCTTTTTGGAGCTGCCTATCGATCCGCGGGCGGTCCATCGAATCCAGCTACTCTTGCGATCACCAGCGGGACTACCGGTGTCCTTCTAAGCTGTATTTACCTCTCAATTTCAACGCTCCATCCCAATGCGACCTTGGAAAAACGTCTACGCTTCACAGCTCTCTTTATATTTCCGACCGTCGTTTGGCTCATCTCCGCGCCGCTGGTCGGCATCGTCGAAGCGAAGCTCAATATTTTTTTAATGAAAGAAGTGACGACAGTTGTCTTTAGAGTCTTCGACGCGTTGGGACTTTCGTTAGAACAGCGCGGCAATGTGTTAATTCTTCCGACCGGCAGCGTGGGGGTGGCGGAAGCTTGCTCGGGCATTCGCTCGCTGACCGGATGCCTCTTTGCGGGAAGTTTTCTGGCTGCGGTTTTCACCGAAGGTTGGAAAAATAAGCTGACGTTGATCGCCTCCGCACTCGGACTCGCCCTTTGCATGAATTTGCTGCGCAGCCTTTTTTTAACCGGCTGGAGCTACCGATACGGTGCTGAATCAATGGAGAAGAACGTCCACGATCTCGCGGGCTATGCGGTCCTCGGACTGACTGTGGTTGGCCTGCTGATCATCCTGCCTCTGCTCGCAAAAAAAACATCACCAGCCTCGGTTTAGATATACTGTATACTGGAGTGTCATTCGTTCGCTACAATCTAGTAACAAGGCGTATCTAAACGTTACACTAGATATATTGCCTATATCAAATAGAGGAATGATACCCAGATAGCCTCATGAAATCTTCGCTTCTCGCACTTTCATTATTACCGGCCTTTTCCGGCTTAGCGTTCGCTGACGTTTCCCTGCAATTCGCCAGCTATGGTTCTGCAAATTTGACCTTCGAAGGAACAGGCGACAAAATCATATTTTCGCCCGACAGTAACGGCTACGATTTCCAAATCTCCCAGGCATCGATTGCCGGTCTCGACGGACTCTTTGGAAAAATCGACGGCACATTCATCATCGGCACTCCGCTGGTCACTGGCTCTCTCCAGACCGCGCCGGTCGTGGGTATGGGCACGCTTTCCATCTACGACGGTAACGGCTCGTTCCTCACGGCGAATGTCTGGTGGAAAGACGCTCTCACGGTGGGCGCAGTCGGAGCACTCAACCCCGATGATGTTACTAATGTAGCCAATATCAGCTACACTGGCAGCAATGCAGCCCTGCAGGCGCTCGCTGCCAACGCGACGGGATCCGACGTCGTTAGTTTCCAATTCACTCCGCCCGAATCGCTGAATCAATTGACCACCGATGGAGCCGTGAATACAGCGACTTATTCCGGGTCGATCACGGCGGTACCCGAGCCAACGTCGTATGCGCTCGCGATTGGAGCGAGCAGTTTGCTCGGCGCATTGGTCATCCGCCGGAAGTCACGCGCACTTCCCGCGGCTTAATCACAATATAAAAGTATCCCGCGTCTTCCAGTTGCTTCGGCCAGCAAGGCGCTGCGCGAAACACAGCCGTAACAAGCTGCGAAACTCGATTGTGTGGTAATTGTCACGGATCCCCACTTGCGCAGCCCACGCGTCATTCCAGCATCCCCATTCTAGCCTCAAATTATCGCTTCCTTGAAAACTAAACACATTATTATATTCGGCTCGATTGGGCTGAGCTCGATCAGTTCTTATTCACTCAGTGCGCAAGTGCTCGCGCGCTGGTCTTTCGAAGGCCTCAGCACGAGCGGGGTAAATACGTCGCCCAATACATCCCAGGGCTCGGGCACCGCGGACTCTATTGGCATGACCGCCTTTACGGGCCCGGACGCGTCCGGAATTACCGCCCTGGCTGGAACCGACGGCACCAACAATAGTGCGTCCAACCTTACATGGAAAGTGCGCGGCTCAAACGGTTGGAACACCGCTGCGGCCATCGGCACGCAAGGGGCCGAATTCTTTGCCAGTACCGCGAATGAGCAGAACATCGTCGCATCTTTTGATTGGTATCCGTCGACAAAGAGTGAAGCTGCTCTCCTGGTTCAATATACTGTTGACGGTACGAACTGGATCAATGCCCCGGCGGCAGATATTCAGCTTCCCACGTCTTCGAGCCTGAGCTTGGTGACCAACTCTTCGAGTGCGAATACGGTTCAAGGCACTTATATCGATACCACCAAAGGAAACACTTGGTATAACGGGATCACGATTAGTTTCGCCAACATATCGGCCGCGAGCAACGATCCGCTGTTCGGATTCCGTCTGGTTAACGCCTCTACGGGCGCGGACGACTTGCAAGCGAGTGGTGGAGCTCTCGACAATACTTCCGGAAATTGGAGTTTTGATAATGTACAGATCTCCGGCGTTTCTGCAGTTCCAGAGCCGAGCACATGCGCACTTCTTCTCGGAGGCGCGGGCCTCGCCCTTGCCGCCCTGAAGCGTCGTCGTCGCGCCCTCTCCGCCTAAAGCGATGAAGCGCACTCCTCTCTCCGCGCTCACGGTGGCCGCAGGTCTCTTGACCGCCGCCGCCAGCCAAGCGCAAGTGTTCAACGCGGGCGATCTCGTTGTCAGCACTTACGGTAACGCTGGCACCAGCGCGTCCACCGGTAACTATCAAGACGGCGTTCCCACTCCGATCACTCTCGAAGAATATACGACGAGCGGGAGCGAAGTGAACGCGTTGACCCTATCGACTGCCAATCAGGGCAACAACGTAGGCATCGTGGGCGAATATGGTTCGTCCTCGGAAGGCACGATTCAGCTTTCCGGCAATGGCCAGTACTTGACCATCAACGGCTACAGTGCCGATCCGTCTTACGCGGGCACGGGCGCAATTAATGGCGCCTATAGCAACGCCAACGGCGCTGCCCTCGCGCAGTCCACCGATACAGATGTGCCCCGCGTGTTCGCACTGATCGATGCTAACGGCAACGTGAATTCCAGCACGCTGCTCAACGATGTCTACTCGACAAATAATCCGCGCAGCTCATACACGCCGGACGGCTCCACTTTATATATTTCCGGCCAGGGATCAGGCACCTCCGACCAAGGTTTGTTCAAAACCTCCGTTGGAACGAACACGGTGACACAGCCCTCCTCCGCACCAACTCCGATTTCCACCACGTACGATACACGCGTGGTTGAGGCGTACAGCGGGAATCTCTATTATTCGCAGGACAAAAAGAATAAGAGTACGGGCATCTTCATGTACAATGGCATGCCGACAAGCGCGTCGGCCACAGCCACGCAGATCATTCCAGCGAGCGTCGTCAGCGGTTCGACAAAACTGAATCTAAGCCCGACGGAATTCTTTTTCGCCGATCCCAATACTCTCTACGTCGCGGACACAGGCCTGCCTAAAGCAGGTGGAACCAGCGACGGCGGCATCCAGAAATGGGTGCTTACCGGCAACACCTGGAGTTTGAAGTATACACTCACGGATTCTAATTTTGTCGCGCCAACGGCGACCGCCAACGCAACTCACGGCGAAACTGGTTTCGAAGCGCTGACCGGCAGCGTTTCAAACGGGGTCGTGAGCCTCTATGCAGTCTCCTACACCGCGGGCGACGCTGATCCGAATGGTCTTTATTCAATCAGTGACGTGATCGCCGCAACGAGTTCGAATGCGACTTTTACGGAATTAGTCGCATCGTCTGCGGACAGTGTGTTCAAAGGCGTATCGTTTGCCCCGAGTGCTGTCCCCGAACCATCCACCTACGCTTTAGGCATCGGCGGCTTGGCCCTACTCGGAACAGTTCTGAAAAACAGAGCTTCCCGACGGCGCGCGAATCAACCCGATTGCACGGTGTGATTCTCGAACGGGCCAGGTCTAAAATGACTGGCCCGTTCCTATTTTGCGATCGCCGCGGCGGAGGCAATCCGGCCCGCAAGTTTTATAGACGGCCCCTTCGCGCCGTGACGATTTCGGATGTTTTGTCCGACGCTGCAAATAATAGCGGGCGCGTCGGATCGCAATCCATCCGCACGCTTCCGCGCTCCGACCTATGGACAGAATCCTTATACTTTGCATTATCATCGGCTATTGTTTGACGAGTTGTGCCAGTGCTCCCGCCGCGAGCTCTTCCGCCCTGGACGTTCCGATTTCCTTTCACGGCCAAACTGAACCCAAGGCACTGTCTATAATTAAGAACTCATTAACAGTTAGGGATGCCGGTGAGTTTCAAATGGCGAACGAGGTTTTGCGTCATAAGTTCGAGGCGCGACGCGCGATTCCGTTGACTGAAGTAGAGCGCGCCAAAGCCTATCAAAGCGTGGTGGAAGGAATGACGCCGCGGCAGGTAATCCTGCTTGGCATGATGCTTTACGCGGACCGGGTCATCTCTCCCGT
>FTDT01000088.1_pt1 | contig 43838 bp, 38 predicted proteins | sample 1640021 | NCBI WGS metagenome assembly FTDT01 (sample SAMEA3914869, study PRJEB12502) | metagenome | biome: forest; material: soil | place: USA | collected 2012-03-12 | depth 0.1 m | reverse complement strand
GCCCCAACTTTCGAGCTCCTGAATCATCGCGAAGCTCGACCGCGCGTACGCGAGCACGGCTTCCTGATTGAGGATGCCGTCGTTGGCCATCGTGATTTCCTTCACGTACTGCTCGGGTGTGGCATGTCCCGGGACAACGGCGTTGTTGACGCCGTCCATCCCGAGCGCGATCGCGCCGCTGCGTTTGACGTTCGCCTTTTCAAGCAGGAGCACTTGGCCATTCGGCAGCGCTTCCTTCGCCTTGATCGCCGCAACGCACCCCGCGGTGCCGCCGCCGATGACCAAGACATCGGTTTCAATAATCGCCGGATTAGACATGGGCACCTCCGTGAAGAGCCCAGCCAACTGTAGTGGCTAAAGCACTACTTGCGGAGTGCGCAGTGTCGACGCCACGCGCCTGGATAAACGTAAACCCGAATTTCATGAAAAGACGTAGCTATCTTCATGAATCCTCCGTTGGTATGGTCGGGTTCACTCACTTTCGAGAAGCCTCCCGTGGACGGGTAAGCTTTGGCGGCTAACACCTGCGTAGTCGCATGTGCGGCGAAAATCGCCTCTGCCGGGAAATCCGAGTCGCCGCCAAGGCAGCAACTCGGACATGATGAAAACTTAAGCGGTCGCTGGGGCTCCGATGAGATCGTCCACCGAGTCGCTTTCTGCGCTGACGTCAGAGAACAACCAGGTCGAGAGATAACGTTCGGACGACGAAGGGATGATCGCGACGATCTGCTTGCCCTTGTTTTCCGGACGCTTCGACAGCTGGATTGCAGCCCAGACAGCGGCGCCCGAAGAGATGCCGATCGGAATTCCGTCGAGTTGATTGACTTGCTTGGAGACCGGGGCGGAGTCGGCTTCCTTCACCCGAATCACTTCGTCGTAGATCTTGGTGTTGAGAACCGGTGGAATGAAACCAGCGCCGAGACCCTGGAGCTTGTGCGGACCAGGTTGGCCGCCCGATAAAACCGGAGACGCGTCTGGTTCAACTGCGACAATGTGTAGCGAGGCTTTGCGCGGTTTGAGGACTTCACCGATGCCAGTGATCGTGCCGCCCGTGCCAATACCGGACACGATAATATCGACCTTACCGTCGGTATCGCGCCAAATTTCTTCCGCGGTGGTTTTGCGGTGAATCGCAGGATTGGCCGGGTTCGCGAATTGCTGCAGAATAATGCTGTTGGGAATTTTTGAGGCGAGTTCTTCAGCTTTCGCGATCGCGCCCTTCATGCCCTTTGGCCCTTCTGTCAAAACGAGCCGCGCGCCTAACACTTTGAGCAATTTGCGGCGTTCGAGAGACATCGTCTCGGGCATCGTCAAAATAATTTTCAAGCCCTTCGCGGCCGCCACGAAGGCCAGCGCGATACCGGTGTTACCTGAAGTCGGCTCGATGATGACAGTGTCTTTGTTGATCTTACCATTCTTGATCGCATCATCGATCATCGAAAAACCGATACGATCCTTCACGCTCGAGAGCGGATTGAAGAATTCAAGCTTGAGTAAGATATCAGCCTGAGCGCCATGCGCGGCAGCTGTCCGATTGAGTCGCACGAGGGGAGTATTTCCGATCGTTTCCGTGATATCGTTATGGATTTTGCCCATGATTTTTCGTGATTTTAGCGATAGAAATCTTCTGACCAGAAAAGCTATCTTAAGTTTCCAGATAGAATTAGTAGGATTTAAGGCACAAGAACAAACTAAGAGGCGTCAAAAATAGTCGTAACCGGTTGATTCATATAGCGTAATCTGGCTGCAGCACGTTCGCTGGACGCAGACGAAGCAGGGCTAACTGGTGGAGTTTTACGCGAGCGGCAGCGAATTCAGAACGCGAAAGTTCGACGTCGACGATTTCCTTTGTGCCTGAGACTTCGAAGGCCGCGTGAACTTGGGCGCCAGCTCCCTGCACATGCTTGAGCACCGCAGGCACACCGAGCAGGCCGCTTTCGTAAGCGCGAACTTCGACTTCATGTGGTCGAACGTAGAGCAGCCCATCCACGCCGAGGCGCCCAGTATCGTGAACGGGACCGGTCGTGGCCCAGGTCGCGGCGTCACGGAGAACATTGACATTGCCAAGAAATTGATAAACAAACGAATTCGCCGGACGGTCGTAAACATCCTGCGGCGTACCCACTTGTTCAATACGCGCCTGATTCATGATCACGACCTCATCAGCGATTTCGAGCGCTTCTTCTTGATCGTGGGTGACGAAGAGCGTCGTCAAGTGAACCTCCTCATGGAACTGGCGCAGCCAGCGACGCAGTTCTTTGCGCACTTTGGCATCGAGAGCGCCGAACGGTTCGTCCAGCAACAATACCTTGGGTTCAACCGCGAGCGCGCGGGCGAGCGCGACGCGCTGACGCTGACCGCCGGAAAGTTGATTCGGATAGCGCTGGCCCAGCCCGTCGAGCTGGACGAGTTCGAGTAGCTTCTTAACGCGATTGTTGATTTCGGCGCCGCTCGGGCGGCGGCTGCGTTCACGCACGCGCAGACCGAAGGCAACGTTTTCAGAAACCGTCATGTGCCGAAAGAGCGCGTAGTGTTGAAAAACAAAACCCACCCCGCGCTGCCCCGCGGGAACTTGTGTGACATCCTCGCCCGCGAAAGCAATTTGCCCCGCGCCTTGATTTGCATTTTCTAATCCGGCGATGATCCGCAGCAACGTGGTTTTACCAGAGCCCGACGGACCGAGCAGCGCGACGAGCTTGCCCGTCGGCACGCGCAGCGAAACCCGGTCAAGGGCGGTATAACGTCCAAACGTTTTCGAAATGTCTGTGGCAACGATGCTCATCGATGGGAACGATTAATGATCGGACAAACTGCGCTGATGCTGCCATTCTACCAAGGTCTTTAACACCAGGGTGATCAAGGCGAGCATCGCGAGAAGCGAGGCCACCGCGAAAGCGGCGACGAAGTTATACTCGTTATATAAAATCTCAATGTGGAGCGGCATCGTGTCGGTCTCGCCGCGGATGTGCCCGCTCACCACCGAGACTGCGCCGAATTCACCCATCGCGCGGGCGTTGCAGAGGATGACGCCATAGAATAATCCCCATTTTATATTCGGCACGGTTACGCGCCAAAACATCTTCCAGCCACTCGCACCCAAACTGATCGCGGCATATTCCTCATCCGTCCCTTGCGCTTCCATGAGCGGGATTAATTCGCGCGCTACAAAGGGAAACGTCACGAAGACCGTCGCCAAAACGATTCCGGGAACTGCGAAGATAATCTTGATATCGTGTTCCTGCAGCCAAGGGCCAAACCAGCCCTGTCGGCCAAAGACGAGCACGTAGATTAATCCTGAGATCACCGGCGAAACGGCGAATGGCAGATCGATCAACGTCGTCAGCAGGCTCTTGCCGGGAAACCTGAATTTGGTGAGCGACCAGGCCGCAGCAACGCCGAACACGACGTTGAGCGGCACAGAAATTCCCGCCGCGAGGAGTGTCAATTTGATCGCTGAAAGCGCGTCGGGATCTTTGAACGAGGCTAAATAAACGCCGACGCCTTTGCGTAGTGCCTCGGTGAATACCGCCGCCAACGGCAAAAGTAGAAATAGCGCAACGAACGCCAAAGCGATGCCGATCAAAGTCCATCGCACCCACACCGGCTCTTGGGTCGATTTGACGGTGAGCCGCGGAATCGACGGCGGCGCGACGGGGCGCTGAAGTGAGGTGACGATCGCGGCCACGTTAAAGATGACTGCGGCTCCAGCGCTGGAGCAGGTTGATGATGAGCAGCAGCGCGAACGACGCGACCAACATGACGACCGCAATGGCGGTCGCGCCGCGGTAATCGTATTGTTCGAGCTTCGTGATGATCAGCAATGGCGTGATCTCCGTTTTCATCGGCATATTGCCCGAGATGAAAACAACCGAACCGTATTCACCAACCGCGCGCGCAAAAGACAAAGCAAAGCCAGTCAGGAGTGTGGGAAATAGTTCAGGCAAAATCACGCGGCGGATGGTTTGCCAGCGAGTCGCTCCTAAAATCGCGGAAGCTTCTTCAATCTCGGGTTCTAATTCTTGAAGCACCGGTTGCAGCGTGCGCACGACAAATGGCATGCCCACGAAAGTGAGCGCGATGAACACGCCCAGCGGTGAATAGGCCGCTTTGATTCCGAATGGCTCCAGCAAATGGCCGATCCATCCGTTCGGAGCGTAAATCTGCGTAAGGGCGATGCCCGCCACCGCTGTCGGCAACGCGAAGGGTAAGTCTACCAATGCGTCGACCAAACGTCGTCCCGGAAAACTATAGCGCACGAGAACCCATGCGAGTAACAGGCCAAAAATACAATTCACGAGCGCCGCTGCGAAAGAGGCGGTGAAACTGATTCGATACGACGCGAGCACGCGAGGCGAAGCGACTTCTTGCCAGAATTCCGTCCAGCTCAGTCCGAGCGTTTTCACAAACGCGGCCGAGAGCGGCACGAGCACGATCAATGACAAATAGGTGATCGTGAAACCGAGCGACAGGCCAAAGCCCGGCAGAATCGAACGTGATGCGTGGGTCGAGGTCGACGACATAGCGGAGCCGCAAAAACAGGGCGGTCGCTTAGAGATCCTGACCGAAGGAGATGAACCGACGATACTCGCGCAGGACCGATTTTAGCGCGGCGACCGTCGCATTCACCTGGCAGTCGTAGGGAGCCAGCGCAGGTGTTTCAAAAATAATATCGAAAGGCCGAGGATCCTGCTCGGGCGGTGCGGACAATACGCCGGGAAAACAATCGCGCAAGATGCTTTCTGTCGCGACAAACCCATCGATTTTCTCACGCGCATCGCGGCCAATAATCCCTTCGCACGCGCGCAACGCGGGGCGCAGCAATTCCTCGTTCAACAAACGTCCGTGGGCATACCCATAGATGCCTTCGCAGGTATCATCGGAGTGCAAAGTAATGATACCGTCAAAGCGATGACTGCGGAGTTCAGACTCAAGGACGCGCACTTCTGGATGCACCGAGCTGCGCCAAAATTCGCGGTTCAAATCGACACCCGCACGGTTGTAGCGAGTGCAGTCTTCGTAACCAGTCGGATTGCAGATCGGATAAACGACGAGATCGTAACCGATCGCCAGCTCCGGCGATTCTGCAAGTTCGACCAAGAAGCGAACCAGTGCATCGCAACCCGCTGGCTCATCGCCGTGAAGTCCCGCGAAAAGAGCGAGGCGGATGGACGGCAATTCTGTGGCCGGTCCTACGAACAAGAAACGCGGGATGCCGTAACGCGCGCCCTGCTGAGAAAATGTCCCCGCCATAGAGCCGATTATCTCCGGGCACTGCTCCGCGAGCTCAAAGAGCGGGCCGAGCAAGGCGCGCAAGTTGCGCGAAACCGGTGGAGTCATTTGCACCATGGCAGGGAAAATATTTTAAATGGAGTTTAATACAACAGCCGTTGTCGGCAAATTGGCGATCGAGCCGAGCTCGACCACATCACCAGCCGCGGCAATCAGAGATGTTGTCGATAGGCTTGCAAGGAACGTTGCCGCGCGATCACGCGGCGGAGAATTTTGGCTGCCGCATCCCGCTGCAGTTCGTCATGCCACTTGATTGGCAATTGGATCAACAACTCAAAGGGCCGCACAGGCAAATCCTCGACTAAAGTGAGTGGGCCATCCGCAATCGCTCGCGGAGTTGCCTCTTCCGATTCCCAGCGCGTTGACCAAGGATCGAAATCTTCCGAAGAAACCAAATCAATTTCCTGAAAAGGCGCTTGGCTGTCGCGCAGACGCACTACGATCACGTCGTCGGGCGCAGTCGCTTCGATACGGACGAAGCCGTGATAGCCACGAGCGCGAGCGTCTTTTTCGAGCGCAGAAATTTCCGGAATCCAGCTGCGCGACCAATTCGCATTCCACAGTTCGCGCGGTTGTGTCGGAGAACTTAACACATCAACCAAAGGGAAAAACGAAAGGTTTAGCCCCTGCCCGAGCTCGGGCGCTGCGGCGAGCGCTTCAATCAAATCGGTGAGTGCAAATGAAACCGAAAGATGGCGCGCATCGAAACCGCTCAAGAACGCTAGACGTAGAGACTCGTCATGCGTTTGCGGCCCAAAATAAACAAAGCGCGGGAGATGAAAGTGTCGGCCCTGGTCGAAGAAAGGACCGAGCGGCGATGCAAAAACATAATTCGATCTTTGCGAAAGTGTATAAAGGGCAGCAAGGCGTTGGCCAAAACCCGCCAACGGGCTGTTCAAGGCTTCGGGCAGCACGCGGGCTACCGTGTCGAATCGGGCGGAAATCGCGCTCATGATGTTCGTGAATTAATGGAGATGAAATCTGGAGTCGCGCTGCACGATCCGGCTCTCGCGGCGACCTGCGCCGCGAGAGCTATCGTCATCACACCTTACTTAGTGTAGATCTGGTCAAAGATTCCTCCGTCGGCAAAATGCGTGGCTTGCGCCTTGGTCCAACCGCCAAACGCACTGTCGATGGTGAAAAGATCGAGTTTCGGAAACGTGGAGGAATACTTAGCGGCAATCGCCGCATTGCGCGGACGATAGAAATTTCTTCCCGCGACGTTCTGACCTTCGTCGGAATAGAGATATTCCAAGTAGGCCTTCGCGACTTCAGACGTGCCTTTTTTCTCCGCGACCTTCGTCACAACCGCCACGGTCGGCTCGGCTAAGATGCTGACTGACGGAACCACGATTTCGAACTTGTCCGCACCGAATTCCTTCAGCGCGAGAAACGCCTCGTTTTCCCACGAGATCAGCACATCGCCCAAACCGCGTTGAACAAAGGTGGTGGTCGAACCCCGCGCGCCGGAGTCGAGTACAGGAACGTTCTTATATAACTTCGCGATGAAGTCCTTAGCCTTATCGGCGCTGCCGTACTTGCGTTCAGCATAGCCCCAAGCTGCGAGGTAGTTCCAACGCGCGCCACCGGAAGTCTTCGGATTCGGTGTCACTACGGTGACCCCGGAGCGAACCAAATCATCCCAGTCTTTAATGCCCTTGGGATTTCCCTTACGGACCAGGAGCACGATCGTCGAGGTGTACGGCGCGCTGTTATCCGGGAGTTGTTTCTGCCAATCGGCAGAAAGGAGGTCGCCGTGGTCATGAAGCGCATCGACGTCCGCCGCGAGGGCGAGCGTCACAACGTCGGCCGCGAGACCATCGATCACCGAACGAGCCTGTTTGCCCGAACCACCGTGCGATTGTTTAATCGTGACGGAGTCGCCCGTCTTTTCTTTCCAGTGACGGGCGAAAGCCGCGTTGTAATCAACGTAGAGTTCCCGCGTCGGATCGTAGGAAACATTGAGTAATTCAATATCTTTCGCGCTAGCAACCGCCACCGCGAGAAGGGCAGTAAGGGCAAACAGGATACGTTTCATTAGAAGATCAATTGCAGGCGGGTGAGGAACGCATTTTCACTATTGGCGATTGGCGAGTTGGCCGCTGGCACTGCGCCGTTAACCAAGTCGAAGTCGGTGCGGAAATAATCGAACGACGCACGGACCGTCTTGCTCAAGTACCAGTTCAGCCCGATGGAGTAACCATTGGCTTCGCGCGCAGCCGGGGTCGGATTAGCGAGCGAAAGTGCACCACCGACGAATGCGTGATTGTCGATGCTGGCGCTTTCGATGCGGCCGACGACTTCGAACGCACCCCAGGTGCCGTCAGCAGGTGAGAAGTTAGTTTTCGGAACGACGCCGAGGTAGCTCGCGTCTTCCCCAGTGAGGACGTAGCTGCCGGAGACCTGCCAGGCCCGATTGTTGAGCTCCTGGTGGTTCGCGCCATTGACCGCGGCGACGCTGGAGACAACATATTCTGCCATCGCGCCGATCGGGCCGTGATAGTAATCCGCCTGCGGCGAGATGCGCCAGGTCCGACCCTGCTCGCTGCCGGTGGAGCGATAACTGAACCAAGTTTGCTGACCATCGGTTTTGTAACCGCTGGTCAATGGAGAGGTGGCACCGTTCGTTCCATTCTGCCGACCAACCGATCCGGCAATGCCGAAGCCGAGGCCGTAAAGTGGGCTAGAAGCGTCTTTAAACGGAGTCGCAAAGAGACGAGCCGCGATGTCCTTATCGTTATTCGTATCAGTGTTGTTCGTGTTGTTCGTCGCATCCGGTACGCCGTCAAAAACGCCGACCGCGTAGGTCAGTTTTTTGTCGAACAAATCGCCAGCGACCTGAACGCCCACGTCACGATTTGGGACGAATTGAGAAACGATCGAACGTTCTGCAAAGAACGCCCAGGAGTCGGACTGCAACTGTTCCAAACCGACTGGCTCGCGGAAACGACCTGCGCGCACTTGAAATTCCTGCGTCGGGGCGATGTTGATATTAGCATCGAGGATCGTCAGGGTGCCATTACCGCTGGTGCCACCGAACTCGGGAACGAGTTGATACTCGTACATTTTGTCGAACTTGCCTTCGAAAATCAGGCGAGCGCGGCGAATGAGAAAGGCATCGTTCGCGCTTTCGTTGTCGCTGAAAAAGAAACGCCCATCGGCCTGTATGAGACCGCGTAAGCGCAGCACGTCGGACTCATCCGGCGACTCCACCGTAAAACCCTTCGAGTTCGCGATCACCTTGCCCTGCGGCTGGGCGGCCGCGCCAGCGGGAGCAGGCGCGGTCGCGCCGTTCGAATTAGCAGAAGATGCGGCGTCGCGCGCGTCCTCTTTTTGTTCGAGCGCCTGCAACTTTTGAGCAAGCTGTTGGAGCTGGGTGCGAAGATCGCGAATTTCGTCATCGCGAACATCGGCAAGGAGTGGGCTCACGCCAGCGAAAATTGCGCTGGCCGCGAGCACCGTCTTTTTGAAGGAGTGCTTTAGCATAGTTAGTCTATGGAACTGGTGTGGTTTTACTGCGCGTGCAGTGAAAATCATTATTCGCGATCGCGCTTACGGGACGCGTCGTTATTGCTGTCGAGGCGAGTCTTCTCAGTTCGCTCGATTTGTGTCACTTTCTTCTCGTGGACAACGATTTGAACAACCCCATAACTGAGGCTTTCAACTTTTTGACGGACTATGTCGAGCCACTCAGGCGTAACCGCGATATCGGAAATTGGTTTCATGTGTTTCCTACTAAATTGATAGGGATTTATTCGCATAGAAATGCAGTCGGGTTTAACGGCAAGCGTTTTTTGAGAAAAAACGTGAAAACCGGGACTTTTACCGTAGCTCGACGATCAGGCCATCGTAGGCCAGGCCAACTCCCGCAGGAAGTTCGGCCGAAACCGCGGCGTGCTCGATGCTGTGCGTCATGTGCGTAAGGAGGGTCTGTTGCGCACCGATTTCTTTGCTTACTGTGACCGCTTCATGGATCGACATATGTGACGGATGGGGCTCGTGGCGCAGGCCATCGAGCACCACGAGATCGGCATTTTTCGCGAGGGCGACTCCTTCGCGCGGAACGCGATTGCAGTCGGTATAATAAGCAAATTTTCGTCCGGAGCTGCGCTCGGTAAAGATCAGCCCAAGGGTGTTGATTCCGCCGTGGGGCAACAAAGTGGATTCGATCGTGCCCTGCGGCAATTCCAGTTTAGACGGCATCGCGCGAAGTTTAAACGCGGGATAACCGCGCACAATCGGCCGCTCCAAAATCGCATAGGGGAACATCGCCAACACGCGCGAAATCCCCTCCTCCGTTGAATAAACATCGAGCGCGGTGCTTCCGAGCAAGTCGCAGAATCGGCGGAGGTCATCCATGCCAGCAATGTGATCGGCATGCCCATGTGTGAGCACGAAGAGATCGATGTGTGTAATTTTATTTTGAATACACTGCAGGCGAAACTCCGGGGCGCTATCGACCTGGATGCGTAGTCCGTCCATCACTACATGGACGCTCGTGCGGGCACGTTTGTTGCGCGGGTCAGCGGAAGTGCACACGGCACAATCGCACGCGATCATCGGAACGCCTTGCGAAGTGCCAGTGCCGAGAAAAATCACGTCCATGACGTCACGGAAGTGATGCTTAAGACCAATGCAAAACCAATTTCGAGAAGCAGCCGCGTTCGAGAGTACGCCGGCTCATACCTGGCCACATCGAGCGCGCGCATTCTCATGAACGCGGCTAAACTCAGACCGCGTCGAGATTGGATCTATGTACGAATGATCGGCCTTCTCGCTGATTGCTTTCTTAAATGGTCACAAAAAAGAGCGCCCCTTTGCGGAGCGCTCTGAGAATTTTGGAAAGTCCGCGAGTGCGGGCGATCGGACTTAGTAGTCCATGCCGCCGCCAGGAGGATGCGAAGGGGCGGAGTCCTTCTTTTCCGGAATTTCCGTGATCATGCACTCGGTGGTCAGCAACAGACCAGCGATCGAAGCCGCGTTCTGCAAAGCGGTACGCGTGACCTTCGTGGGATCGACGACGCCAGCCTTGAGGAGATCTTCGAACTTGTCCGTGGCCACGTTGTAGCCCTGTGAACCATTCGAGTTGAGAACTTCGCGCACAACAACGCCGCCATCGACGCCAGCATTCGCGCAAAGCTGCTTGAGCGGATGCTCAATCGCACGGCGAACGATCTGCGACCCGATCTTCTCATCGCCTTCCAGCTTGAGAGCGTCGATTGCTTTGCCTGTACGGAGCAGCGCAACGCCGCCACCAACCACGATACCTTCTTCAACAGCAGCGCGGGTTGCGTGCAACGCGTCTTCCACGCGCGCCTTCTTTTCCTTCATTTCCGCTTCGGTCGCAGCGCCGACATTGATGACAGCCACGCCACCAGCGAGCTTCGCCAAGCGTTCCTGCAGCTTCTCGCGGTCGTAGTCCGAAGTCGTTTCTTCGATCTGACGGCGGATCTGCTTCACGCGACCTTGAATGTCAGAGCTCTTGCCCGAACCTTCAACGATCGTGGTGTTTTCTTTGTCGACCACGATGCGCTTCGCACGGCCAAGGTCGCTGAGCTGAACGTTCTCGAGCTTGATGCCGAGATCTTCCGTTAAGCAACGGCCACCGGTGAGGATCGCGATGTCTTCAAGGATCGCTTTACGGCGATCACCGAAACCAGGAGCCTTCACGGCGACGACGTTCAACGTGCCGCGAATCTTGTTCACCACGAGAGCAGCGAGGGCTTCGCCTTCGACTTCTTCCGCAATGATCAGGAGCGGTTTACCGCTCTTCGCCACGACCTGAAGCAGCGGCAGGAGATCCTGCAAGCTCGAGATCTTCTTTTCGTGAATCAGAACGTAAGCGTCTTCGAGGACGGCTTCGAGGCTCTCTGCATTCGTCGTGAAATACGGCGAGAGATAACCTTTATCGAACTGCATACCTTCAACGACTTCGAGGGTCGTTTGGATCGACTTGGCTTCTTCGACGGTGATGGTGCCGTCTTTGCCAACCTTGTCCATCGCGTCCGCAATGATGTTACCGATCTCGGTGTCCCAGTTAGCGGAGACGGTGGCGACCTGGCGAATTTCTTCGCGGTCGCTGACCTTCTTCGAGCTGCGAGCGAGTTCGGCGATAGCGGCCTCAACGGCCTTATCGATACCGCGCTTCAAGTAAACCGGGTTGGAACCGGCGGTGACGTTCTTGAGGCCTTCTTTATAGATTGCTTCAGCGAGAACGGTCGCGGTGGTGGTGCCATCACCGGCGGCATCAGAGGTTTTAGAAGCAACTTCCTTCACCATCTGCGCGCCCATGTTTTCGTAAGGATCGGGCAACTCAACTTCCTTCGCGACGGTCACGCCGTCCTTGGTCACGGTTGGAGAACCGAATTTCTTGTCGATGACAACATTCCGACCTTTGGGGCCGAGGGTCACCTTGACAGCACGAGAGAGCAACTCGACGCCGCGCAACACTTTTTGACGCGCGGCTTCTTCGAACAGTAATTGTTTAGCAGCCATGGAATAATTTAGTTTTGTAAGGTTTTTCTGAATACAGGAATCAACCGATGACACCGAGGATATCTTCCTCGCGCACAAGGGTGAACTTCTCGTCTTCTATCTTCACTTCGGTGCCACCATATTTGCTGATCAGCACGCGGTCGCCGACTTTGACTTCAAACGGCTGGACCTTGCCGCTCTCGTCTTTTTTGCCGGTGCCCAGCGCGACAACTTCAGCCTCCTGGGGCTTTTCTTTAGCTGCATCCGGGATGATAATACCACCGCGGACTTGCTCCTTCTTATCGTCGGTGTGCTTCAAGAGAACACGATCGCCGATGGGCTTGATCTTTACGTTAGCCATATTGATTTGGGTTTGGATTAAGGAAAAAATAGATGAACAAACGAGCCGGCCTGCAATGAGGTCGGCTCGTCAATAGTTGTCAGAGGTTACTTCTTTTTATCGTCGTCGACGACTTCGAAATCTGCGTCCACGACGTCGGCTTTCTTTTCAGCCTTTTTGCCAGAGTTCGCCGCACCTTGATTAGGTGTCTGTTCAGCCTCAGGCTGACCGCCAGGGGCGCCGGCACCCGCGGCTTGCTGCGCACGGCTGTAAAGTTCGCCACCAAGCTTGGAAATGTTTTCCAGCGCGGTCTTCATACGAGCAGTGTCGTTGGACTCGAGATCCTTCTTCGCGTCCGCGATGGCGGCGTCGATCTTGGACTTCTCATCGGCGGGCACTTTGTCGCCAGCATCTTTGACGGCCTTTTCGAGCTGATAGATAGCGCTATCAAGCTGATTGCGCGCTTCAACCGACTCTTTGCGCGCCTTGTCTTCCGCCGCGTGAATTTCGGCTTCCTTAGTCATGCGGTCGACCTCGTCCTTCGAAAGTCCGGACGAACCTTGAATAGTAATCTTCTGGTCTTTGCCCGTGCCGAGATCTTTTGCAGTGACATGCAGGATGCCGTTCGCGTCAGTGTCGAACGTCACTTCGACCTGGGGAACGCCACGCGGCGCCGGCGGAATGCCATCAAGGCGAAACGTACCGAGGACTTTGTTGTCACGCGACATCGGGCGCTCGCCCTGGATGACGACAATTTCAACTGAAGGTTGATTATCGCTATAAGTCGAAAACACCTGCGATTTTTTCGTAGGAATGGTCGTGTTGCGCGAAATCATCGGCGTCGCGACGCCGCCCGCGGTTTCGATACCGAGAGTCAGCGGTGTTACGTCGAGCAAGAGCACATCGCGAACTTCGCCCTTCAACACGCCACCCTGAATGGCCGCGCCAACGGCGACGACTTCATCTGGGTTAACACCTTGGTGCGGTTGTTTGCCGGCCAGTTGTTTCGCGATGTCGACGACTTTCGGCATGCGGGTCATACCACCCACCAGCACGAGCTCATCGATATTCGCAGATGAAAGATCCGCATCTTTCAAGCAGCTCTTAAACGGCGGAATGCAGCGCTCGAAGAGCGATTCACAAATCTGCTCCATCTTCGCACGCGTGAGATTAATATTTAGGTGCTTCGGACCGCTCGCATCGGCGGTGATGAAGGGCAGGTTGATATCAACCTGCTGCGCAGAAGAGAGCGCGATCTTCGCTTTCTCTGCTTCTTCCTTCAAGCGCTGGAGCGCCATCGGATCCTTGCGCAGATCGATGCCGTTTTCTTTTTTGAAATTATCGACCAACCAGTTGATCAGCGCTTCGTCCCAGTTATCGCCACCGAGGTGGGTGTCTCCATTGGTCGCTTTCACTTCGAAGACGCCATCGCCAATTTCGAGCACTGATACATCGAATGTACCGCCCCCCAAATCGAACACGGCGATCTTTTCGTCCTTCTTCTTATCCAGCCCGTACGCGAGCGACGCGGCGGTCGGCTCGTTGATAATACGAAGCACATCGAGGCCCGCGATTTTGCCGGCGTCTTTAGTGGCCTGACGTTGCGCGTCGTTGAAATAGGCCGGAACGGTGATAACCGCCTGAGAAATTTTGTCGCCCAAATAAGCTTCGGCGTCAGCTTTTAATTTACCGAGTACAAACGCAGCGATTTGCTGCGGAGCAAACTGCTCCGTCTTGTCGGCTACCTGAACTTCGATGTAAGCGTCGCCGTTTTTGCCTTCGCTAACTTTGAAGGGAAAACTGGCCGCTTCCTTCTGGATCTCTGTGAATTTGCGTCCAATCAGACGCTTGGCAGAAAAAACGGTGTTACGAGGATTGGTGACCGCTTGGCGCTTTGCCGCTTGGCCCACCAACCGCTCACCGGTCTTGGTGAAAGCCACGACGGAGGGTGTGGTCCGCGCGCCTTCAGCGTTGGGGATAACCACGGGCTCTCCACCTTCCATTACAGCCATACACGAGTTCGTGGTTCCTAAATCGATACCTAAAATTCGGCTCATGCCGCTCGTTCAGCAACCTATGTGCCGCGCCATCTCACATTTGTATTAGCCGTTTATTATAATAGGCTTAAAAAATAAAATATCAGTAAAGACAACGCTTTACACCGCCATTTGTGAGCCAGCCTGGCACAAGGTGGCGCACCCTTCAATGAGGTGGGTCATGCTCGCTTCTCACGCATCGAGTCGCCGTCCCCTGGACGTAGTTGCCGAAAAACCGCAGCCGACAAAATTGTCAGAACGCCTAACGCCACAAATGCACGCCGCACGGCTGCGGCGACCTGCGCCGGCTGGCCATGCCGTGCCTGCAAAAAAAGAACAGCCAGGAGCGACGCAATGGCGATGCCGAAGCTGATCGAAAGCTGCTGCATCGCGCTCGAAAGGCTAGAGGCGCCGCTGGTTTGATCCACCGGCACGTCGGCGAAAACCAGCGTGTTGATACTCGAATATTGCAGCGACGAAAAGAAGCCCAGTGCGAACGCAAGCGGCAGAATAACCCACACTCGCGTGCTTTCTTCGACGAGCGCAAAGGCGGCGATAGTCGCGCCGATCGCAACGGTATTCCAAAGCAGCACTTTTCGATAACCGAAACGGGCCAGTATTCGCGGCATGAATACTTTCAACGACATCGCCGCGAGAGGTTGCGGCATGACCATCAATCCCGACTGCACTGGCCCATAGCCTAAACCCACTTGATAAAACAGTGGGAGCAAAAACGGCATTCCGCCCACGCCTAAACGTGTGATGAATCCACCACCCACCGCGGAACGAAAAGTCCGAATGCCGAAGAGTTTCAGCCGTAAAAGAGGATGCGAAGCTGCCTGCGCGTGATGGGTGTACCAACTCAACATCACCACGGAAACGACCAGCATCCCGACAATCCACGGAGTCGACAGCGTGTGTTCACCAAACACCTCGAGCACGTAGGAAAGGAGTGCGATGCCGATACCAAAAAGAAAAAATCCGCGCCAATCCAGGCGCGGCACGTTTTCGGAAACATAGTCCGGCAAGTACCGCGCAACTGCGTAAAGTCCGAGCAGGCCAATCGGCAAATTGATAAAGAAAATGAGCCGCCAACTGGAAAGGCTCACGATTAACCCGCCGCAAAGCGGGCCCAACAAAGGTCCCAGCAAGCCAGGGATCGCCACGAAACTCATCGCGCGAAGCATCTCCGATTTCGGATATGTGCGAACGATTGCGATACGCCCGACTGGCATCATCATCGCTCCGCCCAGGCCTTGAAGAAGGCGCGATAAAATCAACAAGGGAAGGCTGGTGGAGAGACCGCAGCACAACGAGCCGACTGTGAATATACCGATGGCTGTTGCGAATACTCGTCTCGTTCCAAATCGGTCGGCAACCCATCCGCTCACCGGAATAAAAATCGCCAAACTCAACGTATAGCTCGTCAGCGCTGCCTTGAGGCTGAGCGGCGCCACGCCGATCGCAGCGGCGATCGTGGGCACCGCCGTATTCAATATCGTGATATCGAGCGCCTCCATGAAGAAGGCCACCGCGACAAGCCAAGGGAGCAATTTCTTGAGACGATCCGAAGGAAGTTCGGTCGTGCGGACGCGCCGTCGAGTAACGTTTCGAACTACCTGGACCGGCGGACGGTCCGCTGCGGCCGACGATTGTAGGGCATTTGATTGAGCTAGATCTTCGGTTTCGAGGGGCGGTTGGTCGGACGGCGACTCCATTTCATTATGGGTACGCCTTTTAACAAATCCATCAACCACCCTGCCCCATTAACCGTGGGTAGCACCGCACCTTCTAAGGTCGATTAACCCATAAGCCCTGTAGAGCTTCCAAAACCTCTGTTGAGTTTGGCCCGACAATCGCTACGCTGCAGCTATGGAAATGGAGATCACGCTCCCGGACCAGATTGCGGTGATGACCTTGCCGAACGTGACTTTTTTTCCTCAAGCGCTTCTTCCGCTGCATATTTTCGAGCCGCGCTATCGCGAAATGCTGGTCGAATCTCTGGCCACAGATCGCCTGTTTGCGGTCGCCGGCGTCGACGCGCAAAGGTCCAAGGCACTGGCCCATCCCGAGATCCCTCATCGCGTGGCCACACTCGGTATCGTGCGTGCCTGCCAGGGAAACGACAATGGGACATCGTCGCTTTTGCTGCAGGGGATTGCGCGCGTGGAAGTTCTAGAAATCGTCCGAGAACAGCCTTTCCGACTCGCAAAAATCCGCGCGCTCGCGAGTCGCGCAGGTGCACCCGCGAAGGAAAATGACCGGCTACGTCAGCAGGTCACGCGATTGATTCGCACAAAGCAGCGCCTAGGCGCGAATGTTCAGCAGGAGTTCGCCGAGTTTTTGCGCACCGTCGAAGATCCGGAAGCATTCGTGGACATTGCAGCTTTCAGTCTGTGCGACGACGCGCGGCTGAAACAAAAGCTTCTAGAAACGCTCGACGTCCATCGCCGACTCGAACTTTTTTCGGCGCGTCTGCACGTAGAGATTGCGGAGATCAAATTGCAGAAAAAACTGCAGGGGCGGCTGAGCGACGACGCGATATCGGATAATTAAAACGCCGGTTTCGCAGACAGCAAAACCGGCGTTCCTAAATGGAGCCGAGCATCGGACTTGAACCGACGACCCATGCTTTACGAAAGCATTGCTCTACCAACTGAGCTAGCTCGGCAGCGGGAAAGCGGAAGAAACTCCTCTCTACCAGGAGAGCAAGCCCCAAATATGGCCGGCGCTTTTTGCCCTGCGAACCGCGACGAAAAGAATTAGGAAAATTCCCTATTTTTCGCTGAAGTTCGCTGCGCGTGGCGCGTGCTAACAGCACCGTTTTGCGACGCAGAACGCAGAGATTTTCGGGAACCTCGCGCCTGAATTTCGCGCAACGTTTGCAGGTCGAGGACGTGGCGACAGCGGCGAAGTTAAGAACCTTAGGCGTTCCTAACCCCGGACCGTGCCGGCGCTTCCCCAGCGCCGAAATCCCCAGTCAGTACAACCCAAAAGTCGTCATGACATCTGCGCAGATATTGAATCGTCTCTTGCGGTCTCGCTTTATACGCGGGGCCTTTTTTTGGGCTATAGCATATACATCGATCGCTCTCGGTTTATCGCCCACTACCGCGAGCGCTCAGACAACTCTCACTCAGATAAACTGCGGTGGAGGTGCCGTCTCACCCTTCGTTGCAGACACTGGATATAATAGCGGTAATGCTTTTTCCAGCACAGCGACCATCAGCACCAGCGGTGTAACCAATCCAGCTCCCGCCGCCGTTTATCAGACCGTGCGTTGGAATCCGTCGTTCACGTATACACTTACTGGATACACGGCAAATGCTTCGTATGCAGTGCGCCTCCACTTCGTGGAGCTGTCGTTCACAGCAGCCGGCTCCCGCAAATTCAACGTCGCGATTAACGGCACGAGTGTGCTGAGCAATTTCGATATCTTTGCACAGGTCGGTCAGAACCACGCGCTCGTCCAGCAGTTCAACACCACCGCGAACTCTTCAGGACAGATCGTGGTGTCGTTCACACAAGGTTCGGCCGACAATCCAAGCATCGCGGGCATCGAAGTCACCACAGTGGGCGCACCGAGCACACCCACCGGAGTCGGTGCTTCCGCGGGTAACGCCTCCGCGACCATCAGCTGGGCCGCCAGCTCCGGCGCGACGAGTTATAATCTCTATCGCAGCACGACAGCGGGCGCAGAAGGAACGACCGCATATAAAACGAATATCACGACGACGAGTTACACCGACACCGGTCTGACCAACGGAACGACCTATTACTATAAGGTCGCTGCCGTAAGCTCCGCCGGCACGTCCGCTCAGTCGAGCGAAGTCAGCGCCAAGCCGAGCGCGTCTGGTCCTGGCCCGGGCACGCCCGTGATTCAGATCGACGCCGGTAGCACTACAGCGGTTTCGCCGTTCGCCGCCGACGCAGATTACGATTCCGGCACCGCCTTCAGCAGTTCCGCGACCATCACGACCTCTGGGGTGACGAATGCAGCGCCCGCCGCTGTCTATCAAACGGTCCGCTGGAACCCTGCGTTCACATATACACTGCCCGGCCTGACCTCGGGCACGTCTTATACGGTGCGTCTACACTTCGTGGAATTGTCCTTCACGGCGGCCGGCCAGCGCACCTTCAACGTCGCGATCAACGGCACCAATGTGCTGTCGAATTTCGACATCTTTGCGCAGGCGGGACAAAACAAAGCTCTTGTCAAGGATTTCACCGCCACAGCTAACGGCTCTGGCCAGATCGTGGTGGCCTTCAGCCGCGGCACCGCAGACAACCCGAGCATCGCCGGCCTCGAAGTGATCACCGCCGGCAGCGGCGGGACGGCTCCAGCCACGCCAACGGGCGTTTCCGCAACGGGTAACACAGGCTCCATTTCGTTGAGCTGGAGCGCGAGTTCTGGCGCAACGAGCTATAGCATTTATCGCAGCACCACGGCCGGTGGTGAAGGGACCACGGCTTTTGCTTCGAATGTGACGAGCACGTCCTACACCGACAGCGCTGTGACCAACGGCACGACCTATTACTATAAGGTCGCCGCGGTCAACGCGAGTGGCACCTCCGCTCAGTCTTCGGAAGTGCACGCCGCATCTTCTGGCGGCACGGCTCCGGCAACTCCAACCGGTGTTTCGGCTACGGGGAATACCAGCTCTATTTCGCTCAGCTGGGGCGCCAGTTCCGGAGCTACGAGCTATAATGTTTATCGCAGCACGACCGCCGGTGGTGAAGGCACCACAGCTTTCGCATCCAACCTCACCAGCACGTCATACTCCGACGGCTCGGTCACGGCTGGCACCACCTATTACTATAAAGTTGCCGCGGTGAACGCAAACGGCACCTCCGCCCAATCTTCGGAAGTGCACGCCGCCGCAACCGGCAGCACCGGTGGTGGCACCAACACTCCGGTTGTCCAAATCGACGCCGGCAGCACGACCGCGGTTGCACCGTTCTCAGCTGACACCGGCTACAGCGCGGGCACTGCCTTCAGCAGCACGGCGACCATCAATACCTCCGGCGTAACTCACGCTGCCCCTGCCGCCGTCTATCAAACGGTCCGCTGGAACAGCGCGTTCAATTACACCATTGGCGGTCTCACCAGCGGCACCTCATACGTTGTGCGTCTGCACTTCGTCGAATTGTCCTTCACCACCGCAGGTGCACGTAAGTTCAATGTCGCGATCAACGGTAACACCGTTCTCTCCGCCTTCGACGTTTTCGCGCTTGTCGGCCAGAATCACGCACTCGAAGAAGAGTTCAATGCGACTGCCAACAGCTCAGGTCAAATCGTCGTCGCCTTCTCCACGGGCGGCGCCGACAACCCCGACATCGCGGGCATCGAAATCTGGACGCAGCCGCCACTGCCAAGCGCTCCTTCCGGCCTCGCCGCTACTGCCGGGAACGGCCAAGTCGGCCTCGTCTGGACCGCTGGTGCGAACGCCTCGACCTACAATGTCTACCGCGGCACAACGGCGAATGGCGAAAGCGCCACTCCGATCGCGACCAACGTTCTCACCACGAACTATACCGATCTCACGGTTTCCAACGGCACGACTTATTACTACAAAGTCGCCTCGGTGAACTCCGCCGGTGTATCGGGTTACTCGAACGAGTCCTCCGCACTGCCGCATGTGGTCGCTCCAGGCACGCCGACCAACGTCGTCGCTCAAGCTGGCTTCGGTAACATCAAGGTCAGCTGGGACGCCATCTCTGGTGCCACCAGCTACAATCTGTTCCGTAGCACCACCGCAGGCGGCGAAGGCAGCACGGCGTATGTCACCAATATCACGACGAACTCCTACACCGATAGCAGTGTGACGGCGGGCACCACGTATTACTACAAAGTGGTCGCGGTTAACTCGGCCGGCTCTTCGGCTCAATCCGCTGAAACCACGGGTGTTGCTCCGCTCTCGGCCACCGGTCAGGGCGCGGTTTTCCCGTACATCCGCTATCGCGCAGCTGACTCCGCAGCTACCACTGGCGGCGGCGCGACTCTGAAGTCCGCGCCGACGTTCTTGAAGACGAACCTCGCGGCCCAAGCGTCCAGCCAGGCCTATGTGGAATTGTCCAGCAGTGGTTCCTATGTGCAATGGAAGTCAACCCAGACCAATGTGAGCGGTGTCACCCTTCGCTTCACGTTGCCTGACTCCGCCAGCGGTTACGGTCAGAATGGCACCGTCGATGTCTACGTCAACGGCAGCAAGGTCAAGACGATCAACCTGACCTCCTACTACGCCTGGCAGTACTTCGGCGGCGGCGGTGATCCGGCGGACTCGAATAACGGCGGCGTGCCGGCCTTCGCGTTCGACGAAGTTCACTTCGTCCTCCCAACGGCTCTGAACTCGGGCGACACGATCAAGATCCAGAGCAGCGGCGGCCCCGTGGTCGGCGTTGACTTTATCGAACTTGAAAATGTCCCGGCTCAGGTGAGCCAACCAGCCGGCTCAGTCTCGGTCGCCTCCTATGGCGCTGTAGCTTATAGCGACAACTCGGCTGCGTACGCAGAAATCGCTCAAATTCAAGGTGGCTCGAGCCCGACCACTGCTCCCGGTGCAACCGACTCGCTCTCGGCCTTCCAACAAGCCGTGACCGCCGCTCTGGCGTCGTCCAGCAAGACGCTCTACATTCCGGCGGGTACTTACTACCTCTCGAGCATGTGGGTTATCGGCTCGACGAGCAGCCCGATCGCCCAGTTGAAGATTGTCGGTGCCGGCATCTGGTACACCAACATTCAGTTCACGAATCCGAATGTCGCTGGCGGCGGAAACTCTATCCGTCTCGCGGCCACCGGAACGATGGACTTCAGCAACTGCTACTTCAACTCGATGCTCCGCTCCCGTTACAACGAGAACGCGATCTACAAGTGCTTCATGGATAACTTCGGGGTAAACTCGAACTTCCATGACCTTTGGGAAGATCACTTCGAATGCGGTTACTGGGTCGCCGACTACGCGTACAATCCCTGCCAGGTGGCGCATAACCTCACCATCCAGAACAACCGCATCCGCAACAATCTCGCGGATGGCGTGAACTTCTGCAACGGCACGTACAATTCGACCGTCACCAACTGCAGCATCCGCAACGGCGGTGATGACGGCTTGGCGATCTGGTCGAATAATTACAATGGCGCGCCGATGGAAACGAACAATACGTTCACGCATAACACCATCGAGTTCGAGTGGCGTTCTGCGGGTATCGCGCTCTACGGCGGTTCCGGCCACCAGGTCACATACAACGTCGTGCAAGACACGTTCATGAGCGCGGGCTTCCGCGCGAACACGACGTTCTCTGGATATCAATTCCAGAACAACACGGGCATCACGATCTCCAACTGCACGTTCATCGCGTGCGGTACGAGCTATGATGCATGGGCTGGTGAACTCGGCGCAGTCGACCTCGAAGCAAGCAACACTTCGATCCAGAACTTCACGTTCACCAACGTCGCCGTTGTGGATGCGCAGCGTGACGGTTATTCGATGGGCTTCTCCGGCGGATTTAGCGGCATCAACTTCAATACATGCTCCGCTAATGGCACCGGACTTGATGGCATCACCACCAGCAAGTACACCACGCAGCATCTTGGCGCAGGCATCTGCACGTACGGTGCCGGCGCGGCGACCTTCACTGGCTTCACCTACAGCGATTGCGCGGGCGGAGAAGTCTTCAACCAAGGCGGCTTCGTGCTGACGTTCCACTGAGGAAACGAAAGCGGAACACCGTTCCGCCACTAGCCGTGGCTCACCACGGCGGTTAAATCTTGAGGGTGGAGACTAAGCGTCTCCACCCTTTTCCATTTGGTCGGGTTGCCGAGCGCAGGCGGTGCGCCGGTTCTCATCAAAACGATCTACGGATCACGCTCGGTCGAACTAGACCACAACAGTTTCTCCCTGGCTTTCCCCCTGGACCGCACCGTCAAAATCAGGTCGAATGATCGCTCGTGCTGCGCTATGGAAATAATTCCTTTCCGTTCCTCATCACTAAGCCTTGGCTCTCTTAACCGAACTCTTCGACTTCTATCTGCCGCCGGAGCTGATTGCGCAGCATCCTGTCCAGCGCCGTGACGCGTCGCGCTTACTGGTGGTTCATCGGCGGGAGCGGCGGTGGGAGCATCGCGTGTTTTCCGATCTGCCGGAATTTCTCGGCGCGCAGGATTTTCTTTTTCGCAACAATGCCGCGGTCCTGCCGGCGCGTTTGAGCGCGCAGCGCGCGAATGGTGGCGCGATGGAGTGCTTACTGCTGCGTCCGGCCGCTGCCGCCTCGCCTCACTTCGCGAGTGATTACGATCAGATGTGGTGGGTACTTTTGCGCCCCGGGCGCAAATTGCCAGTCGGCTCAAAATTTTTCGGCGACGGCTTTTCGGGAGAGGTCTTCGAAAAACAGGATGACGGCACCGCGCGAGTCGGTTTTAAAACGCCGGGGAACGAAGCTATCAGCGACGTGGCCTCGCGCGTCGGTGCAGTGCCGCTGCCCCCGTATATTTTGCGGGAAGGCACCCCTGAAGAACGCGCCGAAGATCTGGAACGTTATCAAACCGTCTACGCGGATCTGCAAAAACGAGTCGCCGCCGCCGCGCCGACGGCCGGTCTTCATTTTACCCCGGAGCTGATCGAGCAGCTCGACAACAAAGGCGTGGCCACGAAAAACATCACGCTTCACGTCGGTCTCGGGACGTTCAAACCAATCGCTACCCCTGAGGTCGAAAGCCACGCTATCCATCGCGAACGCTACGAGCTGCCCGTCGAAACCCAACAGGCTTTATTCTCAACCGAGCACCGCCGCGTCGCGGTGGGAACCACTTCCGTCCGCAGCATTGAAGCTTTTTTATCGGATCATCGCGCACCGCTTCCCGAGCCCTATATCAGCGAAGCAGGAATTTTCATCTATCCACCGTTTGTCTTCAACGGCGTGGACGCGCTGATCACGAATTTTCACCAGCCTCGCTCCACCCTGCTATGTTTAGTATCAGCTTTTTTAAGCCCCGGTAACACCGACGGAATCGCGCTACTCCAAGAAATCTACCGCGATGCCATTCAACTGAAGTACCGTTTTTTCAGCTATGGAGATGCGATGCTGATCATTTGAAAAAGAGAGAAAACGACAAATGTCGTTTGCGGCCGGTCGGAACCTGCGCTCGTTAACGACCTGCTTACTATGAAAAAATTCCTTCTTTCACTTCTTCTCGCCGGCGTGGCGACGTCCACCCAAGCCGCGGTTGAAACCTACCTAATCGATACGGCGCACTCTTCGATCGGTTTCAACGTGCGTCACGTGTTCACCAAAGTCCCGGGACAATTCACACAGTTCACCGGCACTTTGACGATCGACCGCGACAACTTGGAAAACTCCAAGGCCGAAGCGACCATTCAGGCCGCCAGCGTGGACACACGTAATGCTAAACGTGATACGCACCTCAAGAGCGGCGATTTTCTCGTCGTTGAAAAATATCCGAGCATTAACTTCGTCACCAAAAGCTGGAAGAAAACGGGCGACGACACCTTTGATATTACTGGCGATCTCACTGTTCGGGGCGTGACCAAAGAAGTGACGTTGAAAGCAAAATCTCTCGGCTTCGGGCCCGGGATGAGTGGCGCGCCGGTCACGGGCTGGGAAGGTACCACCACGCTTCATCGCCACGATTTCAATATCAATTTGAACGCTATGCTGGAGAAAGCACTCGGCGAGGATATCGAGGTCACGATTACGGTTGAAGCAGATTTGCAGAAATAAACTTTCGGCACTGCGATTTTACTGGGCGACTTTTCGGAGTCGCCCTTTTTTATTGTTTCAACCCACGCCCCCACATGAATCCGGAAGACCTCCAATCACTCGTCGATGAAGCCACCTTCGATTTCACGATGGGCGATCAAACCGCCGCGATCGAAAAATTAAAACGCGCGACTTCCTCAGTTCCGGACAGTTTCGCGGCGTGGCACGCGCTCGCGGAGATTAACTTCAACTTGCGCCACTTCGACGACGCGCTCACGGCCGCAGAACGCGCACATGCGCTGCAGCCGGAAGACCTATTTATCAACACCACGCTTTCGCGGATCTGGATGGAAAAAGGCGACAAAACGACTGCCGAAAAATTTGGCGCCAAAGCAAAAATGCTCAGCTGGAAAGACCAACTAAAAAATCCTGCGGATTACGGTCAGATAAAGGAGTAAGGTGAGCCTTCCCCTCGACGGAGCGTGGGCGGCCCACCCGCATTTTTAAATAGCTCGTGGAAGGCCGTACTGATTTAAAAAGCCGCGCCTTCGGCGCATTGGTCTCAAATGCGGGCGAGCCGCCGGCGCTCCGGACTGCAGCAATTACGGTGCTACAGACACTTCGACCTCTGGCCGCACCACCAACTGCACGCGCTGCTTCCGTTGGAAATATTTTTTCGCGAATTTCTGCAGCGAAGAAATACTCACCTCATCGATGTAACGGTCATAGTTGACCCAATCGTTGAGCGGGAGTCCAAACAGCGAGTTGAGTCCAGCGAGCATCGATCGCGATGAATTCGCCTGCAGCCCCATACGCTTGCCGGCCTTCAAACGCGTTTGGCAGCGACGGAGTTCGTCGCTCTCAACTTTTCCGGCCTGCACCCGCGCGATCTCAGCGTCGATTTCCCTCAAAACTTCCTCATAGCTTTTCGGACTGGTGCCGGCAAAAAACATAAACATGCCCGCGTTTAGTCCGGTCACCCGACTTGAGCGCACAAAATACGCGAGCCCCTTTTCTTCACGCACGCGCTCGAATAGACGGGACGACATTCCGCTAAAAAGTTCGTCCGCCACTTCGCTCACATAAAAATCTTTATCGAGCAAACCAGGGCCCGGAAACGCCTGATAAACCACCGCCTGTTCTCGTGGTTGAATCTCCTCGAAGTTTCCAACCTCGGCCGGACCTGTGAAGGAAGGCACGCTTGTGAGCGTAGGGTTTTTGGGTAATTTGGTAAGAAGCGCTTCGATTTTTGGAATCAACGTGGTCCGATCGAAATCGCCCGCCACCGAAACGACGACGTTCGCGGGGATAAGGCAGCGTTTCCAGATTTTCTTCAGATCCGTAACTTCAAGGCGCTTGACCGAAGCCGCGTCTCCAGCCGCGTCTAAGAAAAGTGGATACGTTCCAAAAAACTTTTTCCGCAGCAGCTTTCGGCCGAACACAACCACGTCGTCCTCGTCTTGGAGCAGTTCGGCGACCTGCGCGTCGCGTTCGCGTACGAAAGTTTCTTCCGAAAAAGCCGGCTGCAGGAGCGCGTCGCTCATCAGCTCGAGCGCACGATCAAGATCAGTTGGTAAAACCTCCGCGGCCAAACCCAGACTATTGTTTCCCGAAAACGGATAGAATGATCCACCAACCGATTCGATATACTCGGCCACCTCGGCTGCCGAACGTTTCTTCGTATCTTTCGTGAGAAGATTCGCGAGCAACGCAGTCGTGCCGCGGCGCGACGCTTCTTCAAAGAGCGGGCCGCCTTTGCAGATAAAGCGGATATGCACGTTCGGCAGGTGCCGATCTTCTTGAAACACGATCCGAGCTCCGTTCGCGACGATGATCTCTTCGAAGGCCGGACCGGTTTTCGCGCTTTCGTCCACCCTTGCCGCAGTGTGCGGTCGCGAGCTCTCGGGGTTCAGCGAAACCGCAGTCACGCGATCGCGTACTAGATATTCCGCGATCACGCGCTTCAGGTCGGCATTGGTGGCGCGTTGCAGGGCCGCAAAAAACGTCCGGGAAAAATCTAAATCGCCGACCACCACTTCCGCGGCGCCTAGCCGCGCAGCTTGGCCGCTCATCGTTTTGCGACTATTGATTTCGCCCACGATCATCTGGCGAATCGCTTTACGCCGCTGAGCATCGGTGAAACCGACCCGCGCAACCCGAACTAGCTCCTCGTAAATCGCCTCCGTCGCCGCCTCGCGTTTCTCGGGGTCGGAGTTGAAGGAAATATAGAAAAGTCCAGCATCACCAGGTGTCCAACTATGCGCGTCGATTTGATGGACCAACCGTTGGCGCTCCCGGATCGATTGCCAGAGCACCGAACTTTCGCCCCCTCCGAGAATCGTCGAAACTAAATCCAACAGCGGCGCGTCCTCGTGCCCTACTCCCGGAATCGGCCAAGCCAGGCCTGCGCGGGAAACTTCCACGTCTTCGAAGCGGTGCAGTTCCCGCATCGCCAATTGTTCGGTCTCCCGCGAAATCAAAACAGGCGCGAGCCGGCGTCGCGGCGCTTGGCCAAAGGTCCGCTCGATCTCAGCGGCCACTTGATTCACGTCCACCGCGCCTGCCACGACAACAACCAAGTTGTTGGGCACGTAGCGGGACGTGTAATACGCGATCAGATCGTCGCGTGTGATCGTTTCGAAAACATCTTTGTAACCGATAATTGGATATCGAAAAGGATGGGTTCGGAACGCCGTTTCAAAAAGCGCTTCAGACAGGCGATGATCCGGATCGTCCTTGCCCATGTCGATCTCGCGCAAGATCACGTCGCGTTCCTTGACCACTTCCTCTTCCGGCAAAGTCGAATGGAGGACCGCGTCTTCGAGCAGGTCGAGGGCAACATTTACGTGCTCCGAAGGGAGATCAATGTAGTAAACCGTTCGGTCAAATGTTGTGTACGCGTTGATGTAGCCGCCATGCGCTTGAACGGTCGTAGAGATCTCCCGACCCGCGCGCCGCTCGGTCCCCTTGAAGAGCATGTGCTCCAAAAAGTGCGAAATTCCCGCGCCCAAGAGGCGGTCCTCATGAATACTGCCCGTTTTTACCCACACTTGTACGGAAGCGACCGGAGCCGAGTGATCAGGCTTGATCAGGACGGTCAGTCCATTTGCGAACACACGGCGTTCGACGTGTTCGTTCCAAAATGCGGTGAGGAGGCTAAAGTCGTCCGAGGACGAAAGGGTTTTCGACATGAGAAATGCGCGGCCTGCACGGAAAACATCCGTGACACAGGTAGCAAGTGCCTCCCAACGATTTAGTTCGCGACGCCAGCGGCGGGCGGTCCCGATCGTGGCTTATTGACCGGCAAAAACGGCTTCACAAAGGCATCTTCGAACGAGTAAAGATCCACGAAGTCCTCGCGACGGTCACTTTCCGTCTTACTGAAGACGTTGTACTCGATTAAGTTGAAGACGATCTCGCCGAAGTCAGTGCACTTCTTGATGCCCCAACTATTGAGGACTGTCTTGGTCAGCGGGCCATATTGATCGAGCGCAAAGAGACGCAGGCCATCGAGTAATTCTGCTCCCGTCACGTGCTGAGACGGACGATTCTTCGCGGTGTCCCTTTTCTTGATCTCCTTCACCGTATGGTCCAGGCCCTGGCGGATGAAGGTGTACGCCTTCTTGTCGTAGCGGGGGTCTTCTTTGCAAATCAGGTCTACGACTTCATTAAAATCAAGGTCCTGCATGGTCTAATTGATGCTGAAAGGAGCATACGGAAGAAAACTCTGCAACTACACAGCAAATTCGCGGTCGGTGCGATTCCGACTCCTTTGTAGGAAAACAATACCTGATTTTCGGGTCTTTTTTGCAAATTGGCATCTTTACAAATTGCCGTTGTATGGCAAAAACTCTGGACACTAGCCGAAAATGATCGCTTCAACACAAACCAACCACCCGCTGGCGAGCGTAAAAACAACCTCGCCTCAGGCAGCTATCGACACTGCCTGCGCTCGTTTGAAATCTGCGGGGCTGCGCATCACCCAGCCACGCGTCGCGATTCTACAAGCCCTCATCAAACGCTCCGCACCCGCGAGCATTGAACAAATCCACGGCGACCTTTCGGACGCTGCATGCGATCTGGTCACTGTCTACCGCTGCTTGGCTGCGTTTCAAGAAGTCGGCTTGGTGCGTCTCTGCTATTTCCATAACGGAACTAGCCTCTACCAAATCAACCTCGATAACGAGAGCCCCTACCACGTCGTTTCAAAAGACACGAACGAAGTAGAAGAGCTCGACACGGAGAACTCTGCCGAGCTGCGCTCGTTAATGAACCGCATCGAGGAAAAGTTGAAAGCCCGCGGTTACACCGACGTTTCACACTTGGTCGAATTTTTCGCTCAAAAACCGAAAGCTCGCGATGGTTCAACTGTAGCCATGCCCGCGACCGCTTCGATCCCGAATCGGCAATCAGCTCCCGCCCTTCCCCTCCATACGCCGTAATCCGCTCTCACAAGCCAACGCTTATAAAAAAAGCGCCGTTTCGAAACGGCGCTTTTTTTATTTACATCGTCGCCAACAGGCGGCGCAGAACTTCATCCACGTTTTTCGGATTCGCCTTCCCTTTCGCCGCCTTCATTACGGCTCCTTTGAAGCCATTAATCGCGGAATCCTTGCCCGCTTTGAAATCGGCCAGCGACTTGGGATTTCCCGTGATCGCATCTCGGCACCACTGCTCGAGTTCGCCTTCATTCGATTCAGCCTTCAGTCCTTTGCGGTCCACGATCGCGGCAGGGCCATCGCCCGTTTGAAAAATTTCGACGAAGACTTCCTTTGCGGTATTGCTGATTAACGTGCCCGCCTCGATCAGTTTCACCAGTTCAGCAATGTGAGCCGGCTTGACCTTTGATTCAGCCAGAGTGGTCTTGGCCAGCGATAATTCTCTCAGCAGATCGTTGACGATCCAGTTCGCCGTGGCTTGCGGCTTTCCGCTCGCCTTGGCCGCAACTTCAAAGAAGTCGCTCAGCTCACGGTCTGGCACGAGCACAGATGTCAACGTGTAGGGAAGCTGGTAGGCTTCCTGGAAGCGCCGTTGCTTCTCGAACGGCAACTCAGGGCACTCGGCTTGAATGCGCGCTTTCCACTCGGCGTCGACTTTCACAGGCATCAAATCAGGATCCGGAAAATAACGGTAGTCATGAGCCATTTCCTTCGTTCGCAGCGACTGGGAATGTCCCGTCTGCCCGTCGTAATCGCGGGTCTCTTGAACGATCTTACCACCCGCCTCGACCACGGAAACCTGGCGCTTGATCTCGTGCTCAATCCCGTCGCGCACAAACGAGATCGAATTTAAATTCTTCAGCTCTACCTTTGTGCCCAGCGAGTGCTGGCCGATGGGGCGAATCGAAATGTTCGCATCGCAGCGCAGCTGCCCCTTCTCCATGTCGCAGTCGGAAATGCCGCCGTAGATCAGGGTTTGCTTCAGCGAAGTCAGGTAGGCGAACGCTTCGTCCGCCGACCGTAGTGCCGGCTCGGATACGATTTCCATCAAGGGGGTGCCAGCGCGATTGTAGTCAACCAGCGACTCGAAGCCGACGTGGTTCAGTTTGCCGACATCTTCCTCAAGATGGATGCGCGTCAGAGGCACTTTCTTATGCTCACCCATGATGTTGCGAGCAGCGCCGGCGAGTTCGATCTCCACAAATCCACCGATGCAGATCGGCTGGTCGTACTGAGAAATCTGATAGTTCTTCGGCGAGTCCGGATAGAAATAGTTCTTCCGATCCCATTTGCAGATCGGCGCAATCTCGCAACCCAACATCAGTCCCGCTTTGATGATCGCGTCGAGCGCCGCCTTGTTCATCACCGGTAAAGTTCCTGGCAACGCGAGGATGACGGGATCGGTTAACGTGTTCGGCTCACGACCGAAACCAGTTTCGACCCGCGTGAACATTTTCGAACGCGTCTTGATCTGGACGTGCACCTCTAGGCCGATGACGGCTTCGTATTTCATGCGAGTAGGCTCAAAGGTTCGGATGACGCGTGTTCCAGTCGTGCGCGCGCTCGTAGGTGTGCGCGATCGCCAGCATGTCCGCTTCTTTAAACGGTTGCCCGATAATCTGCAGACCGATTGGCAAGCCGCTCTTGGAAAATCCGCACGGGATGCTCACGCCCGGCAAGCCGGCTAAATTCACCCCGATCGTGTAGATGTCGCTCAAATACATCGCCAGTGGGTTCGCCGCCTTTTCTCCCTTTTTGAAGGCAGGAGTTGGCGACGTCGGTGTGAGAATCGCGTCCACGTCTCGATACGCGTTGAGAAAATCCTGACGAATCAAAGTCCGCACTTTCTGCGCGCGCAGATAATACGCATCGTAGTACCCACTCGACAAAACATAGGTGCCGAGAATCACGCGACGTTTCGTTTCCGGACCGAAACCTTCGGCGCGCGACTTGAAATACAGATCGACGATGTCCTTCGCCCCTGCCGCCCGATGGCCATAGCGAATCCCGTCATAGCGAGCCAAGTTCGAAGAACACTCCGCTGTCGCGATAATATAATAGACGCCAACGCCATATTCGGTGTGCGGCAACGATACCTCTTTGATCTCGCAGCCCTGCTTCCCGTAAAAATCAATTGCCGCCTGCACCGCCGCGCCAACTTCCGGATCGAGTCCGTCGGAAAAATATTCTTTGGGGATTCCCAAACGCCACGGGCCTTTCCTTTTTCCGAGTTCAGCCGCGTAGTTAGGCACCTCCATACCCACTGACGTAGAATCTTGGGGATCCTGTCCAACGATCGTCTGCAGCACCGTCGCTGCATCAGTGACGCTGCGTGCGAAAGGACCGATTTGATCGAGCGAAGACGCGAACGCGATCAGACCATAACGCGAAACCAGACCGTAAGTGGGTTTGAGGCCGACCACATTACAAAGCGCTGCGGGTTGACGAATCGAGCCGCCCGTGTCGGAGCCAAGTGAAACAATCGTTTCGCCCGACGCCACCGAGGCCGCGCTTCCGCCGGAACTTCCGCCTGCGACGCGCTCTAGATCGTATGGATTCGACGTCGTGTGAAACGCGGAATTCTCCGTGGACGATCCCATCGCGAACTCGTCTAAGTTTAACCGTCCCCAGCAAATCGCCCCGGCTTGTTTCAACTTCCGCGTCACCGTGGCGTCGTACGGTGAAATAAAATTTGCGAGCATCTTACTCGATGCGGTCAACGGCTGGCCATTGACGGCGATCACGTCTTTCATACCGACCGGGATGCCGTCGAGCGCTCCTCGGGCAGCTCCCTGCGCACGTCGCGCGTCCGACGCCTTCGCTTGCGCCAACGCATCGGCTTCATCAAACGAGTTGAAGGCCTTGACCTTTGTATCCACCGCGCGGGTACGCGCGATCACTGACTGCATCAATTCAGTCGCGGACACTTGTTTCGCTTCCAACAAGGCAGCGAGTTCCGTGGCAGTCTTGAAGAAAAGTTCGTTGGACATCAGGTTACTCAACAACCGGCGGGACTGAGATCATATTGTCGCGCTGAGCCGGCGCGTTTTTCAGTGCCGATTCGACGGGTAGTGCTGGAGCCGGCACGTCAGCCGCCCACACATTATAAATCGGGAAAGCGTGCGCCGTCGGTTCCACTTTGCTCACATCGACTTCTTTCAACTTCACGATGTGACGAAGCACGTCTTCGATTTGAACGGAGAACTTGGCTTTTTCTTCCGGCGTCAAAGCGATGCGCGCCAGATTGGCCACATGGTCGATATTAAGATCGGTGGGGGAAGACATGATGATATGACACCTGTAACCGGATCCTGAATACAGGATGGCACGGTCGGTTTATTTGCGAATTTGATACGATGCCGCGAGGTCAGTCTGAATTTTTTGAAAAACGCCATTAACCTCATCGTCGGTCAGCGTCCGGTCCGGAGCACGGAACACGAGCGAGAAAGCCAAGCTCTTCTTGCCTTCAGGCAAACCGATTCCGCGGTAAAGATCGAAGGGCTGCACGGCTTCGAGCACGAAGGTATTTCCCGCCGCGGCGCGACCGATTTTCGCGAGCGCTTTTTGGACCTCGGCAGCGGGAGTGATCTCGTCGACCACGAGCGCGATATCGCGCAACGCCGCCGGAAAAGCGCCGAATGGTTGAAAGCGCCGGTGCGAAGCGTCCGCCGTTAACTTCTCCGGCAAAATTGCCACGATGCCGCCATAAACTTTCCCTTCGATGCCGGCATTTTTCAGCATCGTTAAATTCAGCAATCCGAGCCGCACCGTCCATCCGTTTTGCATGTCGCCAGCGATCGCGGCGTGTCCGCTCTGCCAACCGAGAAATGCTTCCGTAATGGGTGCGATTTGCTGACGCGTCAGATCGATGCCGGCGACTGCCGCCAAGATCTCGACGTGACGTTTCACCGAGTAAAAATCATCCGGTGTGCGTGGAAGCCAGTTTCGCTCGGCGGGATCTTCGGCCACAATAAATGCGACCGCGACGCATTCGAAGTTTTGCCCGTTGCGCTCGATAAAAATGCGCCCCGTCTCGAACAGCCGCGTGGCGGCCACGCCCCGCGAACGATTGAGACGCAGACTGTCGAGCAAGCCCGGAATCAGGGTAGCGCGTAGGTGCGACTGATCTTCCACCAATGGATTCGCGAGCGCGAGTTCTGCCGCGGCGGTTTGCGAAACCCAAGTCGACGTGTCTTTCGAAGAGCGCAGCGTGTAGTTAACGCACTCGTTGAAACGCTGCCCGACCAGGTATTCGGAAACCCGCCGATTGAACTCAACAATCGGATCATCGTCCGCGATCAAACCGGGCGACATCACGACGGAAACGGGAATTTTTTCCGTTCCGTAAACGCGAAGGATCTCTTCGACCAGATCGATGGGCCGATCGAGGTCGTCGCGCCAACTCGGAATCGAGACCGTCCAAGTCATCCGCCCGCCTTGCATTGATGGGCTTTGCTCCTCGCGTACGATAGGCAATTCCAAGGTGTTGAGAGCTGCGCGCATCTCAGCCTCCGGAATTTCGAAACCAAGTTTCTGATAAACGAAATCCGGGCTCAGCGAAATTTCACGCTGCCAGGGCACGTCCGCTCCGATCCGGTGCACGCCGCCGGCCACTTGGCCGCCAGCTAACTCCAAAATTAAATCGACAGCTCGGCCCAGCGCTTCCGACAGACCGTGGGGATCCATGCCGCGCTCGTAACGATAGGAAGAATCCGAAGACAAACCCAGATAACGCGAGGTCCAACGAATCGTTTGCCGTTTGAAGAAGGCCGCCTCTAAAACTACATCCGTAGTCGAATCGTCGACGCCCGAGTTCGCTCCGCCCATGATGCCCGCAATGACTACCGGCTGCGATGAGTCCGCGATCACCAGCATGCGGCTATTCAACGTGCGCTCCTTGCCATCGAGAGTAACGATCTTTTCGCCATCACGCGCGCGTCGCACGATAATTTCCTGACCGCCGATTTTCTTGGCGTCGAAAGCATGCAAAGGCTGGTTATATTCCAGCATCACGTAGTTGCCGATATCGACAAGATTGTTGATCGGACGAATGCCAACTGCGCGCAGGCGCCCCTGCATCCATTCAGGACTCGGCGCAACTTTCACGCCCGTGATCACGGTCGCGGTGTAAAGCGGGCAATCTTCGTCCGCGTCGACGCGGACGGATTTCAGCAAATCAGTTCGCGCCGTGTGATCGCTGGAACGCGCGTTGAATCGAATTTCTGGATACGCGAGATCCTTCCGAAACCATGCGGCTAGCTCCCGCGCAATGCCGAGGTGGCAAAGACAATCGGGTCGATTCGGCGTGATCTCGATGTCGAAGACGACATCACCGGCCGGTAACACTGAGTTGATCGCCAGACCCAGCGCGGGGCGATTTTCTAAAATCAACAAGCCCGCGCTTTCTTCCGAGACGCCGAGCTCTTTGGCCGAACACATCATGCCGTCGGAGAGCTGTCCGCGGATTTTCGACTGTTTAATCTGAAAATCTCCTGGCAGCACCGCTCCTGCGAGCGCAACCGGCACGCGATCCCCGACCTTGTAATTCTGCGCGCCACACACAATCGTCTTAACGCCGTAGGTGGGTCCCACATCGACGGTACAAACGGAGAGCTTATCCGCGTTCGGATGTTTGTCCCGTGTGAGGACTTCGCCCACGAAGACATTGTCCAATGGCGGAGCGCCTGAGCGAATGACGTTCTCGACTTCGAAGCCAAGAAAAGTGATTGCCCGGCAAATCTCGTCCACGGACGCGTCGAGTGCCACGTAGGTTTTGAGCCAGTTGAAAGAAATTTTCATGGGTCTTGCTAGCGGCGTGGTTCAGGAAAACTGCCGCAGGAACCGCAGATCATTCTGATAAAAATAGCGAATGTCATCGATGCCGTAGAGCAGGATGGCGAGGCGCTCCAAACCCATCCCGAAAGCATAACCCGACCAAACATTCGAGTCGTAACCGACCCCTTCAAAGACACTCGGATCGACCATTCCGCAGCCGCCGATCTCGATCCACTCCTTGTTGATCTTCGGGAGATGCTTCGCGCTCAAGTCCACCTCGAAACTGGGCTCGGTATAACCGAAATAGTGCGGCCGAAAACGGGTCTTCGTATCTTTACCGAGAAGAGACGTGAAGATATAATCTAGCAGCGCCTTTAAATCGCGAACGGTGACATTCTTGTCGACGTAAAGACACTCCAGCTGGTGAAAGTTAGCCGAGTGGGTTGCGTCGGTCGTGTCGCGGCGATGCACGCGTCCCGGCGATACGATACGAATCGGCGGCTGGCGGCTGAGCATCGTGCGGATCTGGACCGACGAGGTATGCGTGCGAAGCAGGTACTTTTCGTCAGGAATTTTTTTCGAGACGTTCCCGAAGCGTGTTTGTTCAGGAAAATAAAACGTATCCTGCGCGTCGCGCGCGGGGTGGTCTTTGGGCGTGTTTAGAGCATCAAAGCAGTAGTACTCCGTTTCAACCTCTGGGCCTTCAACAACAGAGAAGCCAACACGTCCAAGAATCCGGCACATCTCTTCGCGAACCAGGGTGAGCGGATGATACGTTCCCGGCTGAGCGTCGGGGGATGGCAGAGTCGGATCGATGGCGGGGCCGAGCTGAGATTCGAGTTCACGGGCTTCGATCTGGCGAAGTGCGGCGTCGAGCCAGGTCTGGAGTTGGACCTTCGTTTCATTGATCACCTTGCCGAGGATGGGGCGTTGTTCTTTCGGCACAGCGCCCATCTGCTTCATCATTCCGGTCAGCTCGCCATTCGGTCCGACGAAACGCGCCTTAGCGGCTTCGAATTCGGGCCGAGTTTTGAGAGAGGGCAGCTCTTGCTGAGCTTTGGAAAGCAAGGCGGTCAATTGATCCTGCATAAAACGTCGAAATTAGCAGTGGCGAGCGACCTCCGCGAGCGAGAACATTCGGCGCGGAAAAATTTTCGGGGGCAAAAAAAAGGACGGCTCCTCGATGAGGGCCGTCCTGAAAGAATCGAGTGAGTGACTCGAATTAGGCTTTAACGGCCTTCGACTTCGCCTGCAGGGCGTCCTGGGCTTTTTTGACGATCCCATTAAAAGCCACTTCGTCGCGAATCGCGAGGTCGGAAAGAACCTTGCGGTCCAGAACGATATTAGCGGCCTTCAGGCCTTCGATGAATCGGCTGTAGCTGATACCGGCGTTGCGGCAGGCAGCGTTCAAGCGAACGATCCAGAGGGAGCGGAATTCGCCCTTCTTCTTGCGGCGGTCACGATAGGCGTATTGCCAAGCGTGCTGAACGGCTTCTTTCGCATAGCGGAAGAGCCGGGACTTGTTACCGAAGTAGCCCTTGGCGTACTTCAGCACTTTTTTGCGGCGCTTGCGCGACGCGGGGGAGTTTGTTGAACGAGGCATGTTTTGAGTTGAGTTTTGTCGCCGGCAGGTCGCCTAAAGAATCACCCGCCTGGCGAAGTTAATGTCCGGATTATAGACCGTGCGGAAGCGCGCGGAGCAACGGACGGGCATGGCCGATGGCCACAAGCTTATCTTTGGAGGCACGGCGTTTCTGCTTGGTGCTCTTCGCAGCTAGCAAGTGACGGAAGCCGGGCGTGCGGCGCACGAGCTTGCCCTTGGCGGTGAGCTTGAAGCGCTTAGCGACGGATTTCTTGGTCTTTTGCATGAGAGAAGGGTAGAAAACAGACGTCCCCGCTCTTTCTGGCAAGGGCAAAGTGTAGGAAAGTGTGATCGAAATCGACCGTCGCAACCGTGGCGATCAGCAAAAGCGCACAATGACGGTTGCTAAACTGAACGAGTAAAACGAACTTCCATCGTGACTGCGCACCCTAAACCATCCGTTTTGTCCGCGCTGGAGTCGCGCCAAAAAACCCGTAGTGCCAAATCGAATACATAAATTTTTTCGATGGTGTTTTCGTAAAATCTACGCAATTTTTCCGGCGAATTGAAGTTGACAACGCTGCTCCCTATCTGAGTTCTTCGCGACTCTTGTTTAGGCTTCCTAGCTCAATGGTAGAGCAGCTGACTCTTAATCAGTTGGTTCGGGGTTCGAGTCCCCGGGGAGCCACCAGTTCTTGTTCTTTTACCCTCGTTGAACCGATCTTCGGTTGAGCGACCCCTTCTCTGGCCGGCGTAGCTCAACGGTAGAGCACCTGTTTTGTAAACAGGCGGTTGCGGGTTCGAATCCCATCGCCGGCTCCATCCGTTTCGCTTTCCCCCCAATTTTACTGCCTGGTGGTGTAATGGTAGCACAGCAGATTCTGAATCTGTTTGTCTAGGTTCGATCCCTAGCCGGGCAGCCAGTATCAGATAATCAGAGACGTTCGTATTCTTGCTTCATCGCTTTTCCCCTCGGTCCTCTTCATTCGTATTCACGTTCAGTGTTTCGCTTCGCGTCCTCTAACTTAGCCCTGACTTTTCGCACTCGAAATAAATGTCGAGTTGCAGGGAACAAGCCGTCGCCGGTGTTGATTCATCTGCCCCACACTTCGGCAGCGTTGCTTTTTTTTGAGCATAATTAATAAATACAGGTCAAAGCCGTTAGTTACTTTAGCCCCCGCCCCGTCTGCCCCGTCCGTCATACCCTTAGACTTTCTACCAACCTTCGTATCAAATATCCTATCATATGATCACCGCTAGTCTTCCCGTCGCCTTGTTTTTGAACCAGTCCGCTATGGAGCTTTTCCAGCATGGCGGTCCAATCATGTGGCCGATCCTTATCATTTCATTCGTTGGCCTCACGGTGGTCGTCGAACGTATTCTTTTCATCATTCGGGAAAACTCGGGCCGTGAACCCGAGGTTGTTGAGAAGATGCTCGAGCGTGTAGAGTCCCGCGACATCGAGGGCGCGATCGAACTCGGCAAGAAAAGCAAAGACTTCGTGGCCCGCATCATCACCTACGCGCTCGCGCACCGTGATGCTTCCCTCTCCAACGCCTTCATCCGTGCCTCGAATCAAGAGCTCAACCGCTTCGCGCAAGGTATGGCTACTTTGGATACGGTCATCACCGCCGCTCCTTTGCTCGGTCTGCTCGGCACGGTTACTGGTATGATGAAGACATTCGCCAGCCTCGGTGGCGGCGACCTCAGCTCAGCCGCCGGTCAGATTACAGGTGGTGTCGCTGAAGCGCTGATCGCGACGATGTGCGGTCTTGCGATCGCCGTGACCTGCTTGCTTCCTTACAACTATCTAAACGCTCGCGCTGAAGAAGCCCGCCACGAAGTGGCTGATGCTTCGAACGCGCTCGAGATCATTCTCAAGAAGTCCGACGGCGTCGTTTCGTAATCTCGAAACGACGGTTTGTGAACCAGCGCGCGGCCTTTTCGGCGCTGGTTAATTTTTTGGTCCTTTAATTTCGAAATCCCATGGCCGGTTCCTCTGGTGGTAGGACAGCAGGTGGCAAAAAGAAGGCGCGCATCGAGATCATTCCATTGATCGATGTGGTGTTCTTCCTTCTCGCAACCTTCGTCCTTTTTACACTCTCACTCAATAAGTCGAACGGTGTCCCCGTTGCTCTGCCGCAAAGCTCCACCGGCGAACCTCGCGACCCCGCTGGTTCGGTCACTATTTCCGTTACACAGGAAGGCACGATCGCTTGGAACAAAGAGCCGATCTCGCTCGATGAGTTCATCACTCGTCTTCAGGCCTACAAGCAGGTTGAGCCAAACCCGAAGGTTCTCATCAACGGCGACGAAAACGCTCTTTTTGCCCAAGCTCGCTATGTATTCGATGAAGCCCGAAAGGCCGGAATCCAAAAGATTCTGATCGAAACGAAAGTTCGCCCCGCAAGCCAACAGGGCGTGACCGAGTAATCTCACTTCAACGTTTAATCCCTTTTCTCTATGGCCGGTGGTGGTGGCAAAGCAGCAGCAACTCCAGGTAAAAAGAAAGCACGTATCGAGATCATCCCGTTGATCGACGTCGTGTTCTTTCTCTTGGCGACGTTCGTGTTGTTCACGCTCTCGTTGAATAAAATTCAATCTGTTCCGGTTAACTTGCCGGTCGCGTCGAATACGCCTCCAAATAAAGACGAAGAACCCGTCATTATTCAGGTCTCGGACGGCAATTCCGTTTTCTGGAATCGTGACGCTATCGGTCTTAACGAAGTCGCGCCGCGCCTATATCAATATAAACAGTCCACTTCGACTCCCCGCATTTTGGTATCTGGTGACGACCGCGCAAAGTTTGGCGCCACCGTTCAAGTGCTGGATGAAGTACGTAAAGCTGGCATCAGCCAAGTCTCTATCGAAACCGCGTACCGCGGTTCTGGTAAATAACGCAACTCCACATGCGACGCGATTTAATCATTGGTATTTTGGTTTCTCTGCTCTTTCACGGCGGCATCGCCATCGGGAGCGAGTTACTGAAAGACAACGGAAAGAAAGTAGTTAAAAAGGCGGATGAACCGACCATCGAGCTCATCAAGATGCCGGAAATCCCGCCCGATGAGCCTGATGTCGTTAATGATGAGCCCGCTCCTGATACGTCTCCCATCGCTCCTCCGAGCCTCGTAGACGTTCCGCAGTCGGTGCAATTGGACTCCTTCGTTCAACAAATTCAGCCGCCGCCGCCGCCCACTATGGGTAAGCCCACGGGTGTAATCACGATCCCGACAGGTCCGCTTCATGGCGGCAATGGACGTGGTTTCGGTGATATTTTCGACATCAAGAATCTCGATCAAATTCCCGTCGCGAAGTTCAAACCCAAACCGGCCTATCCGTTCGATATGCGCCGCCAAGGTATCAAGGGCGAAGTCCTTCTAGGCTTCATCGTCGATTCCAACGGCGACGTCCGCGATCCTTACGTGGTGAAATCGAGCCAACGCGAATTCGAATCAGCGGCCCTTCAGATGATTGCCCGGTGGAAATTCAAGCCAGGTCGCAAAGGTGGCCGTTCTGTCGCCACGCGCGTCTCAATGCCGGTGAGTTTCAACCTGAACGATGAATAACATTTTTTCACCCCTTCTCCGCCAGCGCAATCTGCAGACCGCTGTGGTCGCACTGCTGCTGGTTGGCATGAGTGCCACCGCAGCGAATGCGCAAGAAAAGGCGCCTGCGAAGGAGCTTTCCGATAAGGTCTCCGAAGCCTTGGGTGGCCCGATCAAAAACGCCAAGGACGCCTCTCAAAAGGATCCAACCCAGCACGCAGAAGTCCTTCGGTTGCTCGATCCTTTAATCGCTAATTCTGCGCCGAACAGCTATGATCGGGAGGTACTGACAGTTGAAAAGGCGCAGGAATTGATGGCGATGAACAAGAATTCGGAAGCGATTCCTTCTCTCGAGGAAGGTCTACGCATCACCGATCAGTTTCATTACTTCGATGAGAATACCACGTTGGAAATGGTGCTGACGCTAGCCCAAATCTATGGGCAAGAAGGTCAAAACTCGAAGAGTGCGGACCAACAGCGTCAATATTACGCAAAGGCCTATAATTACGTTCGCCGCTACCTCGATCAATCGAAGGCGCCGAGCGCGGACATGGAGCAGTTTGCCGCTTCGATTCTGCTGCAGCAAGCTACGGTCAATCCAAGTAAGGTTGACATCGGCTTGGTCAAACAAGCGGAAGTGGAAATTCAAAAAGGCATGCGCCTCGCGGTCACGCCTAAAGTGCAATTCTACGAACTGCTGCTCTCAGCTATTCAACAAGAAGGCGACTTCAAGCGCTCTGCCGACGTGCTCGAGCGTCTTGTTCAGCTCTCGCCGAATGCCAAGACGTACTGGCAGCCCCTCGCATCGACCTACATTCAGTTGGCCAGCGATGGTGAGAATGAAGATTACTATATCCGCGCGATCCTCACAATCGAACGCGCCCAGCAATATGGTTTTCTTAATACGCCGAAAGATAACTACACGCTCGTCGGTATTTATCTGAATATCCACCAGTACGACAAAGCAGTCGAACTGCTTGATGCCGGCTTGCGCAATGGCGCGATCGAAAGCACGGAAGAAAATTGGAAACTGCTAGGACAGACCTATCAACAGCTTCATAAAGAACAGAAGGCGATCGATGCGCTCAAAGACGCTTCGAAGCGATTCCCGAAGAGCGGAGAAATCGAGCTACAGATTGGTCAGCTCTATTACACCCTCGATAAGATTCCGGAAGCCTACAATTACATCAAACTTGCCCTCACCAAAGGCAAGGTAAGCAAGCCTGCTCAAACCTACTTCCTGTTAGCATATCTGGCCTTCGAATCCAAAAAATTGGATGAAGCGCTCGAATACGTTCAGAAATCACTGAAGCTCGACGCTCATTCGAAAGACGCGGTTCAATTCGAGGAAAACGTCAAGGCCGCTATCAAAGATCGCGATGCAGCTAAGGCTGACGCCAACAAAACGACTTAATTCCAGTTTATGAAAAAAGCTTATTTGATTGTGCCGATTCTCGGCGTATTGATCTTCTCGTTCTTTTACTTCAGCGCGACGAAAGATCTCGAAGCAAAAGAAGTGGCGCGTAAGCAAGCCGTCGAGCAAGCACGCCAAAAGAAACTTTCCGACGAAGCTGCGGCGCGCCAAAAGGCGTACCAAGATGCGATCGTTCTTGCGGACAAACGTAAGAAAGAACGGGCCGAGCGCGAAGCAAAAGACGCCGCGGACAAAGAGGCTCGCGAAGCACTAAACAGCGAACGCGAAAAGATGTACCGCGAAGGCGAGCGTCTGGCTCGTCAGATCGAACGTCAGACCAAAGATGTGCAGGCCGAGAAGGAAGAAATCGCGAAGATCGAAGACGCTAAGCGCGGTTATATTTCCGATCAGGAATTTCTCAAAAAATATGTCCGTGAGGCTGAAACGAACCAGAAGGCACTCGAAGACGTGTTGAACAAAATCGCTGCAGCGGACAAAGCCGCTGCCGACGCGGCTGCCAAAGCCACCAAAAAGTCCTCTTAAAGCGCACCCATGAATCGTTCCTATTTACTCGTACCCGTTATCCTGCTCTGCGTTTTCGGTTTCTTCTATTATAGCTATACCAAGGAAGCTGCCGTCAAAGCGACCCAAGTGGCCGAAGAGCAAGCGCGGATCAAAGCGGATGCCGATTCGAAGAAAGCCGCGGCCGAAGCAAAAGCGCGTGAAGACGCTCAAAAGCGTGCCGACGAACGCGAAGCTGAAGAGCGCAAGAAGGCCTCCGATAAACTCGCGAAGTATAACGCAGAAATCCAAAAGATCCGCGATGACATCACGAAGTACACCAATCAAGTGAACGAACAGACCAAAGAATCTGCTCGTCTTGATCAGGACCTCGCCAATCTCCGCGCTGCTAAAGAGAAAGCTAACCGCGAATCCTTCGAACTCCATAAGCAGGTTGAAAAGGCTGAAATCGAAAAACATGACGCTGAATTCGAGATCCAACGTCTCACCGACATGATCGCAAAACGTGCTTCGGATAGCGCGATTGCTCGGCCGCTAGTAGCTACCACCGCCCCGGCCGAAAAGTAAGAGCCGAATCCTTTTTAAATCGAAGCCGCAGCACGACGCTGCGGCTTTTTTGTTGGTCAATTTAAAGCTATCGGACCGAACCCGTGATAATCCGAGCGCCGCGCTTGTAGGTGAAATACGAATACACCCACTGCGCCAACACCGCGACGCGATTGCGGAAGCCGACTAGAAAGATCAGGTGCACCGCTAACCAAGCCAGCCAAGCAAATGCGCCCGAAAACTTAAAATTACCGACCATCGCCACCGCCGCCGAGCGGCCGATCGTCGCCATGCTACCTTTGTCCCAGTATTTGAAAGCGGGCCGCTTCGACGCCGAAACACTCCCGGTCTGGATTTCTTGAGCGATAATTTTCACAACATGCTTCGCCATTTGCATAGCTGCCGGCGACACACCTGGCACTGGTTTTCCCGCGACATCCACGAGCGCTGCTAGGTCACCGAGGGCGAAAGCTTCCGGGTGGTCCGGAATGCTGCAATCTGGGGCTACCTTTACGCGACCCGCGCGATCGATTTCGACACCGAGCGATTTAGTGAGCGAAACAGCCCCGACACCGGCGCCCCAGAGAATATTTCCCGCACGCAGCAGCTGGCCATTATCGAACTCAATTTCGTTTTCACGCAGGTCTTTCACTTTCATCCCTGTACGCACCTCCACCCCAAGGCGCTTCAACTGTTTCGCCCCACTCGCCGCGAGATCCTCCGGAAACTGCAGAAGAATTCGATCTGCGCCTTCGACCAAGATAACCCGAGCACGCGCCGGATCGATGCGCACAAAATCTTTTCGCAAGACCTTGCGCCCCAGCTCTGCAACCGCGCCGGCCAGCTCGACTCCAGTAGGGCCGCCACCGACGACGATGGTCGTGAGCAATTCTTGGCGCTTAGCTTGGTCAAGCTCGGTTTCCGCACGTTCAAACGATAGCAAAACGCGTCGGCGAATATCCAACGCATCGTTGAGCGTTTTTAAACCTAACGCATGGGCTGCCCACGCGTCATGGCCAAAATAGCTAGTCACTCCCCCAAGCGCGAAAATCAGATAATCATATGTCAATTCACCACGATCGGTCTGTACACGCTTAGTCTTCAAATCGACCGAGGTGACCTCGGCCATCAGCACCGTGACGTCATCGCGTTTCGAAAGAATAGCGCGAATCGGTTGAGCGATATCGGGAGCCGACAAACCGGCGGTCGCCACTTGGTAGAGGAGGGGTTGGAACAGGTGGTGATTTTGGCGATCGACCACCGTGATCCGCGCTAAGCCGGACGGAAATTTCTGGCAAAAGGTCAGGCCGGCAAAGCCGGCACCGAGCACGAGAATGTGCGGACGGGGTGCCTTGATTTCCGAGTTCATCAGTCACTCTACCGCAACTTTCCGTTTCACACCCGGTTGAAGCACAAATAACCGCGCACGGAGCCACCCTAAAAACGTACCCGACTGTTCACTGAGCGGCCTATTTTGCTCTTCTCTGAGCCGAAGGTTCCCGCCAGGCTGAACAACTCCTTGAAGAAACCCATCAATATTCAGCTCATTGGCCAAGAAGTGGCGATCGCGTGGAGCGATGGCTCGGAAAGCTACTACTTGGGATCCAAACTGCGCGCCGCGTCTCCCAGCGCAGAGACGAAGGGCGAACGCGATATTTTTGGGCAAACTTACGGCGGGACAACGGGCAAAGCGGATTTTAGCGGCGTACATGTCACCGCCTGGGAGCAGATTGGAAATTACGCACTACGTTTCGACTTCAGCGACGGCCATCGCACCGGCCTCTACAGCTACGAGCTTCTGGAAAAATTGGCCAACGAAGCGTAAGCTTCCACCTCGTCCTCTCATTTAATCATGTCATTCCCCGCGCGCACCAACGCCCAAGAGATTGAACTGGGCACCACACTTCAGCCAAAATTTGGCTCAGATGGCCTCATTCCTTGTATCACCCAGGACATTACAACGGGTGAGGTCTTGATGTTTGCGTTCATGAACGCCGAATCGCTTGAGCACACCTTGCGCACGCGCAAAGCGACTTATTGGAGCCGCTCAAGGCAAAAACTTTGGGTCAAAGGCGAAGAATCGGGCAACGTCCAGATCGTGAAGGAACTTTACACCGATTGCGACCAAGACGTTTTGTTGGTCAAAGTCGAACAATCCG
>FTDT01000190.1_pt1 | contig 45628 bp, 35 predicted proteins | sample 1640021 | NCBI WGS metagenome assembly FTDT01 (sample SAMEA3914869, study PRJEB12502) | metagenome | biome: forest; material: soil | place: USA | collected 2012-03-12 | depth 0.1 m | reverse complement strand
CGACACGATCAAAGAGATCATCCGTCGTGCCGATCAAACGATAGCCTTTATAGTTATCACCAACTGCGATCGGCAACGCCAATTCTATATTCGGGTTATTGCGCGCCTGCTCAACGTCAGCTGGCCCAATATTGCCTGGGCTATCTTCTAAATGGAAAATCGCATTAAGCACCAACTGTAGTTTGGAGCTGCGCGCCCCCAGCACCGCATCGAATCCGCCCGTGACACTGGTAAACGTTTTATTCGATTCCTGCCGCATTACCCACACGGCCATTAACAATCCGCCCGCCAGCGCAATCGCTACCGCCGATACGAGCGTGGATACCGCGTACTGCTTCAGGCTCTTGTAAACTATATACGGAATAATCATACCGTTTTGGCGTATTGGACTCCATTGAGATCGCGGAAATCGGCCACGCGCTCAAAAGCAGCTAGTATATCCTCGTCATGACTGACCAACAGAAGCGCTGCGCCTTGTTCAGCGCAAGCGTCACGCAACAACGCTAGGGTTTCGACTGCGTGCACCGGATCGAGATTTCCGGTGGGTTCATCAGCCAGCACCAATTTGGGCCGGTTGGCCAACGCGCGGGCAACCGCGACTCGCTGCTGCTGCCCAACGGAAAGTTGGCGAGGATAATACGAAAGTCGGTGCGACAATCCCACTCGATCGAGTAGTGCCGAGGCGAACTTTTTGTCCTGCCCCGCTCCAAAAGCCATCGCGAGGAGCACATTCTCTAAACAAGTGTAACCCTGCAGAAGATTGAAACTTTGATAGACGCAGCCTAGCACCGTCGCTCGCAATCGATCACGGCGGCCCTCGCTGAGGGCGGTGATTTCCTTTCCGTGCAAGACGATCGAGCCGGCATCAGGCTTAACAATGCCCGCGACCAAATTCAGAAAAGTCGTTTTGCCACTGCCGCTTTCCCCGCGGAGTCCCAACTGCGCACCAGCATCCAGTGCAAACTCCTCGATAGACACCACCGGTTTAAATTCACCGTCCGGCGTTATGTAGGATTTACGCAGACCTTTTACCTGGAGAACAGTTGGAACACTTACGCTCATTTTAAATACGTTGCGGCTCTCGTTCGTGATCGACCGGAGCCGCATTGATTAAACTATCAAAAAAGAACTTCTACTGCGGCTCCATTCATAGCCGCAGTAGCTCGACTCAGTTTTAAGTCAGTCGAGAATTCCTCCACCGCAGATTTGACCACTCTGCGGTAGAAAAAGTAAATCCGCTGTGCGTTACTATTCGAAATAACTACCATCAGAAACGCGGGGTGCGATACCAGTATGTGTCTGGCTCATTAATAAAGAGTTTCTTCGGGATCATCCCGTGAATGCCCAGCGTCTTATCCACCACCTGGGTGACTCGGAAATCGACGGCGGCGCTGCAGAGCGTATAAGCCTGCATTGCATCATAGCCATGTCTCTCTTTAAGGAAATCAAGCGTAGCGAGCATTGCTTTGTTCATGGCCTTATCGAGATCAGGATCCAAACCATAGATGATATAGTGAGTCGGTGTTTCCGCCCACGGACCAGCCAGCGTCTTCCCCTTATGAAGAATGAACTGATAGATAACTGTGTTGGCGGTTCCGATTGCGTCGCCCGCGATTTCACCATCGCCCTGGGCTGCATGGCAGTCACCGGTGTAGAAGAGTGCGCCCTTCTGGAAGACCGGCAGATAAAGGGTGCTTCCGGCGATCAAGTCCTTACTATCCAAGTTTCCACCAAAGGGTCCGGGCGCGCCCGAACGGCGATTGGGGCCTTCTGAGTCCGCCGGACAAGTTGCATTGACGCCATTAAACGGCCCGAGCGGAATCTCGACATCCTTGTCGTACACAGCGGCATTCCGCTTATGGTCGAGCATGTAGACTTTGCTAAATGGACGCGGCATGACGCCGGGCAAGGCACCACCGGTCGGCGTCGCACTGTTGGCGCCATAGGGAAGGCGCGGCGTGACGTCGAGGATGCGAACTTCGAGTGAGTCACCCGGTTCGGCATCTTGTATATAAATTGGACCGATAATAAAATGGCCGCCCACTTTCGCACCTGGTTTAGCACCTGGAGGCGGTGGCAAGCGATTCGGCGAATCCTTGATCGCCGCGACAATCTCACCCAACGCCTTGTTGCCCTCAACCGTGATCGGAACGTTATTTTCCTTCAACCAAGTGTTAGGATCATCGGTGTCTTTCCACTTATTGCCACCACCGCCCTCGATCCGAACGACTGCGCCTGACGGAACCGTGATGACCGGTTTTTTCGTGGGAGAGAAATAACCAAAGATCGCGTTATCCGGAGTGCAGGGAACGGTATAATCGTAGGGAATCTCCAATGCGCGGCTGAATGGAACGAAGGCACCGCAGACCACCGCGAGCGCTGCGCATTTGAAAAGATACGCTTTCGATCGCGTTGATTTCATCCGCCGTTGAGGGCGGTCAAGCGGCGTAACGCTCTTGGTAAGAGTCCCTGTGGACAACGTAACTTCCGATGTGGTCATTGATGTAGATGAAGGAGAAACGATTGGTTGAGATGATGCAGGTTCGCCTGCGTTGAGCGTAGTTCGTGCCACGGTTTGTGTTTCACCCCGCACAGAAGCTTGGATTAATATAATTCAACGCCCCTCTAGACTTCATCAAGTTTCATGCGCGTTAAGCCACTTTCTGACCGGGGCTTTCATTACCTAAGCACCTATATGGAAACGGCTTATAGTCTTCATCGAAACCAGCCTTTTATTGGAAAAATTGCAGCAACGCTCAGCGAATCGCCTTCATCATCCTGGACGTTATCGTGAAGCGAGATGCTGGCATCGGCCGTGCTAAGTCGGCCGGTCGCACCTATTATATCGTCGCATGGTCAAAATAGACCATCGGCACCTATCGTTTATTTACGCATCACGTCGATTAGCAAGGATTCAAGGCTTTTATATTATATACTCAATTTAACCCATTTCGTCATTATATACCTGCAATCAGCGCAGAGTCATCCATTTCAATGCCGGCTTCCTTTCTTGTTCACCAGCGAGCTCATCATCAATCGACGCTGCCGTCTCTCATCCTCGCGACGCCGCGTCGCAATCGCATCTTAGCACCTTTGTCACTTTTGCTGGCTGCGGGCAGCGGGCTGTTCTGCTCGTGCGCCGTGGGTCCGAATTACCATCGGCCAGATGTGGCCATGCCGGCGGCCTTTTCGGAACCTGTGACGGGTGCGCGCACTGGCATCTCCAAGGATTGGTGGACCGTATTCGGCGATCCTGAGCTCAACGAATTGATCAATAGCGCTGCACTCGCGAACCAAGACATCCGCGCCGCGATGAGCCGCGTAGAAGAAGCATCCGCGCTCGTGCAGGTTGCGCGCGGCGACCTCTTCCCTTCGATTGGCCTCGACCCTTCTTTCCGGCGCGAACGCACGCTATCATCCACTGAAAGCGGGGGTGGCACCACCGACACCACGACGATCAACTCGGCGAACTCGGCTCGGGCAAAGACCGCCAACACTTTTTCGCTCCCGCTCACGCTCCAATACGAATTCGATTTCTGGGGAAAATTGCGCCGCGAAACGGAATATTATAACGACCTCGCCCAGGCATCCGAGTCCGACTTCGCCTTCGTTAAACAAACGGTTTTGGCCAATGTCGCCCAAGCATATTTCAATATCCGTTTATCGGATACACAGCTGGCAATTTATCGGCAGTCACTCGAGCTGTTCCGTCACCAACTGAGTCTCACACAGGCGAAATACGAGTCGGGGTTGGCGCTCAAGACCGACGTCTTGCAGGCCGAAACCCAGGTCAACTCCGCGCTGGCGCAGATTACGGAGATTGAACGCACCCGCGCCAAGGAGGAGCATGGTCTGGCGATTCTCTTGGGAAAGGAACCGGAATCATTCACCTTGCCCGCGAATACCCTGACGACGCGAGTTCCCGGTGTGCCCGCGGGAATTCCGGCGATGTTGCTCAATCAGCGGCCCGACGTAGCCACGGCCGAACGAAAACTCGCCTCCGCCAACGCACAAATCGGCGTGGCCGAAGCAGATTTCTACCCGACCTTTTCTATCACTGGCTCCGCCGGTTACCAGAGCACTCGCGCGCAAAATCTGACTAACTGGTCAAATCATGTTTGGTCGATTGGCCCGGCCGTAAGCCTGCCGCTCTTCGAAGGCGGCAAATTGCGCGGCACGCTCGCGGAGCGCCGCGCCGAATATCAAGAACTCGTCGCCGACTATCGCACCTCCGTGCTCAACGCCCTGCGTGACGTGGAAGACGAACTCTCCGATCTTCGCTTCCTCGCCGAAAAAGCGGGCACACTCGATGCAACCGTAAAGGCGGCGACTGAATATTCGCGGCTCACTGAGGATCAATATAAACAAGGGATCACGACTTATCTTCAAGTCATCGATGCCAACCAGACTTTGCTCACGAACCAACTCGCTGCAGTCGAAGCTGAAAATCAGCGTTTGGTCGCGAATGTCCTCCTCGTGAAAGCACTGGGCGGCGGTTGGCAGCCACAGGACAAACTCAATAGCGATCCACTTCGCGTGGCCATCAACAATACCAGCTCCGTCTCTCCGAGTATCGCGATCGCGAGCCGCTAATCCCAACTATGCCTCAACTGGCAGCGGCTTGTGCCGCCGTGCGAAATGCTAGCGCCATGATCGTGAGCGCTGGGTTAAAACCTCCGTTGGTGACGTGGACCGAACCGTCCGCGACGAAAAGATTTTCGTGCCCGTGCACGCGTCCGGTGCGATCGGTCACCGACGCGTTGGGATCATCACCCATGCGGCAGGTGCCGGCCTGATGTTGGCCCGCGCTCAACTTCAACTCCGGTGCCCAACTCCAAATTTTTTCCGCCCCGGCCGCACGCAGCCAAGCTTCCGCTTTCCCGCGCACGAAGTCAGCGGTGCGCAATGTTTCCGGATGTGCAGTCCCAGAAAGTCGAGCCACCGGCAAACCAAAGCGGTCGCGCACCCGCGTATCGAGCGTAACGCGCGAATCCGGATTGGGAATTTCCTGCACTGGCCCCTGCACGTGCACGGTACGCCGATATGCATGGCGCATATAGGCCTTGCCGGCCCTTCCCCAGCGTGGCGCATCCGGCGGCAAGGCGGATCGCCAAAACAGAATCGGCAGCTTCACAAACTCGTTCGCCAGCATCGCGCCGCCAATCACGCCAGGGTTGCCATGATTAAACTCCGTCGTGGCAATATTCACGCCCGGACCTACGCCATCGTGAAGGACGTTCTCCGGCATCAAGCCGAGTGCGCCCGGATAATAGTGCCCCTGCAAATGCCGGCCCACGTGGTCGCTGCCGTTCCCTAACCCGTGCGGATGAGCCACGGAGGTGGACAACAACAAGAGCCGCGCGGTCTCGATCGCTCCCGCCGACAAGACCACCGCGCGGCTTCTCACGGTGACGTTTTCAATTTTTCCGTCGTGGTGCTGGCGTCGATAGGTGACCCCGACGATTTTACCACGCTCATCGGTATCAATCCTCGCGACCTGCGCCTGTGTCACCAGCGTGCAGCGCCCGGTGGCTAGCGCGCGCGGCAGCAGTGTGTTGTGAGAACCGTTTTTAGCGTCAGTCGGACAGGAGAAACCGATGCATTCGCCGCATTGAATACAGGCGGCACGACCTTGATAGGGTCGTGAATTAAGCGCGAGCGGCGGCGTGAACGTTTGCCACCCGAGCTGTTGAGCACCCGCGCGCAGCCAAACCGACGAAGGGGAATCGGGCACGGCCGGCATCGGAAACGCCCGCGTTCGCGGCGCTCCATGTCGTTCCGGAGCGTGTTCGCCGCAAACACCGATCTCGTATTCAGCCTTCTCGTACCACGGCGCAAGTTCGTCGTAGCCGATCGGCCAATCCGCGAGCGAACTTCCCGCGGGTATGCCGTAGCGCGAGCGCATCGCAAAATCCTGCGGCACGAAGCGCCAGGCTTGCATGCCCCAAACACGAGCTCCACCGCCCACCGTCATCGCATTGTTTTGATAGAGCGCGTCATGGGGCTGCGCCACCGTTTCGCGTCCATCAAGAAAAACGTAGGTGCGTGGATTTCCCTGCAGATCCGGCCCCGTGTTGTGCCCATAAAGCGGCAGCCGATGATTGCGGAGATGATCTCGCGGAACCTCATCGATCGTCAGCGCGCGTTCTCGCTCGAGCAGCAGAACTCGTTTGCCAGCTTCCGCGAGAACGCCTGCCGCGATCCCGCCGCCCAAGCCGGCGCCCACCACAATCACATCAAAGTCATTCATCACCGTCTGGGTTGACGGCCGCGTCGAAGTCAGCGGTGGTCCGACCGGGGATCCTCGGATCATAGCCAATCATTTTCCACGAGATCGCGCCTCGATTCCCGTCCTGCCCAGGATCCGCGTAAAATCCTTCCGCTGCCAAGTTGAGCAATTGCTCGAAAAATTTCGCAGTGAGCTTTGGCGAAACCACTACTAACTCGCCATGCTCGAGGCGTCTTAACCAAACGTCTTGAGCTTCCGGAGAAAGTTCGGCGAAGCCCTTCTGGCAATCAGCCACCGGCGACGAGTCATCCGCGCGAATCGCCTGATCCCAAATCTGCAACGCTTCGCGGAAACGGGTCAGCTCAAGCGCGAGCTCCCTTCGAAAAATTCCCTCGATGTAGGCCAGTCCGCCCGCGTCGACCGCTCCCGGAAATTCATCCGCCGGAATCAAGCGGTCCAGCACGGCTCCGAGCATCCGTGCTTCCTCGGGCGAAAAGACCGAAGCGTTTTCAGGCATGACTCACCGCGGGCGTTAGGGCATCAATCGAAGCGACAGAGCGCGGTGATTGCGGCGGCCGAGCCGTCCCGCAGCCACCCATCGAGCTGCGCCTGATCTTTGAGCTGCTGGCCCCGCACTCGGGGCACCGCAAAGAATCGTGTGTTCAAATCGTGGAGTGTCGTCATGTCGCCCCACAGTTTCTCAAATTGCGCCACTGGCATGATATCTTCCTGGCCGTTACCCCAGCGTTTTTTGACGTCTTTCAATGTGACGTAAGTCGGCATCTTCGCCGCCAACGCGCGCACCCCTGCAGTCACGCGCGCGAGGTCGTCGAGCGAGCCTCGGTCAATGCCGAATAAGCGCAGCAGGGTATCGATTTCAATCCAGTTGGTCGCGCTATTATAGAAGGTAAGTTTGAACTCGTCCTCCTCATGTGCGAGCGCGAGTCCTTCGACGAGCCGCAACTGGCCGTTGACTCGAGCTAAGCCGCCGCCGCGGTCCTCTAATCGCCGCCGGATCACTTCCACGCTCAGCGCGGAACCTTCCAGTAAGTGTTTTCCGAATACAATGGGATCGAGATTCGCGCCCAGTGTATCGATGTTGTGTAGCAGAAGATGCTGCACCTCCGGCTGCTCGCGCAGCAAATTCTCGAGCGTGCCGTTCAACAGCAGATTAGCCAACTCGTACCAGTGGCCGACCGGGTGCAGACACTGCATCGGCACGTTGTCCGTGTAGTCCGAAGCCTCGCCGGTTTGCGTCGCCCACTCGATCAGCGCCTTGTGCAAACTGAGGCGAACTTTTTCTTTCTGCGGATCGAGTTGTTGATGCGGCATCTCCTCGAAGGCGAAGCGGAGGTCGCGCGCCATCGGCACCATGCGCAGCCCGATCGATCGTCCCGGCGAAAGCAGCACGCAACCCGGATAATTATAGTTCGCTTCCGCCTTCAACGCGTCGGCGATCGACGCGTGGGTGAGATTGCTGGTGGTAAAGATGTGCGTGATCGGTCGCCCGACGCGTTCGCTGGTGGCTCGGCTTTTCGCCAGGTGGGTCTCGATGAAACTGCGATGGCGTCCGCCCAATTTCGAGAACGGATGCAGCGCCTTGACCGTGCCCGCGCCTTGCGTCCAGCGACTGCCCGCGCCGGCCGCCAGTGTGACCACGGCGACGCGGCCTTCACGGAGTGCCTTTAGCCCTACATGCTCAGCTTCGGCGTCGGGTCCATAAATCGAAACGATGTCGCCGTCGCGCACGTCCTCGACCTCGGCGGTCGCGGGCAGACGGTTCTGCGCGAGGCCGATGTGGCCGGATCGCAAATCCTGCCGGATGCGCTCGTGCTGCACGGGATCAAAACCGTTTTCCGAAAGCAATTCGCGCAGCGACGTTCCGTGGGCGGATCCACCTCTACGTTCACTCTGCGCCGGAAAAATCCGCTGCATGAGAGGCGCGAGCAAAGAAGGTTGTCCCGACGAGTACAGATTGGCCGCGGAGAAACGATCCATTTCCCGACGGATTTCAACCGGCAACGTTCGCGGGTCTTGTCGCAACCACCGAGGAACTTGGAAGAGATAATATTCCGGTGAGAACATCGCTCTCTCGCCGGTACCCAGTGTCGCGAACGAACCGGCTTCGTTGATTTCGAAATCATAGACTACCGGATCCATCGCAAACGGGAGCGCCGACTCGAGTGCGCGCTTCGTGCGAATCATGATTTCCAAAAGCTTCTCGCGTGAACGCGCCTTCGACTTAGGATCGACGAAGAAGCCCATGCCACCGCCGGACATGCCGCCGAGCATGACGAAGCCGCGGAAATCCGCGCCCAATGCTTCCTTGGCTTCGCGAATCAAGCGCTCGGTATAAGCATTGCTCGCCCACGGGATGATAGTCTGCAATGGCCCAAAAAAGTTACGCGTCGTGAGCTTGGCCACCGCCTCGACATCACCGGCGTTTAATGCGGCGACGACCGAACGCAGGATTTCTTGTGCTTCCAATCGTGCGAGCCACTCGCGCTCAAGTTTGAGCAGATATTTCTCAGTGACCATTTCGAGAATGGGACCGACATTCTGCGACATCCCTCCGTGCACGAGGATTAAGCTGTCTTGCAACTCTTGCCGCGTGCGGTCGGAAATCGCCTCACGCGAAAGAATCGTATGCTGCGGCAAAAGCCGTCCGCGGCTCGTGCCGTATTCCTTATCTCCCGACACGGCGGCCACGCCTTCGATCAGCTTGATGCCCGGCCAAACGCCGCCCGAATCCTGCCAGCCGCCGCCCGAACCGCCGAGCCATTCACCTAAAATCGCGCGGCTCAAAATCGTGCGCCGCTCTCCTTCGCTCAACGGGCCGGTGAGCGCATTGGTCTGGCCCGTCGCGCGCATGCACAGCGAGATCAAACATCCAAGCAGATTCGTCGACACCGCCAGCCGCGAACCTTTCGGAATATCGCGAACTTGGCTGGCGATTTCGAGACCGCGGCCCGGGCCACACAACCGCGTGAGCAAAGCAGAAAGTTCCACGCCAGAACCTTCCAAGCCCGACGGAATCACGCCGGAGGCAATCACTGCAGCCTTCAACAACCCCAGATAATCTTTCGCGAAATCGAAAACCTCATCGAGCGCCGCGATATCTACTGTCGCCCCGAGATCTACGCTGGTGAGTCGAAGCACCGGTTGATCGATCACGCGCAAAAACGCGCATACCGGCGGCTGGACTTTCTGGTCGCGGCCGTGAACGCCGAGATTGACCGAAATGTTGAGCACCTTCGCGCCCTCGGGATAGTCCATGCCGAGGAAAAAAATATCACTCCACGCCGCGTGGCTGAGGTCCATGCGCACCGCCGTTTCCTCAAACAAAACCGGCGCGGGATCTTCCGGCTGCGTCCGGTCGAGCAGCTCGCGGCGCAACTTCAGCGGATAATCCAAAGGGTGGCCCATGCGGAAGGTCCATTGGTTGCCGCGCACCGTACGGACGGTTTTCTGAACCTGTTGGGCCAACGTTTTGAACGCGAGTCCATGATACGCCGAAGCAAGTGCGCTGCTTAACGTGTCTGATGAGCCATGAGTGCGTTGATGTTGAAGAAACACACCGATCGCTTCTTCGTACCGACGGGCGAGGCCATGCTGGTGGCCGGCAAAAGGAATCGTCCCGCTCGTGTCCGCCGGATAATGCGGCGGCAAAAAATAACGGTGCAGCGCTTCGAGAAAGAAGATGCTGCGCACACGGTGATAAAAATTCGGCGCGCTCTGCCGATACGTTTCCAGCTCCTCAGCCATCTTTTCCAGATCAGCGCGAGAAGCAGCGCGGCAACGCGCTTCGAAATACACGCCATCCGGCGCGGTGCCTTCGACAAGGGCCAACAAGGTTGCGTCCACGGTGGATTCAGTTAACGGCGACCGCCGCGACTCGAGTGGAGGGCCAATTCTTCCGCCAACAACGCGAGCATTTCTTCGCGCGCGGAGCCATTCAGCCCGAGCGCGATTTGCGCTCGTAACACGCCGAAGGGCGCCTCCAAGTCCGCGCGTCGACCGATTAATTCCGCCGCCAAATATTTCTCGCGGCCCGCCAAGCGCGCGAGCGCCAACGACAATCCGATTTTTCCACCGCTGCGCGCGCCTTCGTCTTTCAACAAATCAAAAACCGTTGGCGTCAGCACATGCATGCCGAAGAAGCAGAGGTAGTGACCATTGCGCAGCCCCGGCACGACGCACTGCTGCTCCGCTACCGTGGGCGTCGGTTTTTCAATCACGTTATCAATTTGATAGAGGCCCTTGCGCCCCGGCAGCAACGTGCCCGCGACCGTGCCATAAAAACGGAGCTGGCCTTCATGCGTCGCCTGGACCGCGGAAACCGCGCAGGCCTCATTTTCCGCGATTGCGAGGAGCTGGCGCGTGCAGCTTTGCTCCTCGCCGCTGACATAGAGGTGGTCGCTTACCTGCAGCAAAAACGGCGCTTCCCCCACAAATGATCGGCCTCTCAAGACGGCATCACCATAGCCGTTCGGCTCGGTTTGCTCGATAAACGTCAGCGCGGCGGCGAAGGGAGCGAGCACGGCCTCGTATGCTCCGCGATCCTGGGGCGAGACCACCACGCCCACTTTTTCGAGACCCGAGGCGAGCAATTCCTCAAGGATGATGGCGATGGCGGGTTTCGATTCGCCATGACGATCCGTGAGCGTTTGCAGCGGCAAGCGGCGCTGGTTGGGACCAGCGGCAGTGATCAATGCTTTTTTAATGGGAGCGGGCATGAGAAAAAAGGCTGAAGGCGAAAAGAAAGGCTGAGGAAGCTGAAAGTCGAAGTTTGAAGACGGTCAGATGCACTCCTCGCAGTACATCCGGCTGAACCACTGAATCGGAATGTGGCGAACGCAGTAAACGAGCGGTGGCTAGACTGAAAAATCCCGACTCGGTGCCACAACATGAAAAGCCGGTGGACTTTTCCCCGCTAGTCTTGTCTCTGTCTGCAATTTCAGCCTTCCAGGGTTCAGCCCATCTTTCAACCCGTCAGCGTTTTGAGTGTCCTCGTTTTTCAGCCTTCAGTTCTTCAGCCCTTCAGCCTTTCTCATCATCTATGTCCGCACATTCGCGCACGGAGCTGGCCGACGCTTTGATCAAACGCCTTAGCTGGGAAGACCTCGACCTGGCTTACCTCCGGCGTTTGGTGGAAATCGCTCGCGACGAAGACCTCTCTGGGCTGGGGTTGCGCGACCGGCCAGCGAAAACTGGCGATCAATCAACCCACAGCCTCGTTCACACGCCGCGGCAAAGTTCAGCGCTGCTGGTCGCACGTGAACCGATGGTGGCCTGCGGATTGCCGCTGATTTCGCTGATTTTATCGGTTTATGGCCCGAACACGGGCGTTCAGTTGCGCGCGAAAGACGGTAAACTCCTCGAAGCCGGTGACGTTTTGGCAACATTGACGGGCGACCCACGCCAACTCTTGGCGGCCGAGCGCATCATTCTTAATTTTCTGCAAAGGCTCTCCGGCATTGCTACGCAGACGCGCGGCTATGTCGACGCGTTGGGCAAATCCCGTACCCGCTTGTTGGATACGAGGAAAACGACTCCCGGTTATCGCATGCTCGAGAAGTACGCCGTGGCCTGCGGCGGCGGTTGGAATCATCGCCTCGGTTTGTTCGATCGAGTCATGTTAAAGGACAACCATCTCGCCCTGCTCGGTCTAAAGCCGGATAGCGGCGCGGCGCCGTCAGCCACCGGGCTCGCCGCTGCCATTCACGCGGCGAAACAAGCCGCGCCCGATCTGCCGGTGGAAGTTGAAGTCGATTCGCTGGCGCAAATTCCTATGGTGCTCGCGGCTGAACCCGACGTGATTCTATTGGACAACTTCACTCTGCCCGCGCTCCGCAAAGCGATCGACTTAATCGGTGGACGGGCCTTCACGGAAGCTAGTGGCGGGATCACCGCGAAGACCTTGCCGCGCCTGGCTGACCTCGGTCTCGATTTTGCGTCGACGGGCGCTCTGGTGCATCAGAGTGTCTGGGTGGACATCGGCCTCGACTGGCGCGCATGAGCACACCCAGTCCCGAGATCGTGATTCTTCGGCGTCTGCTCGAAGAAGAAACCCACTACGTATCCGGCAGCGCGCTAGCAGACGAACTCTCGGTGAGCCGCGTCGCAGTGTGGCAACATATGGAAAAGCTGCGAGCGCACGGTTTCGATTTTGAAGCGGTGCGTGCCCGGGGTTATCGTTTGATCGGACGGCCATCGACAGTTTACGGCCCACTGATTGAAGCGCATCTGCAAGGGCGCCAGCTGCAGTTTGGACTCGAATGCTTCGATGAAATTGACAGCACAAACGACGAAGCGATGCGCCAGCTGGCGCGCGGGCGGGCAACGCCCTTTGTGATTTTAGCGAAGCGTCAGACGCGTGGTCGCGGCCGCTTCGGGCGCGTCTGGCAGAGTGAAGCGGAGCAGAATCTCTATGCGAGTTTCGCATTTCGACCGCAAGTTGAGCCGGCTCGCATGCAAACCTTCACCCTCTGGATGGGTGTGAACGTCTGTGAATTGGTCGCCAACTTCACGCGCCTTATGCCCGGGCTAAAATGGCCCAACGATATTGTTTTCAACGGTCACAAAGCCGGTGGTATGCTGACCGAAGCGCGCATGGACGCGGATCAAATTCGCGATCTGATTTTTGGACTCGGGTTGAACATTAACTACGCTCCAGAAGATCTCGGCGAACCGAATCGGCGCGCGACGTCTTTGGCCGCGCAGATGCATTCGTCGTTAGATATAAATCGCTTTGCCGCCGCGATGATCGGCCGCGTGTTGGACGCGTATGAGCAATTCGTTTCCGGCGCATACCGCGCGACCTTCGCCGAGCGCTGGAATACGTATGATATTCTGCGAGGCCAGACGATCTCGCTGCTAAAAGGCACCGAGTCCGTGCGCGGAGTTGCTTCAGGCCTTGACGACGAAGGATCCCTGATCGTCCGCACCGACCACGGCCGCACCGAGCGCTTCCGCGCGGGCGAGGTGACGATTGAGAAAAAGGCGTAGTGCCGCAAATACGGCGCTTGCCTCCGATGGGAGGGACTGCGGCGTCGTGCCGCCGCACTCCCCCTCGGAGATTTCTTCTCGGCGACGTTTTAGGCGCTTGCGTTTAACTCCCACGCCACCGCCAGCCCGCGCAAGGTGATGTCCGGCACAGTTTGAAAAGGCGTCTGGAGCGTTTTTCTCAAAAGCTCAGCGGTGCCACCCGTGGCGAGCACGCGAGGATTGGTTTCTCCGCGTGCGCTCAGTTCGAGCACGACGGCGTTAAGCAACGCTTGAATCATCCCGCCAAATCCAATCACGGTGCCGATGCGCATCGCTTCGACGGTCGATTGACCGATCGCTCGCGAGACTTCGAGGTCACCTTCCAATTTCGGGAGCAACGCGGTCTGCTCGTGTAAATATTTTCGCATCACTTCCACGCCAGGAGCGATGATGCCGCCTTCATAACCGTTCTGTTGAGTCACGACGTCGAAGGTGACCGCTGTTCCCATGTCGATGACGATGGCGGGCACCCCGAAAAACGCTTTGGCCCCAACCGCGTTGGCGAGACGGTCTTGGCCAATTTCTTGCGGTCGAGGATAGCCGATCTCAACGCCCAACTTTTTGTCGTAGGTAAGCTGGAACGGCGTCGATGGCAGTTTGAAGTGGCTCAACACGCGGATAAGTTTACCGGTCGCGGCCGGCACGACTGAGCAGAACGCGACGCCACGGATAGCAGGGTACTCCGCTAAAGCGCGCTCGAGCTCAGGCGCAATTCCGCGCGCAGGGTCCTCGATTTCAATCGTGATGACATGCCGCATGAAGCGAGCACCATCGTCGGCCACGACGCCGAAATGCGTATGCGTATTTCCGATATCGATACAGAAGAGCATAGGGAAAGCAAAAGGCTGAAAGCTGAAAGACTGAAGGCTGAAGTCAGGCAGGAGATAATGATGCGATTTCTTCGGCAAGAAGTATGCCCGCTTCAGCTAGCTCCTGCCTCAGCATTCAACCCTTTCTCCATTCAGCGTTTTAGCAATTCAGCCTTCAGTCCTTCAGTCTTCGCCCTTTTGCCTTACGAAATGCGCTTTTCATCTGGGCGAAAACGTGTGGACTCAAAGGCGCCGCATGCCCGATTCGTCACTCGCCATTGAAGTCGAAAATTTGGTCAAGACCTATGCCGGAGTCTCTGCGGTCAACCAAGTTAGCTTCACCGTGCGGCGCGGCGAAATTCTCGGCTTCCTCGGTCCGAATGGCGCTGGAAAAAGCACCACGATGCGAATCCTCACCGGATTCCTACCCGCCACTTCCGGCATCGTCCGCCTCTGCGGCATCCCCGTCGCCACCCAAGCTGAACAGGTTAAAAAACTGATCGGCTATATGCCCGAGAATAACCCGCTGCCGGAAGATATGCGGGTCTCTGAATACCTTTACTACCGCGGGCGCCTCAAAGAAATCCCGCGCCGCAAACTGCGCACACGCATCGACGAAGTTCTCGATCTCTGCGACCTGAAGCGCGTCCGTCATCGCGTGATTGGAAAACTTTCCAAAGGTTTTCGCCAGCGCGTCGGCATCGCCGAAGCGATCATCGCTGAACCGCCGATCATCATCATGGACGAGCCGACGATCGGCCTCGATCCCCATCAGATTTTGATCGTGCGCGATTTAATCGGCAGCCTGCGCGGGCGGATGACGGTGATTATCTCGAGCCATATCTTGCCCGAAATCGAAGTCACCTGCGACCGCGTGCTGATCATCAATCAAGGTCGCGTGGTCGCAACCGGCACACCGAACGAACTCCGCCGCGAAATTCTCGGGCACTCCCTCTATCGGCTCGAAGTCGCCGGCGATCTTGAGGCGCTGCTGCCGGCCTTGCACGTGGTCGAACCGACCCTGAAAATCGACGAGCAAAGCGCTCCCGACGCCGAGGGTTTTGTGGCGTTGCGTCTGACCACCGAGCGCGATGATCCGCTCGGCGAGTTACTGCTGAAAGCCCTCTACGCCGATGGACGTTTTCGCCTCCGCGGTCTTTCGCAGGTGCACCCAACACTCGAAGATGTCTTCCTCGCGGCGACCAAACGCACGTGGGAAATCGTTGATCGCCCAGCCAACTCTGTGACCTCCGCTTCTGCCCCCTAACCTCTCTCATGCGCCACTTCTTCACGATCCTCAGTCACGAAATCCGCATGCTGCTAGTCAGCCCGAGCACGTACGTGGCGAGCGTCTCGTTTCTGGCCGTGATGGGACTGCTCTTCACGATTTTGTTGGAGCAATACAGCCAGCAGCCACAGGAGGTTTCCCCGGCCGCATTTTTCTTCGCACTGTTTTGGATTCCCGTCGTGATCACCGTGCCATTTCTCACGATGAAGAGCATTTCCGAAGAGCGCCGCTTGGGCACGCTCGAGACCTTGCTGACCACATCAGTCACGACCACGGAAGTAGTCGTCGGAAAATTCGCTGCCGCCTACCTGCTCTACCTCGCGCTCTGGAGTTCAACCAGCGGCTTCTTTTGGATTCTGCGGCGATTCGCTCAAGATGCGCGCTTCTTTGATCCGGGTCCGCTGCTCGGCGGCTATCTCTTTATCGCCGTCTCGGGCGCCTTCTTTGTCGCGATCGGAATTTTCACAAGCTCACTCAGTCGCAACCAAGCGGTCGCCGCGATTCTCAGCGGCGGTGGTTTGCTCGGTCTGATTTTTGGGACGCACTTTTTTGAGCAGATGGAATTTCTCAACAACCAAGCGCTCCACCCTCTCAAGGTCGCGATCAGCTACATGGACATTTACCGCCATCTCGGCGATTTCACTCAAGGGATCGTCGATACGCGTCAAATTTTATTCTATGTCAGTGGATGCGTACTCGCGCTGATGTTTAGCATCCTCGGCGTCGAGGCAAAGCTTCTACACAGTTAACCGAATGCATCTTTCGGAAAGCTTTCGCGCCGCACGTTGGGTGCGCACTTCGAACTTGGTATTGCAGGCCATCCTGTTTCTCACCCTGGTCGCTGGGCTCAATTATCTGTCGCTCTATTACGCAGCGCGCTTCGACATCACCCGCCTGCACCGGCTCTCGCTTTCGGCAGAGACGCTTTCCTATCTCGCGCAGTTGAACAAACCGGTGCGAATTTTCGTCACGTTCGACGAACATAGTCAGGACGACAAATACGCGCAGGCCTTTGTGGATCTCGCTCCGCTGCTCGGTGAATACCTTTACGCGACCGAAAATCAGCCAGCCTCTAAAAAAATCAGTTGGACCACCCTGGACGTTTATCAACGTCCTCGCGAAGCCCAGCTGCTGAAGGCAGAGCAGAACCAAGTCCTCATCGTCTGCGACGGTCGCATCCGCGTCCTGCGCTATGAGGACCTGTTTCAATTTAAAGAAGGCAAACGCGCCGGCTTCCTCGGCGAACAGGCGATCACCAGCGCGATCCTCGAAGTCGCCATGACCGCGAATAAAAAGAAAATTTATTTCGTGGCCGGCCACGGTGAACTCGAGCCCAACGACGTCTCGGCGGATCGCGGCATTTCCGAACTCACCGATCAACTCGGCCAGCGAAATCTCGAGCTCGATAAGTTGATTCTGCGCGAAGTTCGCAAAATTCCCGACGATGCGGCCATGCTGATCATTCCGCGCCCGACCACCGCCTTCGAGCCTTACGAAGAAGAGTTGCTGCGCCAATATCTGGCCAACCGCGCCGGACGCCTACTCGTGTTTCTAAGTCCAGGTTATGAAGTGGGACTTTCCGATTTGTTCTGGGACTGGGGCATTCTCGCTGATCGCGCGGTCATCTGCGACAGCGGCCCGGCGGGACAAAACGATACCGGCGGACTCGTGCTAAACCGCTTCGCGCCGCACGCGATCACCCAGCCGCTGCTCGATCAAAAACTAGTTGTCGCTTTCGGTGCGACGCGCTCGGTGCGAAAAAATCCCGGCCGCGCCGCCGACGAAGGGCTGATCGTCACGCGCTTGATCGGCACGGCCGATACGGCTTGGGGAGAACTGAATTTTCGCCAATCGCCGCCCCGTTACGATCCCGGAGTCGACATCGTCGGTCGCGTGCTCGGCGCGGCCGTCGCCTCCGAACGCGTCGGCGCGAAAAAAGAGCTCAACTTCAGTGTGCCGCGCGGGCGGATTGTCGTCTACGGTTGCGCAGATTTCATCACCAACAATCGCATCAGCGCGGGGGGGAATCTTCAGCTCGCGCTTTCAAGCGTAAACTGGCTGGTCGACCGCGATACACAGCTCAACATCGCGGCGCGACCGATCGAAAATTTCCAACTCGCCCTCAGTGCGCAACAACTCCTCCGACTGCGCTACTGTTTGCTTTTCGTTCTGCCCGGCGCCGTCGCTCTGCTCGGTGTAGTGGTTTATTGGACACGCCGACGTTAACCCCCCTCGCGCTTTTCATTTTGGCATCTGCCACAGCTTTCGCCCCTCGATGCGCACCAAAGTCACTCTCGTTTTAATTTTCCTGAACGTCGCCGTCTTCTTCTTCATTTTTTATTTGAAGGAGAAAGACATTCACGCGCCCGTCGATCACAGCAGTATTCTCGGGCCAGAGGTGGCTAATATCCAGGCGATTGAAGTCACTGGCGGCAGCCGCCCGAGTCCAATCCGCATCGAAAAACACGGCGAAGCTTGGACGATCACCAAGCCTGAGGTTTGGCCGGCCAATCAGTTCGCGGTCAACACCATCGTCAACGAACTCGAGCAGCTTCACTCCGATGCGAGTTTCCCCGTTAAAGACCTCGCAAAAAATGGCCAATCTCTCGTCGACTACGGCCTAGATAAACCGCCGCTCACCGTCACGTTAACCGCCGGCGGCTCCGACGGTATTCCGGCGAAATCGGTGATCATTCAAATCGGCGACACCGCCAAGGTGGGCAATCGCCTGTACATCCTTTCGCCCGACCGCGAACGCGTTCACGTCGTGCACCGCAGTCTCGCCGAGAGCTTGCTCGTGACACTCGACGATCTGCGGTCGAACATTGTTTTCTCCGTTCCCGTCTTCGAAGTCCGTTCGCTCAATTTGCAAGCTGGAGCACCAGCCGGCTCGAAGGTGCGCATCGCGCGCGGTGACTCACGTTGGATGTTTGAAACACCGATCACTGCTCGCGCGAACAAGAGCGCGACTGACATCGCGATCAGCCGTTTGAACGCTTTGCGCATTCAAGCGTTCACCGAACCGCGCTCGGCTGAGGCGCTCCATCTTACTCCGGAGGAGATGACGCTACGAATAACCCTCGAGGGAAACAGCCGCCGTGAAACTCTGATCATCGGCGCACGCGTGCCAGACCAGCCAACTCCGGTCCCGTCGCTGACCGCCGGTTTGAAATCAGCGGAAACATCACCGGAAGCGGGCGATCTATATTACGCCAAAATGGAAGACAAGACCGCGACTTTCACGGTCAGTCTTCCCGCGAGTCTTTTGGAAAATCTGCGCAACGCGCAAGAAACCCTGCGCGACCGGCAGATCCTCGACGTCGATCCAAGTAGCGTCAGCTCGGTCACGTTAACCTCTTCGGGTCAACCCGAACTCACGCTGCAGCGGCTCGAGTCATCTTCAAAGATTCCACTTAGCTCCGCCTGGCAGTTGGTGCAACGCTCGGACGAACATTCGCCTCAAACGCTGCCGGCAGATCGCGAAATTGTTGATCAACTGATCCAACACCTCTGCCAACTTTCCGCAGAAAAATTCGAAGCTGACGCGCCCATCGACGCGAAGCTGGAATACTATGGTTTCCGCCGGCCCGCGCGGCACATCCGTATCTCGCTCGCACCTCCGGCAGGCTCACCCGCAGGCACAACCGCGTCATCCGTGGTTCTCGAACTCGGCATCGGCGAAGACCGTCACGTCTACGCGAAACTGGATTCGCCCAACTACGTTTACCGTGTATCCGATGACATACTACAACAGACGCCAATCGACCCGCTCGCTTATCGCGAACGTTTGCTGCGCGATCTGCCAGCCGGGGCCAAAATCACCGCAGTCAAATTGACCGAACTCGCCACGGATAAAGTTCTCCTCGACGTCTCGTTCCCGCTGCCCGAATCGGGAACCGCCGCCGCAAAAGCCACGGTCCCGCCGCTCACGCCGGCCGTCCGCAGCGCGCTCGAGGGCATCGTGAAAGAGCTCCGCACGCTGCGCGCGAAAAAATTTGTCCGCGATCAATTCACGAAAACCGTCCTCGTCGCCGGCGAAGAGCGTCCTTGGAAATATCAACTTACGACGACGCTGTCGCTGGTCGGCGGAAACGGAAATCAGACGGTGACTTCGATTCTACTCCTGTCGGACCGCGAAGGCGGAAATACCCAGTTCGTGGGCGCACCGGATCCGGATTTCAATGTCGTCTTCGAAGCGGAACAATCGCTGGTCGACTCCCTTTTTGCCATCACTTACGGTCCTCATGATCCCGGCCCGACCACGCCCAAGCCTGGTGCTGAAAACTGAGCTGCGCGCTCAGCGCTGCCGGCCATCGTATGGCGAGATCGTCCGATGACGCGATCCATCGCCACGATCGTTAAGTACCTGGTTGGCGCGCTCGGTAGTTTCGTCCTTTGGACGTGCTGGCTCCTGCTCGCCGCAATGCTCACGTTTTTGCTGGTGATCGCGTGCTCGCACGAACTCAGCGTACCGAATCGGTTGGTCCAACATTTCCGCGACCGTCTCGCGGTAGCTGGCCTGCGTTTCACCTTCGACACCGCGCACTTCGATCTGCGGGGCAATGTATTGGTGGAAAACTTACAGGTTTACAGCGACACGTTTGAAGAGCCTCTGATTACCTGCGAGTCGATCTACCTGCGCATCGATCCGTGGGCACTGACCGCAGGCTCGTTCGAAGTAGACTCGATCGTCGGGCATCAAACGAATCTCTACGTGCCCGCGATGCTTTCGCCGTCAGGGCAAAGCGAGGCCGTAATTCGCAATCTGGAGTTTGCACTCGCGCCTGCGAACGATGGGCTCGCGATTCAGCGGTTGGTTGCGCAAGCCGGACAGCTCACGGTGACCGGACGCGGCAACGTCGCACGTATCCGTACTTCGGTTACAGAAAAAAGTGCGGCACACAAGGACGCGAGCCATCTTCTCGCCGATTATCTCAACGCCGCGAAATTGGTTGCGCGTTGGGAAGGAAAATTAAACGCATTCGAGGAACCGACATTGCGGCTTACTCTCGACGCTCATCCTGCGGCGGGCGCGCAAGCACAGATCACGCTCAGCGCGCGTAGTGCTGATTTAACAGCGAAAGAATTTCAACTCCCCGCCGGAGAGAAGACGATTCATCTTCACAACATCAGCCTCAGCACGGTTCTGCCGCTGAAACCGCCCGAAGCATTGCGCTGGATTGTGAACGGCTCCGTCGAATCTGCGGAAGCTGGCAGCGGACCGGCGCTGCACGCGCTGAATGTGCGCGTCACCGGGCGCACTCGCGTCGATTCGGGAAAGACGGTGTTGGACGACACAGCAATCACGTTGGGCGACGTGTCCGCACATCAAACCATCGTCAAAGGGATCGTCACTCGGGCACAGTTGAGTCACTGGCCCGAGGTGCAGCTGGAATTCGGAGCGCGCGTAGCCGATGAAAATGTTTCGCTCACGGCCTCAGGCGATCTTCTTAAAGGCGCGATCGAGGCGTCGGCCAGCGCGTTGGTTTCCCCCGCGTTGATTGATCTGGTCGACACCCAAGCACACCAAAAACTTTCGGATTTGCTCACGTTGAGCGAGCCCGTCCCGGTGCGCGTCCAAGCGAGCTTGGCTGAGCACTGGAAACTTTCGAAAGCGTCGGCGCATTTCGATGCGCGTAACGTCAACGCCCGCGACGTCGCTCTCGTGCGTGCCGTCGCCGACGTGGACTACGATGGCCAGTCGCTACTCGCTAAAAATATTATCCTTCAACAAGCCGCCAATCTCGCCGAAGGCAGCTACTGGATGGACCTGAAGACGCTCGATTATCGATTCTTGCTGACCGGCGTGCTTCGGCCTAACGGCATCGATGGTTGGTTTCACGACTGGTGGCCACGCTTTTGGAGTCGTTTCGATTTCACCCAGGCTGCCCCGACCGCTGACATCGACGTGCAAGGTCGCTGGCGCGCGCCGCATCTTTCAAATTTGTTTCTCAGCGTCGAAGTGAACCACCCGAAAATCAACGACGTGCCTTTCGATCTCGTGCGCACTTCGCTGTTTATCCGGCCCGATTTCTACGACGCGCCGGTGGTGTTTGCCAAACGCGGATCCGGCGAAGCGCGTGGCCATTTCACGCGGAGCGTCGATCTCGATCAAGGCGACTTCAAATCGATGGAGTTCGATGTGCAGACCAACCTGCCACTCGAGGTCGCAAAAGTATTTGGCGAAGACGGCACGGATATCGTGGAGCCCTTCGTTTTCGTGCAGCCGGCGAATTTGCACATCGTCGGCCGACTCGAAGGCGATGCGTCGCCGAACGGGCCGCATCAGAACGTGACTGTCGATGTGGATTCAACCGGAGAGTTCAAGTTTTTCGATTTCCCGCTCAGCGATTTGCACTGTGAGGCAGTGGTCAAAGATCGTGTTATCAGCGTAAGCGATCTGAAGGTGGGGTTCGCCGGCGGCACGGCCACGGGTCAAGCAGTGGTGAGCGGCAAAGAACCGGATCGACACCTTAAATTTGATACGGATCTACACGGAGCAAATCTCGGACAAGCGATCCATGTGCTCGAAGACTATAGTGCTCACCTCAAAGGCCAAACACCGTCGGGGCCGAGTCTTTTTCAGGAACGATTAACCAAGGGCAGACTCGACCTACGCGCAGCGGCAGAGGGCGGTTATCATAATCTATTGACCTTCGTCGGCGCCGGACATGCGGAGCTGCACAACGGTGAACTGGGAGAGATAAACTTGTTGGGCACGCTTTCGTCGGCGCTACGCGGCAACTCACTTCTCGGCTTTACCTCGTGGAATCTAGATACGGCAAAAGCAGATTTCACTCTCGAGCGCGATAAGCTCGACCTGCTCAATTTTCAGCTCACCGGACCGACCGCGAAGATCGAGGGAAAAGGCACCGTCTCGATGGCGACGAAAACGATCAACGTGCACGCGAAGTTCTATCCGTTTGACGAAGGCAAAACCCTCTTGGCCAATGCGGTTGGTTTCGTGCTGACGCCCGTCTCGACCGCACTTTCCCTCAAGCTGAGCGGCAGTCTGTCCAAGCCGAAGTGGTTTTTTGAATACGGTCCGACGAATTTCTTCCGGAAAATCGCCAAGGTGGGCAATTCGGCAGAAAACGCCGAGGAACCCACGACTGCGTCAGCGACGAGTCCTGCGACTACGCGAACCACCGCGACACCCACCTATGCGCCCCCACCCCCGCCTCCGCCGTTCTTGCGACGGCGCGACTAAGCGATTGCACCTTGCACCAGCCGCCCCTTAGTTGACCCGCTCGCCCGACCCCATGCGCCCGCTCTCGCCGGATCAGCGTCTGCAACGCCTCCACAGCATTTCCGTCGCCCTGACTTCGCTTATTCTTGTCGTCAGCGGCGGGGTATTTGCTTCCCGGATACTCGGCTTCGATCGGCCTTTGCCGATTGGCAATGCGATCAGCGCGATCAGCACTCCTTCGGCGGCCGCTTTTCTAGGATTGGCGGTGGCGTTGCTCGGCTATCAGATCAATCGGCGTGTTTTCGCGCTTTTGGCAATTATCCCCGGCTTGATCGGAATCAAGCGCATGCTGATGTCGTTCACCGCGGCGGATTTTGATTTCTTCCCTACCACCCCCGATAACCCGTTCACCGTGCATCTGGTGGCGGGGGTTTGTATTCTATTTTCAAGTACAGCGATCGCATGGCTGGCTCGCGCGCGCGCGAGCACCGCGCGGACAATTTTTATCGCTTTTGTGGCCTCGGTGCTTGGCTCGGTGGGTTTCACCAGCCTGCTGGGGTACGAACTCGCCTTGCCAGCGGTCTATCGCTGGGGCACCGCGGATAATTTGCCGCCTGGCACGGCGGGACAGCTTTTCCTGCTCAGCGCGGTGCTCTTCTTAATTGCTTGGCAGCAGCAGCAGCGGATTAAACCGGGCGCGCCGGTGTGGTTGCCGATGCCTTTCGTGATCGGCACGGCGACGCTGAGCACGATCTTATGGCTGGGTCTGCGCGAAGTTGAAAACGGCCGTATTTCCACGAGCACTCAGATCGTGCTGCGCGACTTCGCCGCCGCGATCGACCGGGAATTCCTCCAAGGTGAAACCGCGGTCGAACAGCTCTCACATCTCAGTGCGCGCGAGCCGAGTGTGAACGCGGAACTATGGTCGGCCAACGCTCGCGCTGTGCAGAACGAGCTGCTCGCCGTTCAGGCAATCTATCGCCTCACGCCAGATTTTCACACGGTCGAGATCGAGCCATTAACAGGAAATGAAGCGTTTCAGTCTTTCGATCAAGGCTCTGACCAAGTGCGCCGCGCCGCGCTGATCGGCTCTCGCGAACGTCATCACGCGCAGATTTCCGGCACGGTCCGGAATGCCAGCGGACTTCCCGGTGCGGCCATCTATACGCCGATTCTTTACGGCAATCTCCTCGCAGGCTACACCGGCGCGGAAATTTCTTATCGCCGGCTTTTCTCAGCGATCGAGCGGATGCTCAAACTCGACGAGCGCTATCAAACGACCGTCGCCGTGGACAACGAACCTGTTTTCGAAAATGGCTCGAGGTCATCGGCTTCGCCCAGCGATCGGATCGAAGAAGTCTTCACGCTGGCCGATCGGCGTATTCGCATTTCCATTACGCCAACCAGAGCAACCTTGCGCGCCAGCCGGGGATTTCTGCCCGAGCTCGCTCTCGGCGCCGGCTGGGGCATCACCTTGCTGCTCGGTCTGAGCGTTCACCTGGCGCGCGCGGCCCGCAGCAGTTTGCGCGCAGCGCAGTTGTCGAACGAGAAACTGGTTCAAGAGAACGAAGAGAGGCGCCGTGTCGAAGAGCAGCTTCGTTTGAGCCAAGCTTCCGCGCGTAAACTTTCACTCGTAGCGAGCAAGACGGATAACCTCGTCTTGATCACCTCGCCTGAAGGTTTGGTCGAGTGGGTCAACGAAAGTTTCGAAACCACGATGGGCTACTCGCTCGCCGAACTTTCCGGCCGAAATCCCATTGATCTGCTTGTCGGTCCTGACACGGATCGCCGCACGGTCAAACGGATCAAAGCGCGCTTACGCCGCGGCCGCAGTGTCAGCACCGATCTCGTTAACTACTCCAAAGCAGGGAAAAAATACTATTTGCATCTCGAAGTGCAGCCCGTGCTGAACGAACACGGGAAGCTGGAGAACTTTATTGCGGTCGAGTTCGACATCACCGCGCGCGTCGAAATGGAGCAAAATCTTCGCCGCGCCAAAAGCGAAGCCGACGCGGCATCGCGCGCGAAAAGCGAATTTCTCGCTTCGATGTCGCACGAAATCCGCACGCCGATGAACGGAGTCATCGGCATGACCAGCCTGCTTTTGGATTCCGGAATGAGTGCCGAGCAGCGCGACTACGTTAATACCATCCGCAATAGCGGCGATGCTCTCCTCACGATCATCAACGAGATCCTCGATTTCTCGAAGATCGAGTCCGGCAGTATGGAGTTGGAAAATCTTCCATTCGAACTGGCCGTCTGCATCGAAGATTGTTTGGACCTATTTTCCGTGCAGGCCGCTAAACAGGGTCTCGAGCTCGCATACTTCATCGAGACAGAGGTGCCAGGATGGATTCAGGGCGACGTCACGCGTCTTCGCCAAGTCCTCGTTAATCTCGTCAATAACGCGGTCAAATTTACTCCGTCGGGTAGCGTCTCGATCCTTGTTCGTTGTAGTGCCGACGCCCCTACAGGTCGTCCCGGTGAAAAAGTAGGGCTGGAATTTTCGGTAGTCGATACCGGCATTGGCATTCCGGCCGACCGCGTGGATCGGCTGTTCCGCCCGTTTAGTCAGGTCGACTCATCGACCACGCGGCGCTATGGCGGCACGGGTCTCGGGCTCGTGATCTCGCAGCGTCTTTGTCAGTTGATGGGCGGCACGATTCACGTCGATTCAACGGTCACGAGCGGGGCGACTTTTCGTTTCACGATTCATGTGGAACCAGTCAACACGCCGAGCGGCTGGGGTTTGCCGCAGCTGCCAACTCGCCTCGGCTTAGGCGAAACGCTCGCGGTGGTTCCGCATCCGCTATTGCGCCAGCGTTTCGAACAATTTTTCAAAGAATGGGGCGCGCGTCCTTACTTAGTGGATACGGCGGAAGCAGCCATGGCCTACCTGCAGGCGCGTGTGCCGACCGCAGTGATTTTCGACTACTCGCTGGTGGACACGCCGCTGGGTCACGAGTTGCGGACCCACTTGAGCCGCGGGGAGACGCCCTTGGTTCTGATGCTGCCGACGGGCGAATCGCCCGATGATCTGAATGTTTTCGCGGGTCGACGCGGTGTGGCGACAGTCGCGAAACCAGTGCGCACGAACGCGCTAGTTAGAAACCTCCAAAATCTTTTCGACGCGCCGCCTGATAGTTTGCCTCCGTTCGTAGTCCCCGCGGACACACACTTGTTGGGGCACGATATTCCGCTCGATATTCTTTTGGTTGAAGACAACACAGTGAACCAAAAAGTCGCGTTGCGCTTTCTCGATCGGCTCGGCTATCGCGCCGACGCGGTGGCGAACGGTATTGAGGCCGTCAATACACTGCGCCACCGCAAATACCACCTAGTGTTGATGGATCTGCAGATGCCCGAAATGGACGGCTTCGAGGCATCGAGAGAAATACGCCAAGTTGTGCCCACTGAGCACCAGCCCAAAATTGTCGCGCTGACCGCGAACGCACTACAAGGCGACCGCGAGCAGTGCCTCGCGGCGGGTATGGATGACTACATCACCAAGCCCGTGAAACTACTCGATATCGCGCAAGTGATCCGCCGCCAATTCCCGACGGTAACCCGGCCACCGCTGGGGTGATTGCTTTCCAAAAATTGGGAGCTGATCTCTATCGCCAGGTCATTCAACAAAATCGCGGATTGTAGAAAGCTCGTCTCGTATTTCAGGAACCGCAGCGAGGTTAACCTTCTCTTCTGGATCTTTCTGCAGATCAAAAAACAGCCAGGGCGTCCTGTCGGCGTTGAGGATCAATTTTCGTGACGCACTGCGTACACCCCGCCAGGGGCGGTCACATTGCCAAGGCAGCTTCACAACCGAGGGCATTGAAATCTGCGCCCATTCGCGCCGCTTCAGGAATTCACTGACGCCAGCATCGATTCGCCCAGAAGCGATCTCAGCATCAGAATCAACCACAATACCTGGACTCACCTCCGCGCGAGAAACATCATTACCAGCGAGCGCCAGGCTCGCTGCGTAAACGTCGGCCAAGGAAATCGCAGCGTGGCTTTGCACTGGCGCCTGCCCCGGAATCCTTACCAGCAGCGGGACGCGCACGCTCTCCTCGTGCGGCCAGCCTTTCCGAAAAAGGCCGTGCGAACCATGCATGTCTCCGTGCACCGAGGTAAAGACAACGGCAGTGTTCGAAAAATCAACCCGCGCCAACAATCGCCCAATCGCCCGATCCGTCGCCGCGATCTGGTCATAATAACCAGCCAGCTCTCGTCGCGCGCGCGCCGAAACATCTGTATCCGCAGGAACATTACTCCGCAGTCTTATCCCGTTCGCCTCGACCGCGCCGAGCACATCGTACGGGGGGTGTGGAGGCTCGACACTGGCGACGCAAAACCAGGCCCGCGGAGAGGGAGCGGGCTGGCGGTTCTGTTTTTCGATCCATTCACCCGCGCGTTCGAAAATCACATCGCTTTGGTAGCCGTCGAAACGACGCGGCTCCGGCAGATTCGTGCCATGTAACCATGGATTCACCAACTGAAATCCACTCTCGAACCCTTCCCAAAACGAGAAACCTCCCCGCGCTTCCGGCGGAACCACCATCTTGGCGTGCACCTCGCCGACTAGCGGCGCCGACCGGTCGCGCTGCGCGAGATGCCATTTTCCAAAAAACGCCGTATCAAATCCGGCACTACCGAGTCGGTGCGCGATAGTAACGGCGTCCTTCGGCAACGGATCAAAATAATCAACCACGCCATTGCGCGGGCTTCGCTGCCCAGTCAGAAGCGCAGCCCGGGCGAATGGGCCAAAGGGATGCGGCGTGACTGCCTGCGAAAAATTGATGCTTTCACTTGCGAAGGCGTCGAGCGAAGGCGTCCGCGCGTTTACATCGCCCGCATACCCGCAGGCCTGCGCGCGCCACTGGGTCGTGAGAATCCAAAGGATGTTCAACGGCCGCACGGTAGGTGAACCGAACGCGCGGGCAAAGGCGAAGTTGCTCGGGGGCTAAAGTTTCTCTGCACTAGCTGCCGGTGCCTCGTTTCGTTTCCGCACGTCCTCATTGGTGGCAATGGTTCACGATTCTCTCGTTGGACGCGGTCAGCGTGTCGCTTACGTGGCAATGGTGGTTCGCGCGCGGCCTGCACGTGCACTCCCGCCCCCCCGAAATCATCGTGCTCGGCGCCTCTGTCTGGCTGGCATACACCGCCGATCGGTGGATTGAGGCGGTTCGTCTCCCGACGATAGAATTGCAAACTCAGCGGCACCGCTTCGCCGCGCGTTGGCGCTGGCCGATCATGATCGTTTGGCTGATATTTTTTGCGGCTGACGTCACCCTCGCCTTTACGGGGCTGAGCGCGCGCGAGCTCGAAACGGGCTTTCTCCTTCTCGCCGCAGTCGCCGCGTATTTGTTATCGCATCAACTCTATCATCGTCATCATCCTGGACGTTTGCCGAAAGAGATTTGTGTGGCAGTTTTGATCACCGCGGGTGCGCTACTTTTTCCGGCACTCACATCGGGCGGTGCGTTGATTTCACTTGTGTTGGTAGCGCTGCATTTTCTCGCACTTTGTTTAGTCAACTGCCTTTTGATTTCACGCTGGGAACGCGACATCGATGTGGCACAGGGCCAGCAATCACTCGCGCTTGAGCCGCAGTTGCGCCACGCGTTCCGTCTGGTCCCGGTGCTCCCATGGCTGTTGGCGCTCGAAAGCGGCGCGCTTGCACTGTGGCCACCGTCAAATGGATTCGCCGACCTACTATGGTCTCACCACTTCTTTCTCAGTATCGCAATGAGCGCGGCTCTTCTCGGTGTCGTCGATCGCCGGGAAAAACACACCGGATGGCAACCGGCCCGCGTGCTCGCCGATGTCGTTCTACTCACACCGCTGCTTTTCTGGTGAAAAATATTTCCGCACGTTTACCGGACTCACCTAACTACGGACGGATCGCCCGCGCGTATCGGTGGCTCGAATACGCGGCCTTCGGAAGCGCTCTCCAGCGCTCGCGAGAAACATTCGTGGAACGACTGGGCTCAGCCCGAAACATCGCGGTTTTCGGCGGCGGCGACGGCCGTTGCTTCAAGGTCATCTTACGGGAGTGCCCGGTCGCATCAATCGACGCTTACGACATCGATCCGGTGATGATCGCATTTGCCCGTCGTCGGATCCCCGCAAAAGACGCGGCACGCGTGACATTTCATCAAGCTGACGCGCGCACGCTCACTCTCAAAGCCGCTTCCTATGACGCGGTGATCACTCATTATTTCCTCGATTGTTTTAGTACAGAGGAACTCGACGCATTGATTCCGAAACTCGGCGCATCCTTGCGCCCAGGCGGGCGTTGGTTGTTCGCAGATTTTGCGATCCCACCGGCAAGTGCATTCCCGTTCCTGCGCTGGCGCGCACGCGCCACGATCGCCGTGCTCTGCTGGTTCTTTCGCTGGCAAGTTCAGCATCCGCTTAAGCAATTGCCTCCAATAGAGTCAAAATTGCACCAGTACGGGTGGCTTCCCCAAGTCCTTCGCGAAGGATCAGGCCGAATGGTGCGGACCGTCTTATTCGCTAAATTTCACTGATCCGAGATTTCGACTATATATCGTACTGCGATAGACAAGTGCATCCTCATTGACAGAATTCGAAAGTATTTCAGCTTGGTTCGCGCCATGAGTGTTGCTGGGAAAAAAACTCCGCGGGTTTCGGCTGCTGAGTATTTGGCGTTGGGAAACTTCCGTCACGCTCTGCGCCATTTTCTGCATTTCAGCGAACAGGCAGCGCGGCGCGCGGGCCTTTCCGCGCAGCAGCATCAAGCCCTATTGGTGATCAAAGCCCTCAGTAAATCTGAACTCGTCACCGTCGGGTCTCTAGCGCGTGCGCTGATTCAACAACATCACAGCACGGTCGGGATGGTTGATCGACTGGTGAAAAAGCGCCTCTTGAAACGCACCCCCTCGACTGAAGACCGGCGCAAAGTTTTCGTGAGCTTAAGCACTCAGGGGGAAAATGTGATTGAAGCGCTCTCCGCAACTCACCGCCATGAGCTGCGGCGAATCGGCCCGGAACTGCGTCGCTGGCTCGAGACATTTGATTGAAATAACGCTGGAGAGTGTGGCGCGGCCGGCGTCACGTAGGTCTCTGCTGGGGCAAATCTTTCGGCTGGAGAGCTATGAAATCGTTTTCGTGCGGCGGTCCTCCCAGATCGAAAGCAAGATCGAGGCGGTGAGGATGACGACGATCGCTACAAGCGAAAGGTAGTTCCGTTCGCCAAACCATGCTTCGATCGGGGGATACGCTCCCGTGACCATCTTCGCGCCGATTAAAAAAAGAATCAGACTCACGCCGTGTTTCAGGAACTTGAACATGCCCATGACTCCGCGAATCGCGAAGAAAAGTGAGTTCAACCCAAGAACCGCGAAAATATTCGAAGTCGTTACCACGAACGGATCGCGGCTGATTCCCATGATCGCCGGAATCGAGTCGATCGCGAACAGCACGTCAGTGCTGCCGATCACGAGAAACACCAGAAAGAGCGGAGTGATGAAACGTTTTCCGCCCACATGGGTGATGAGACGCTTCGTCGACTGATCCTCCACATGCACCGGCAGTAAACGCGCGGCGAGTCGATAGAGTAAGTTCTGTTCGGGCTTAACTTGATCGTCGCCATGCGCAGCAATCATTTTCCACGCGGTAAAAATCAGGAGCGCTCCGAAAAGATAGATTAGCCAATGAAAGCGGTGCAGCAAAACGAAACCGAACAAAATAAACAGTACCCGCAAAACGATCGATAGATAGATACCCAGCTTGATTAGTTTGCCCTGCGCGAAATCTTTTACGCCCATCAGCGAAAAGATCAGGATAAACACGAAGAGATTGTCTACCGACAGCGATAGCTCGGTTAAATAGCCGGAAATATATTCCGTCACGATCGCGCCACCCCGGGGATGGAGCAGGTAAATCGCGACGGAAAAACTCAAGGCCACCGTCACCCAAAGGATGGTCCAGCGGAGCGCCGTTTTGACATCGATCGCTTCCTCGCGGCGCGAGGTCAGCACGTAGTCAAAAGCGGATACGACGACAAAGATCGCCCCAAACAGTATCCACAAAAGCAGGACAGGATTGATGGCGAAAGGACGCACGCCGGATAGCGTACGGGCCGACGTTTCCGGCACCAGTCTTTCTGAACGAAATCGAACTTACTGCAGCTTCAGCGGCAGGTGTTTCAGCCAAGCATCCAACTGGGCGAACATGTCCCCGGTGTGCTGATCTTTGACCGCATCGCCGGTGCGGATGGATTTGATGGAGGCGAAGTCATTCAAGATCACGCAGTAGTCACTGTTCGCCATGATGCCGAGTAGCTCGCCAGTCTTGCTCAGCACAAGATCGCCCCGACTTGGCGAGAAATCGCCGAACAGACGTTTGAAAAGGTGATTGTCGACCTTCACGTAGCGCGGCTCGGTGGGATCCAAATGAAATGCGACTTCGCCGTAGCCCGCGCCGCCGCTGCTGATTAAAACAACCTCGGGAAATTTAAATGGATCACCCGCGAGCTCATACACTTTCGTCCCGAGCGCAGCTGCCTGTTCTTTCGTCACAGGCAAAACCACGATTCGCGGATCCACGCGCAAGAAGTCGATCACAGAAGCTGTGCCCAAGTAGCCGCCCTTGGAAAATTGCGCAGAAACATATTCCCAATCAGGACCAAGATCGCGGATCGCGAACGGCGTATCGTCGACGTGAAGCAGGGCATATGTTTGTTTTCCATCGGAGAACAAAACGGTGCGGGTCTGCTTCTCGCGATTGACGGTGCCGAAGAGTGAGCCGTGGCGCGCGATGAAATCGGTGTCCACGCGATTCGCCAAAAAGTCGCTGAACAACGTGTTTGCGTTGATGGGCCGGTTGTCGCGGATTTCCTTGGTCAACTGCGTCGACTGTTCCGCAATCTGGCCCACGCCGTGGGCGAGCTGCGTCGTGGTTTCTTGAACTTTCAAACGCTCTTGGCGTTCGGCCACGACCTGTGTTTTGAGCGATTCGTTGGTATCGCGAAGCAACGCTTTTTCTTGCTCGGCGACTTTGACGGATACGTTGAGGGATTCGATGCGTTGCTGCGCTTCCTGCTGTTGTTGAGAGAGCGACGCGAGCTGTTGTTTCTGGCGCTCCGCTTCGGCCTGGCGCTGCTGAAGCTCGCTCTGCATTTGCGCTAACCGCTCCCGCGAGATCGCCGCGTCGTGGGCGGACTGTTCAACTTGTTGAGCAAGCTCGGCGGCTTTTTGCTGCGTGGAATTGAGCGTGGTAGAAAGTTTGGTGCGTTCGTTCTCGAGTTGTGCGACGTTTTGTTCGCGCGATTGAAGCGTGGAACGAGCGCTCTGGAGCTGTTGAGCGAGCTGTTCGCGTTGCTTGCGTTCGTCCTCGAGCGAAAGCTTCATGACATCCACCATGTCTTGATTCTTCGTCGCGGGAGCGGAACTGGGGGTTAACTGTGCCTTGGATGGCGGCGCTTCGATTTGTTGCGACGGTACCGCCTTCTCCCAGTGCGTAAGCGCCAGGAGATTCAGCAGCAAGAAATCGCACATTATCAAGAGCAGCGTCTTGTTCATAGCGCACTGGGCCGCGCGATCGGAGAAGCAGTGCCGGCTTTTGTGACGGTGCTAGCAACCACGGGTGCGGTGACGAGAGAAGCGCTTTGGCTTTCGAGGATTAATTGACGTTTGAAATTTCTTACATGGCGAATTTTCACGAGCGCCACGCAGGTGATGCCGAAGAGATTCGACGAATACGCGGCCAGCAGATTTGGATTAATCACGCCGAGCACTTGAAGCACGAGGGCGGAAGCCGTGCCGGCGATGCCCACGTAAAGACCGCCGTCGAAGAGATTTTCTTCGTTTTCCATCAGGCGGAGTTTCACCAGAGGCGGCACGACTTGGCGCGACACCTCGCGAATTTTAACAAGACAGATCATGTACATCACCACCTGCAAGCAGGCGAAGATCGCGATCGAAACTAGCGTCGAGGTTTCCATAACGGCGTGAGTGGCAGCGGGGGCGGTTGGTGGTTTGGCATTCGAGATATCAATCAGGGCTGGCAGCGTAAGGCGCATCCGGAACTCGGATAGCGGCGCTGCTTTGAGCAGAAAAGGTTCGGTCGTTAAGATCAAGAGAGCCCCCACTAGTACCGCGAGGACGCTACTCTTCATTGGCAAAGGCGCCTCCGCGGTCGCAGGGGCTGTCAGCGCCTTCTCTAGACCACAAAAGCAGCAGAAGGCTCCGAAGAGGAAAGCGAGGTATTTCGCAACCAGCGCGATTCGCGGATGGAGCAAGCCCAGTTCAGCGGTAAAGCCAAGCGACGGCATCGACGCGTGGACCACCGGTACTTGATGAATCAATAAAACTTGGACCGCGCCCTGCCCCCGCGCGACCGCCTTCCTCAAGTCATCCAAACCGCTCTTACCGTAAGTGATCAGGTAGGCAGCGACTTTGTCGGCGGAGTCAGAAACGAGCGCCGCCGTGTAGATGAGCGGGAGGTTATCCGAAGCAAGCCGAGCGAGGTGTGCAAATTCGCTGACCGTCTTCACACTATCGGTCGTGCGCATCAGTTCGGTTAACTGAATCCAGTTTAACCGCTTTCCGAGGGAGAGCAGATCGATGTAGAACGACTCGAGTTCGCCCATCTGCTTCCGCTGCACCGCGGTTTCGGCGAGCCCGCGAAGTTCGCGCTGGAGCGGAGCCGAAAGATGTTCGCCCTGGTAAAGTAACGCGGTAAGCAAGATGACTGAGTCGAGCGCTTCGCCGCCAGGCCGAGTGGCCGGGACGAACTGTGAAGTGCTGTCGATCTCGCGAGTCTGCAACATCGATTGCACGCCGAGGGAGCGCGAGTTGGTCAGAAAGTTGAGTAACTCGGTGCGCGCTTTTTCCGCGATTAGGAAATTCAGCACCGGGGTGCTCGTGCCATGGCCTCCATTTTCTTTGAGATTAAGAAGCGGGTCGAGAAACGGGTCCCAGCCGCCCCAAGCGACCCATTCGGGACGACGCGTCTCCACTTGTTGAATACCCTGGGCGAGCTGCGGCGAGGCCGGGTCTTTGACCTGTTGCGCGGCTTGCAGAACCAGTTGCGCCGGCCCGAGCTTTTCTGAATCCAACAACTGCTGACCGAAACGCGCGACCGAAGGCGTGCCCTCACCTGCTCGATCGAGCACAGGTTCCGAAACCGCCTTCAAGTGGACCGGCGTCAGCCAGGCGAGGCAGATGATGGCCACGCCGACGACCAGCCACACAGCCGCGATCGGGAGATTTCTTCCAGTTGAGCCAGGCTCACTCATCTCATTGACAATATTGGGTTGTGGGCCTCTTCAAAGGCTCCAGACTAAATGAGTTTTAATCGACCCATGCCTCTGAGAATTGTTCACTATAATAACCCGGTGCTTCGCAAGAAAGGCCTAAAGGTAACTGCTTTCAATGCGGAACTTACGGAACTTGCGCGCGAGATGATTGATCTGATGCACCAATCCGGAGGCATCGGACTAGCCGCTCAACAGATCGGAAAAGCCCTCCAGATTTGCGTGCTCGATTTGTCGAAGACGGATCGCGATTTTACGTGGGAAATCGACGGAGCGAAACCGCCACTCGACCTCATCATGCCCTTGGTCGTGGTAAATCCCGTTTTGAAAGTGGATCCCGAATTCGAGGACATCGTGGAAGAGGGCTGCCTGTCCTTTCCGGAAATTCGCGGCGACATTTGCCGGCCGGAACGCGTGAGCGTGAAATTTCAAGACGCCCAGGGCGTGCCGCATGCTGTCACCTGTGACGGCTTGTTTGCGCGCTGCCTCCAACACGAGATCGATCACCTCAACGGGATTTTGTTCATCGATCGGATGGAAAAAAAAGTCCGCGCCGGCCTGGACAAAGCCGTCAAGGACTTGGCGCAGCGCACACGCGAAACCACTCCGCCAACCGCGTAGTGGTTTCGTGGTTACAAGGCGTTCAAAGCAGATCGGCAGCGAGCTCAGCGAGCTTCGAGCGCTCGCCTTTGGATAACTTGATGTGCGCGGAGAGCGCCTGACCCTTCATGCGGTTGTGGCAAAACACCAAGCCGTTGCTGCGCGAGTCGACGTAAGGATTATCGATCTGCGCGGGATCGCCGATCAGGACAATTTTCGAACCTTCGGAAATACGCGTGATAACGGTCTTCACCTCGTGGGGCGTGAGCTGTTGAGCTTCGTCCAAGATGAAAAAGCGGCGTGCGATCGAGCGTCCGCGGATAAAGCAGAGCGCTTCGATTTCCACGAGACCACTTTTGATCAGCCGCTCGTACGGTTTGACGATCGTCCCGCTGTGAGAGTGACTGGATGAGTGCGGTGGCTGCACCGGGGTCATGCCGGTAACGAGGTCGTCGTGACGCTTCTTTTTCTTCGATACTTTCTTGGTCGCGAACTGCGGCTCCTTCGGTGGCTTCGAAGGCATGAGCACTTCGAGCGCGTCGAAATAAGGCTGAAGCCACGGCTGCATTTTCTCGTCGAGCGAGCCCGGGAGAAAACCAATGTCTTTGCCCAGCGCGATCACCGGCCGAGAAATCGAAACACCGTCGTAATGCGAGTGATCGTCGTGCGTTTGATGCAGCGCGCACGCCGTCGAGATCAGCGTCTTGCCGGTGCCAGCTTTGCCGAAGCAGGTCACAAGCGAGATGGAATCATCGAGCAACGCGTCCATGAAGAACTGCTGTTCGAGATTGCGCGGGCGAATCGGGATGCCACCAGGAGCCTTGACAAAGTCAGGGATTTTTAACCGCCGAACAAACCCGTTGCCATAATACCGAGCTGGCATCGTCTTCCCCTCAGAAGAGCGCAGCAGCACGTATTCGTTGAGTTCGAGTTCTTTCGCGCCTTCGTCGCCGAGATCGAATTCCCCTTCGGACGCGAAACGCTGAAGCTCATAAATCGTGAGAGGAACTTCGCGATAAGAATCCTCGTCAATCGGCTCCGGCACCTTGTCGTTGAGATAGTCTTCCGACTCAAGGCCGACGGCGCGGGCCTTGAGCTGCACGTTCACATCTTTGGTGACGAGAATCGTCGGTGGAGGGAACTGCTCTTGCACGAAGAGTGCGCTCGCGATGATGCGATTATCTTTTTTCGAAAGATCCGGCAGCACCGCGCGCAGGCGCTGCATGCCGGGCGACTTAATCTCCGGCTGGACGAGATAACGGTTGATGATGACAGAGAGCGTGCCTCCGGTAGAAAGCTTCACTCCTTCCAACATCGTCCGGGAGTCCGGGAGCAGTTCTTGGAGTATTCGGTGGACGCGGCGGGCATTGCGGCCGCGCTCCGTCGACTGCTCCGTTTTTATGGCGTCTAGCTCTTCCAACACCTCGACCGGAATGGCAAGGTTGTTGTCCTCAAACTTGAAGATCGACTGCGGATCGTGAAGGAGGACGTTGGTGTCGAGAACGAAGGTTTTCACCTTCGTCGCGACCTTGAGCTGAGGTTTCAGGTCAGAACTGACCTTGCTCAGAATTTCCATCGGATGGGGAGAAATCAGCACGCGCTGTGCCGTGTGTCGATGCGAGAGTACAGTGAATCACACAATTGTTTCAAAGAAGCGGGCTCATCGTTCGCAGAGAACAAAAGCTCCTTCGCGAAAAAAAGGAGGGCGGATCGCCTACCCCTAAGCGATCCGCCCATTGCTTTCTTTGTTACCCCAAATCTTCCGCTAAGCGGAAGAAAAGTTTGAATGTTCGAACACATGGTAAGACGCGGGCGGCGTCGCTAAGTTTCAAAATTCGCATCGGAATTTTCGCGAAATTCTGAAGCACGAAATCGTCAGGGACTTAGCGTGCTAAGATCCATTCTCCAGCTCGGTTCAGATAGTGTCCGCGCAATGATTTCTTGCATGTTTAAAAACATAGACAATGCAATTTCATTGACCGATGCGCATAGAAGCTCACCGACAGCGAGCAATTGTCATCCAGCAAGTTGCCCAACCAACCGGTCGGAACTTGTTCAAGCCGCGTTTGCGAGCAAAGCGGAAACGCGCGAAAACAAATCGCGAATGCTGAATGGCTTCCCCAGAAAATCGACATTCTTGCTGTCGACGATCCCGTGCACGACGACGTCATCAGCATAGCCCGACATCACCAAAATTTTCATTCCCGGCTTTTGGGCCAAAATCTTTGATGCGAGCTCGGCGCCGTCCACGTCGGGCATCACTAAGTCGATGATCACCAGGTCAATCGCCTCGCCTTTTTTAGAATCTAAAATCGTCAACCCCACCGCGCCACGATTGGCAGTGAGCACAGTATAACCGCGGGTGGAAAGCGCATCTTTGACCAATGCGAGGGCTTGCTCGTTGTCGTCGACAACGAGAATCGTTTTACTCTCTTTGGCTTTCACTGAGGTGGGAATGGGTTGGCTGAGTGATGGCTTTGCAGAAGTCGGAATTTGGCCAGCGTTTGCCTAATTCCACGTATTATATCGACCGGATCTTTCGTTTTTTCAACGAAACTACACGGCTCAAGCCACCGACAGTCGATTTCGAACTGCGGATTCGAAAGACTAGACACAAAAAGGATCGGCACTCCGTATGCTTTCTCGCGCAGCGCGGCGGCGATACCTAAGCCATCCTGTCGACAGAGATTTACATCAATGACTACAATCTCCGGCGCCAGCTGCTCAAGGTCTGCTAGTACCGTCGCTTGCTCAGATCCGCTTCCACACACCGCCAAATCCGCCTCCGTGTTGATCAACGAGGTCAACGCAAAGGTGAAAAACTTATGATCATCAACGATATACACCCTTGTTACCCAGGGATTACGGGAATCCGCGGAACGCGCAGAGCTCTCGGAAATCATGGGGTTGGGGTTCATAACTAAGAAAAACGACTCAGCTCCTCATTTTTGCAGCGCAAATTCGACGTAACAAAGCGCCGCAAATCCGCAAAGAAGTGAACACAGTTTCAGCTGCAAAAATGATTCACTACCTGCTTAATTTTAGCAGCATACGCATGAGTCAAGTGGATAGCGCCATTCTCATTTGTTAGATGGTGGAATCCACTAGGGCCTCGGAGGCAATAACACTAATCTTGCATTTGCAGATTCAACACCTACAAGCATTCCTACTTGATCGTGCAGCTTTCAAAATGAGTCGTCTAGCGATTCTTCCGGCGAAAAGGAAAAGCGCTCCAAAAAAGATACCTGTGCCTCGCGCGCGGGCTTTGGCAGCGCCCGCCGTGCGTTCGAGTCATTCGGTGGTCTTGGATGCCAATGAACGTCTGTTAAAATTCACCAAAGTCGCTCTCTGGGAAGGCACTCTGGCTCCTTTGCAACTTTCGGCCGTCGCTCCTCAACACCTGCCTTTCTTGTCGGGTTTGAAATGGAGTGGCCGTCAGGCACCGATTTGGCATGACATCATTCACCCTCTCGATCGCGACCGAGTGGGTGCATTTTTCCAAGGTCTCACGGCGAGCGCCCTTCCTGCTTCGATCGAATACCGTGTAGTTGACGCCCAAGGGTCGGTCGTTTGGGTCCGGCACGGTGTCGACGAGATCAGCGCCAAAAAAGCGCGCGGTTGGATTGAAGACATCCAGCGCGAAAAAGAATTTCAGTTAGAAAGTCTGCGAGTCAGCGAACGTGAGCAGCAGCGTATTGGTCAGGATCTGCATGACGACCTCTGCCAGGTTCTCGCAGGCCTCAGTCTCCTGATGCGAGTCGTGCAAGGCCGCATTGCGGTCAAAGCCCCTGAAGAAGTCGCCACCCTGACCGAGCTTAATCAGCAGCTCGTCGACGCGATGCAGCGGACCCGAGCACTCACCCACGGTCTCTTCCCCGGGAAAGTTCAAGTTTCTGACATCCGTGGCGCTTTGCTGGAACTCGTTTCTCAAGTTCGGGCCCGTTTTTCTGTCGAGATTCAGATGAAGTTTGAAGGCCGTTTTCCCAAGCACGCGCCCGCCCAAATTATTCAGGTTTATCGCATTGTTCAGGAAGCCATCAGCAATGCCCTGAAACATGGTCGTGCAAAAAAAATTGATGTTCTTTTGGAAGCTCGCGCCGACCGGATGGAATTGACAGTTACCGACGATGGCTCGGGTCTGGGCAGCTCCGAAAATGCCTCCCCAGGGGTCGGACTAAGCATAATGAATCACCGAGCAGCGGCACTTGGAGGCGAAGTTGTGGTCCAGAACGGCACTTCGTCCGGCGTCATAGTTCGGCTGAAGTACCCTTTTGCATTGGTCTGATGATTCCTAAAACGCGCATTTTTATCGTCGATGATCATCCCTTGCTTCGGCGGGGCTTGGCTGAACTGATTAATCAGGAAGCGGACATGACATTCTGCGGCGAGGCCGAAGATTCGCCTTCTGCGATGAAGCTCATTTCGCAGATCAAACCAGATCTAGTCATTGTCGATATTTCTTTAAAAGGGTACAACGGCATCGAGCTGATCAAAAATATTAAGGCATTCGATCCGAAGATTCAGATCCTCGTTCTCTCGATGCACGACGAGTCCGTTTACGCGATGCGCGTGCTTCGCGCGGGCGCAAAGGCGTACGTGATGAAGCAGGAAGTCGTCGACAAGGTGATGGAAGCGGTGCGCCGCATCCGCGCCGGCAAAGTTTTCGTCAGTGAACGCGTCGCCAGCCGTATGCTCGACCAAGTGGTCGTCGGCGGCGACCCTGCTCCCGATTCACCGGTTGACTTGCTGAGTGATCGCGAGTTGGAAATCGTCAACATGATCGGCAGTGGCCAACCCACGCGCGAGATCGCGGCGAAGCTTCACATTAGCATCAAGACGGTGGAGTCGCACCGCGCACGCATCAAAGAAAAGCTCAGCCTCCAGAACGCGATTCAGCTCGTCCAATTTTGCGTTCGGTGGGTCGAAGAAGGTGCGAAATCCGCTTAACTCCCCTCGAAAACCTCCGGCGCTTTCGGCACCACACGTCTCACGGGTCCCCACAAACGGAGCCAGTAATCGGCCAGGTTTCGCATGCTGGTGCGCTGAAGCCCATTGTGCCGCGCAAAGTCTTTCAGAACCGCTACGTTTTCCGAACGCTCGCGAAAATACCTCCACAATTCGATCTCCAGGCGATCGGCAGCCGCATGGTGACCTTGCTCGTTCGCTAGAGCCTGAACCTTATGCAACCAGAACTGTCTTTCTTCTGGATGTTTTTCAACGTACTCAAAAAGGGCCTGCTCAGATCGATTGAGGCTCACGGCGCAAAACGTGCCCACCCCAGCGCGTAAAACAATCTAAAATCTAACCTCACCATGGCATTGCAATCGCCAGTGACCCCACCTGAATCCGCTTTTTCTCCCAAATCCTCCATGTGGCAAAAGTTCAAAGAACAAGTTCCCGCCGTTCTCCTCACGATCGCCGTGATCCTCGGTATCGGTTACTGGCTTCACCAAAAGACACTTAAAGAAATGACAGCGTCGAATCAGCAGGCGATTGACGCGCTGCGCGACCAGCACGCTGCCGAATTGCGCGCCTCAACCGAGGATTTGCACAAGCAGATCGACGACCTCAACAAACTCCTCAAAGACGCGATCCAACGCCGCGCGGCCGACGCCCTCATGACGGACGAGGAGTTCTCCAAGGTGAACGCTGATAAGATTAATCAGCTCGCGGAAGCCATCGCTACTAAGATGCAGCCCAATAATCCGCTGCCGAAAACGCCAGAAGAAGCGGAGAAGCTGCAGAACGAACAGATCGACAAAGTATCTACGCGTATGGCCGACAAGATTCAGCCAATCCTCGCCGAGATGGCGAAGGATCAGAACCTCACCCGCGATTCGCTCGCCACCTACAGTCAAAAAATTTCTGATCAGATTGGCTCCGTGCTGACCGCGGAACTTTCGAAGAACCAAGTTCTCAATAACAATCTCCGCCAGACCGACGACGTCGCTCGCGATTCGCTTCGTCTCTCGCACGAGATCACGGCTCTCTACCTGAGTTCGTTTAAAGATCAGGGCCTCGTGACTCGCCTGCTCTCACTGCCCGCTAACGTCGTTCGCGACGCGACCAGCATGAGCTTCGTCAACAGCACAGAGCGCCGCAAAGTCGAAGAGCGCCTCGTCACTCAGATGAACGAAATCGAAAAGCGTCTGAACGACATCGAGGCGCAGGCTCCTCGCAAATAATTGCTGGTCTTTTTCCTTCCCGTTTGTCGGCCACGCTTTAACCGGCGTGGCTTTTTTTATCCGTAAACGACCTGCACCTTAGTGCGAAATGCAATGACTGTAAAAAAGCCTCCGTCATTTTGCACGAATACGAATTTCTACGAGCGAGTTACGAAAATATTAACTCCTCATAACCATTGGCTTACAACACAGCCGCTAGAAGTGGCACGAGATGAGGTAAGAGGGTTCCGTCTTCAAACCACAACCGGAACCTCTGCTCCTATGATTCAAGCTTCTTCTACGTCCAGTGCTGCCAGCGCCAGCGTTGTTCCCAAGGGTCTACATAAGTCCGCTGAAAATCTCACGGATTCCGCTCGCGAGGCAGCCTACGATTGCACGCTGATCGAGCGTTTTAACCGCAAAGATGAGTCGGCGTTCGTGGAAATTATGCAGCGCTATCACGGCAAAATTTTCGGGCTCGCTCACAATCTTCTTCGCAACGCCGCTGATGCCGAAGAGATCGCTCAAGACACTTTTATCCGCGCTCACCGCGGTCTCGCCAACTTCCGCGGCGATTCTTCGCTCGCCACCTGGCTTTATCGCATCGCACTAAACCTTTCGCGCAATCGGTACTGGTATTTTTTCCGTCGCCGTCGCCAAGATTCTGTTTCCCTCGAGCGTCCGCTGAGCGACGAATCTGATGCGACTTTTGCTGACTTCATTGCCGCCGAATCGCAAAATCCTGTTCAGGAGACCGTCACGACTGAGTTCACGGATCTGATTTCGGCATGTATGGAGAAGCTGGATGCGCGTCACCGTGAAATTCTTACGATGCGCAACATTCTTAATCTGCCTTACGAAGAAATCGCCCGCGCTCTTCGCATCAATGTAGGCACGGTCAAAAGCCGGATCGCTCGCGCCCGTGAAAATCTGCGCAAGCTGCTCTCCGAAGCGGCTCCAGAAATCGATCCGGAGGCGGGTCCCAGCGAGTTTTTCATCAACTCGCGCACCGCTTACGGATGCCACGCCATCGCTTACGCTTAAGCGTTTACTGAAGACTTTAGGTTCTGTACTTGCACCACAGAAGAAAGCCGGGCCTCGCGCCCGGCTTTCATGCTTTTAACGGGTCCGTTTTCGGTCGTCACGCCCGCATAAACGTTTTATCTCTCGTGACTGCGCCGCGATCGGGCGCTTGATTTTTCAACAAAGCGAATAAGATACCCGTTTTCTATGTCCACTGCCACGCCGCAAAAATTCGAGTTCCAAGCCGAGATCAAGCAACTGCTCGATATCGTCATCCACTCGCTCTACACGGAAAAAGAGATTTTCGTGCGCGAGCTCGTTTCCAACGCGTCTGACGCCCTGGAAAAACTGCGCCACCTGCAGATTACCGAGAAAGATATTTTCGACGAGAAGCTCGATCTTGAGATCAACGTCACCACTGACGACAAAGCAAAAACGATCACGATTCAGGACTTCGGCATCGGGATGACGCGATCCGAGCTGATTGAAAACCTCGGCACCATTGCCCACTCCGGTTCAAAGGCGTTCCTCAAAGCGCTCGGAGAATCCGGACAGAAAAACTCCAATCTGATCGGCCAGTTCGGCGTCGGTTTCTACTCGGCGTTCATGGTCGCAAAATCGGTCAAGGTCTATACGCACTCCTGGCGCGCCGATGAAAAAGGCCAGGTCTGGATCAGCGATGGTTCCGGCAGCTACGAAGTCGAAGATTCTGACGGGGAACGCCGCGGCGCAAAAATCGTCATCGAACTCAAAGATGATGCCGTCGAGTTCAGCCAAGAATGGCGCGTAAAAGAAATTCTCGAGCGTTACAGCGCGTTCGTTTCGTTTCCCGTCAATCTCAACGGAAAAAAGATCAACACGGTTCAAGCGCTTTGGTTGCGCAGCAAAAACGAAATCAAGGACGAAGAGTATACGGAATTCTATAAATTCCAGGCGCACGCTAGCGATGAGCCCCGCTACCGTCTGCACTTCAGCGCCGATGCTCCCCTTTCTATTAACGCGCTGCTCTTCGTCCCAAGCGAAAACCCGGAGCGCCTGGGCCTCGCGCGCACAGAGCCAGCCGTCGCGCTCTATTGTCGCAAAGTTCTCATCGACGCGAAACCGAAAGACCTGCTGCCCGAATGGCTCCGCTTTCTCAAAGGCGTCGTCGATAGCGAAGACCTGCCGCTCAACATTTCTCGCGAAACGATGCAGGATAAGGCGCTGCTCGATAAGCTCGGCAAGGTTATCACGAAGCGTTTTCTAAAATTTCTCGAGGACGAAGCCAAAGCGCGTCCCGATGGTTACACCGAATTCTACACTCAGTTCGGTATTTTCCTCAAAGAAGGCGCCGCGCTCGATTTCACGCACAAAGAGCAACTGACTAAACTTCTGCGCTTCGAATCTTCGCTCACCGAAAAAGGGAAAACCACCAGCCTCGGGGATTACGTTTCGCGTCTGCAGGCGGACCAGAAGGAAATTTATTATTTGATTGGCGCGAATCGCGCCGCGATCGAAAGCGGCCCGTACTTGGAAGGATTTAAAGCACGCAATCTCGAAGTCCTCTTCTGCTACGAGCCAGTCGATGAATACGTGATGAACAACGTCCGCGAATTCGACGGCAAGAAGTTGACCGCTGCTGACCACGCTGATGTCAAACTCGCCGATTTGCCAAAATCGGCCGAAGGCGGCTTGAGTGATGATGAAGTCAAAACTCTCGTCGAATGGCTGAAGACTTCGCTGGGGGATCGAGTTTCTGAAGTGAAGGCCAGCGACCGCCTCGTCGACTCGCCCGCGCTCGCCGTTAACGCCGACAAATTTATGTCGCCGCACATGCGACGCATGATGAAGGCGATGAATAAGGATGGCGGCGATTCTCCACTGCGCGTAAACCTGGAGATCAATCCGCGCCACACGGTGATCAAACGGCTCGCCGCCGCTCAAACTGCATCGCCAGAAAAAGCTGGTTTAGTTGCGCAACAGATTCTGGACAATGCGCTCATCGGAGCGGGATTGCTCGAAGATCCCACCCAGATGGTCGCACGCATCTATAAACTGCTCGAAACCGTTTGAGCGAAAGACGGGGCGATGCGCGTGAAACTGCCTCGCCCCGTTTTTGTTTCTGCCGAGGAAGAAGCCATCTTCGGTCCGCGAGTGGCCCAACGGCTTCGGCGCCTTCGCGCGATGGCGTGGTTTCTGGATCGTGCCTTCACGATCGCAGGACGACATTTTGGTTTTGATCCATTGATTGGTTTCATACCAGCGGTCGGCGATCTTATCGGCGCGGGGTTTTCTCTCTACATTTTGTACGAAGCCGCTCGCCTCGGATTGGCGTGGCCCGTGTTGGCGCGCATGGCGGGAAATGTTCTCATTGATACCGTGATTGGCGAAGTGCCTATCATCGGAGACGCCCTGGATTTTGTTTGGCAGTCAAACACCTGGAATATCGAACTGGTCGAAAAAAATCTTCGCCCTCAGATGCGCGAGCGACCCATCGGCAAAATCATCGCCGCGCTCCTCTTGCTGGCTATTTTTCTCATCGCTTGCACGGTAGGAATCGCCGTCTTCCTCGTCGTCGGCACCTGGAAACTTTTTCACTGATCTACAAGCAGCCTACTGTGTTACATCCCTGTAACGCGCGCGTTTTTGTTCGTCGCGTTTCGCCCACAGATTCACATCTTTCGTTATGCCCACTCGCACGCGCAAACCTCGCCGCTCACCTGAGCCCGAAATCAAGGCGACGATTCCGCGCAATAAAATCTGCGCCTCAGTTCCGCAGACGATTCCGACGGCGAAGGCAGCCTATTTTAACCGCGAGTTGAGTTGGTTGGCTTTCAACCGCCGCGTGCTTGAACAGGCGCAAAATGCCAAGACTCCTTTGCTCGAACGCGTCAAATTTCTCGCCATCGTCAGTTCGAATCTGGACGAGTTTTTTGAAATCCGCGTCGCCGGATTGATCCAACAAGTCGATTCCGGCGTCACTGAAGCGAGCGTCGACGGCCTGGCGCCACGCGAACAATTGCGCCGCATTCACTCGGTCGTCGCCTCGCTCGTAGAAGACCAGTATCGCTGCTGGCAAGAGGATCTGCTTCCCGCGCTGCGAGCAGAAGGAATTATCTTCAAACACGCGACCGAACTCACCGATGACGAGCTCGCTTGGGTGCGCGCGTATTTTCAGGATCAAGTCTACCCAGTCCTCACGCCTCTGGCCCTCGATCAGTCGCATCCGTTTCCTCAACTCGGCAACAAGGCGCTCAACGTCGTCGTCGCCCTCGACAATCCAGAAACGCCTGAGGTCGAGCGTATGGTCGCGATCTTGCCGGTGCCGCGAATTCTGCCGCGCGTCGTCCAAATCGCACCGGAAAGCGAAGGCGCGCAGCGCTTCTTGTTTTTAACCGAAGTGATCAAGTTGTGCGCCGGCGAATTTTTTCCCGGTTATCGAATCCTGGACGCACAGGCGTTTCGAGTCACCCGCAACAGCGATCTCTATATTGACGAGGAAGAATCGGAAAATCTCCTCAAAAAAATCGAAGAAGAGTTGCGCAACATTCGCCGTGGCGCAGCAGTGCGGTTAGAAATTGAAGAAGGCGTTCCGGAAGATATTTTCGAAACGCTCTGCGATCATGTGAAGTTGTCGCACGAATACGTTTTCCGTCTCAACGGTCCGATCAATCTGCTGCGATTGATGAACCTGTCGGACATTGATCGGCCTGATTTGAAATATCAGCCGTTCACGCCCGCGTTGAATTCGCCGCTCAAAGATCTCGCGCATATTTTCGACACGCTGCGTCAACGTGACGTGCTGCTCCATCATCCTTACGACGCATTTCAACCGGTCGTCGATTTTGTCGAGCAAGCTGCCCGCGATCCGCAAGTTTTTGCGATCAAGCAAACGCTTTATCGCACGAGCGGAGACTCGCCGATCGTGCGCGCGTTGATCGAAGCGTCGCGCAACGGGAAACAGGTCACGGCGCTGGTTGAGTTGAAGGCGCGTTTCGACGAGGCGAATAATATTCAAT
>FTDT01000040.1_pt1 | contig 46573 bp, 47 predicted proteins | sample 1640021 | NCBI WGS metagenome assembly FTDT01 (sample SAMEA3914869, study PRJEB12502) | metagenome | biome: forest; material: soil | place: USA | collected 2012-03-12 | depth 0.1 m | reverse complement strand
ATGCGGGCGGGACGCTGGCGCTCTGTCGAAATCACGCGACTGAGTGCGTTAATACTTCGCCATTCCTGGCTCGATCTCGCTGGCCCAAGCATCGATTCCGCCGGCGATGTTGGTCACGTTTTCGAAACCTTGGGCCCGCAGGAATTGGGTCACCCTCATGCTGCGGCCGCCGTGATGGCAGAGAAGGAGCAAGTGTTGGTCGCGTGGCAGGGTCAGCATGTTCTCGGGAATCTGTTTCATTGGTATAGGGTCCGCTCCCGCCACCGAACAGATGTCGCGCTCGAACGGCTCACGCACATCGATGATTTTGACGCGGGGAGAGTTTTTCACCAAGCGATATGCTTCCTGAACCGTAATTTCCAAAGGATACGAGGACGACATATATTTAGTGAAGTCGCTTACGCGTTTGTGGCCAACGAAAAGCCGAGATCCCGGTCGCGCTCTGTTTGGGAAACTGAGAATTTCGAAACGCTGGTGTTTCGATCCTTTAGTTCGTAACTAGGCGTATTCGCTGGTGCCTGGAATTGCCATTGCCCATCGGTGGTGCCCTAAGCAAACTGCCGGGTTTATATGCCGCAGAATTTCATTGTGATTATCGCCGGTGGCAAAGGTGAGCGGTTTTGGCCGCAAAGTCGCGCGCAACGGCCGAAACACTTGCTTCCTATCGTGGGCAACAAGCCGATGCTAACGCAGACGCTCGATCGCGTGCGCAAAATAGCCTCGCCGAAAAATATTTTCGTGATCACGAGCGAAGTGCAGGTCGAAGCAGTTCGTGAAGTCTGCAAACGTCTCCCGGCCGAAAACATTATTGCGGAGCCCATCGGTCGCGACACCGCGCCGGCCGTCGCGCTCGCTGCCGCTGTGATTGGCGCGCGCGATCCGCAAGGAGTCTTCGCAGTCTTGCCCGCTGACCACGTGATCCACGATGGCGCCGCCTACGAAAAGGATCTTCTCGCCGCATTCGAAGCGGCCCGCGCTGAACCGGTCATGGTCACGATTGGTATCGCTCCGACCGAACCTGCGACGGGCTTTGGTTATATTCAACGCGACGCCCTTTGGAAAAAGTTCTCCGGCCGCTCCGTCTATCGCGTGAAGCGCTTTGTCGAAAAGCCGAAGCTCGAGGTCGCGGAAGCGTATTTGAAATCTGGAGACTACGTGTGGAACGCCGGCATGTTTGTGTGGAGCGTTCCTGTCGTGGAGAAAGCCCTCGAGCAATTTGCGCCTCAACTTCATCAAGGTCTCGTGCCGGTTCGCGAAGCGCTCGCGAAAAAGCGTCCGCTCGATGCGGTGTTGAAAAAGATTTATCCGAAGCTCGACAAGATTTCCGTCGACTACGCTCTGCTCGAAAAATCCACCAACGTCGTGGTGCTACCGTCGTCGTTTGATTGGGACGATGTCGGTGCCTGGCCTGCGGTTTCGCGTCACTACAAGAAAGACAATTCGGGTAATGTCACCCGCGGACTTGCCATCATTGAGAGCGGCGCGAACAATATCGTTTTCTCCGCCGAGGGCCACCTAACCGCTGTCATCGGCGCCGACGATTTGATCGTTGTACACACTGCGGATGCAACCCTAGTCGTGCCGAAAGCGAAGTCGCAAGACATCAAAGCTCTGCTCAAACGTGTTGAAGCGTTGAAAACGGGAGCGCGCTGGCTTTAACCGACGATCATGCGCTGCGTGGGTATCGATTACGGCTCACGGCGAATCGGCCTCGCGTTCGGCGACGAACTTGGCGTAGCCACGCCGATGCCCGCGCTGGTTGAAGCAGAAGAGCATAAGCGTTGGGCGCAGTTGCTTACCGCGATCAAAGAACGGCGCGCGACTGATCTTGTGATCGGGTATCCATTGAACATGGACGATTCGGTGGGCTTTAAGGCTAAGGAAGTCGATGCGTTTGCGACGCGTCTGCGAGAAGCAACCAAGCTACCTGTCCATTATGTGGACGAACGCCTCACTTCTTACCTGGCGGAGGATTCAATTCCGAAACACCAGCGCCGCGCCGTGCGCGCAAGTGGCCTGATCGATTCGCGGGCAGCAACGATTATTCTACAGGACTTTTTGGATCAACGCGTCCCGCTGATCGACCCGGATTCAGCCGGTCAGGAGGACTCGTAGTGCTATATACAATACAACAAGCATTGGCCTTACTGGGAGCGCGGGCGACCCGCCCGCATTTCCCTCGATTCTGGGGTAAGTGCGCGAGCCGATCGGTTGATTCGTTAAGCGCTGATTGTGCGGGTGCATCGTGGAATGCGGGCGGGTCGTCCGCGCTCCCAGTAAGGCCGATCGCGGGGCTAGGTTTTTTAAAACGCCTCCGAGCGGCGCTCCCAGTAAGGCCGGCTGCAGAGGGGCGCTCTTTAAAATGCGTAAATAGGGCGTTCGCAGTAATATCGCCTGCGGAGGCGCCGATATCATGACGCGCTGGGTGGCGGTTTGTGCTTACGACGGGACCCACTTTGCGGGTTGGCAAAGCCAAGCCGGGGGCAAAGCGATCCAAGATGTTCTCGAGACACGCCTCGCGGCGGTGCTGCATATGCCTACACGCGTGCACGGGAGCGGGCGCACGGATGCGGGCGTGCATGCGCGTGCGCAGGTTTTCCATTTCGACGCTGACTGGAAACACGGCGCAGAAAAGTTTCGCGCGGCAATTCGCTCGCGGCTGCCGCATACGTTACAGATCAAAAGTCTTCGCCCCACGACACCAGATTTCCACGCGCGTTTTGATGCGAAGGGGAAGCGCTACGCTTATTTCTTAGTGCTCGCGGAGGCGAGCCCGTTTGAACGCCCATTTGTTTGGAGCATTGAAAAACCACTCGACGTGCACGGTATGCGTGCGGCTACGAAAATATTGAAAGGTCAGCATGACTTTCGCGCCTTCTCCGCTTTAAACGGTCCGCCCAAGGAAAATACCGTGCGCGATCTTCGAAAGCTCGACTTCGTGCAACGCGGCCGAAAAGTAAGAATCGTGGCGGAAGCGGATGGGTTCATGTACAAAATGATGCGCAGTCTAGTCGGCGCGATCGTAGCCGTCGGCGAGGGCAAGCTGAGCCTGGAAGAGCTCAAGCATTGCCTGCAGACGGGTGGGCGCGTCGCCGCGGTGCAGACGGCGCCGGCACAGGGATTGTTTCTCGAAAAAGTATTTTACTAATGCGCGCGGTGTTTTGGCGAACGTTGGACGGGGTAGTGGATCTTGCGTTTCCGCGAAGTTGCGTGGCCTGTGCCAGTCTCGTCGAAGGCGATCGCTTCCGTCATCTGTGCGAACGCTGTGCGGGACAATTGAGTTTCGTACAAGGTCCAGCCTGCGTGACGTGCGGTCATCCGTTTTTTGGGGCGAGCGAAGTCGATCATCTGTGTCCGCACTGCGAGGGTTTAGCGCCGGCCTTCAATCGAGGAAAAACCGCTTTGCTTTGCCGCGGCCCTGCGCGCGACCTCGTGCATGAATTAAAATATCACCGGGGCGTATATCTACGGGATGATATTGAGGTGATTTTTCGAAATTGCCCGTCGCTGATAGAGTTGGCGCGCGGAGCGGTGCTCGTACCAGTTCCACTGCACCCGCGAAAACTGCGCGAGCGAGGTTTCAACCAAAGCGCGATGATCGCGGAAGCGCTGTTGCGAGCGGCTGATGGCGAGGCTCGAATTGAAACGGCCTTGGTCCGTGACATCGACACGCAGAGCCAGACCGCGTTTGACCGCCGGACTCGCATGGCGAACCTGAAAAATGCCTTTGCACTTTCTCCGAAGGCGATCATTAATTGCACTCACCATTACATCCTTGTCGACGACGTCTTCACCACCGGTTCTACGCTCAATGGATGTGCTCGCGTGCTGCGCCGCGCGGGTGCGCTAAATCTCGACGTCGTCACGTTCGGTCACGGTTAATCCCGCTATGTCGCTTTTCAGCAAGCCGAAGTATTCCACCGTTGTTGTCAAAAAGAAGGACATCCCCAAGGGGTTGTGGACGAAGTGCCCGATCTCAGGGGAAATTATTTTCAACAAGGAATTGGAGGATCATCAGATGGTGGTCCCGAAGTCCGGCTACCACTTTCCCCTGGGAGCGCGTCAACGCATTCAACATCTTTTCGATGAGGGCTCTTTCGTTGAAACGGACAGTCAGGTGAAGTCGGCCGACCCATTGAAGTTTGTCGATTCTCAGCCCTATCCAGATCGCATCAAAAAGTACGAACGCGAAAGCGGCTTAAACGAAGCGGTTATCACGGGTACCGGCAAAATTCTCGGGATCAGCGTATCTGTGGCGGTGATGGATTTCCGCTTTTGCGGTGGCGCCATGGGCTCCGCGGCCGGCGAGAAGATCACCCGGGCGATTGAAGCGGCCTTGAAGCAGAAGGTGCCGTGCATCATTTTCAGCGCATCGGGCGGCGCGCGCATGCAAGAGGGAATTTTATCGCTTATGCAAATGGCCAAAACGAGCGCCGCTCTCGGGCGATTGGCGGCGGCGAAGATTCCTTTTATCTCGGTGCTAACGCATCCGACGATGGGCGGCGTTACCGCGAGTTTTGCCACGCTGGGCGACGTGATCATCGCTGAGCCCGGCGCTTTGATTGGTTTTGCGGGGGCGCGCGTGATCAAGGAAGCCACCAAGCAAACTTTACCACCGGGTTTTCAGAGCGCCGAATTTTTGCTCGAACACGGTTTGATTGATCAGATCGTGCACCGTTTGGAGCTGCGCGATCGCCTCGCAGAACTGCTCAACGCGCTTTGGCTTCGCAAGAAGAGCGCCCCGGCGACCGCGGTTAAAAATTGATCTCTAACGCGGACGATGAGTCGTCCGCCTAAGCGCTCATGCCAGTCGCCGCCTTCACGGACTACGCCGCGGTTCAGGATTATCTCTTCTCGCTCAAAGCGCGCGGAGTAAAATTTGGTATCGATCGAATGCGGTCCTGGATCGGTGCACTCGGGCATCCCGAAAAAGCCTGCCCTTGTATTCATATCACGGGTACGAATGGCAAAGGCTCGACCGCGGCGATGTTGGAGTCGATCTTTCGCGCGGCAGGTTGGAAAACGGGTCTGTACACTTCGCCGCATCTCGTGCGTCTAGGCGAGCGCGTGCAGGTTAACCGCGAATGCTTGACCGAAGAGGAGATTGTGCAGTTCACCAACGAGCTGCGCCCGATCGCCGAAGAGGTTTCACGCCTCGATCCCGACGATCACCCGAGCTTTTTTGAGTTCATGACTGCGATGGCCTTCTGGCAGTTCTCCAGGCAGAAGTGTGATCTTAGTATCATTGAAGTGGGCATGGGCGGCCGGCTCGACGCGACGAACGTGGTCACGCCGGAAGTCTCCGTGATCACCAGTATCAGCCTAGATCACTGCGAAATTTTGGGCGATACCGTCGAGAAGATCGCTTATGAAAAAGCGGGTATTATCAAACCTGGCCGACCGGTGGTCCTCGGTCATGTGCCGGCGGAAGCGGAAAAAGTGATTCGCGAAGTGGCTGCTTCACAGGAGGCGCCGGTCTACACGATTCGCGAAGCCCTCGGTGAAGACATCACGCGTTATCCGGAGACAAATTTAGCGGGGGATTATCAGCGGTGGAATGCGGCGACTGCGGCCTTGACCGCGCGTTTGCTGGCTTCGCGTTGGCGCATCACGGGTCACGCGGTGCACATGGGACTTGATCATGTCGATTGGCCGGGACGCTGGCAACGCGTGACTCTGGGCGGTCGCAACATGATTCTGGATGCTTCGCACAATCCGGAAGGCGCCGGTGTATTGGAAATAAACTTACAACAGCTCGTCGCGAGGACTGGCCAACTTCCGATCGTGATCACGGGCGTGTTAGGGGCGACGCGGGCGCGGCCGTTACTCGAGACAATCTGCCGCTATGCGCGCGAAATACATTTGGTGGTGCCGCATCAAGCGCGCGCGTGCACGCATGAGGAGTTGCGCGCGTTGATTCCGGAATCGTTCCGCGGAAAAATCTATTCGAAAACCCTTGAGGAATTATTTCCTTCGAAAGATCAGTGCGACGTGGGCGGCCCTGATGATCTGGTGGTCGTCACCGGTTCGATCTATTTGCTCGGCGAAGTTTTTTCTCGAATCGAGCCGGAGCGCGGCTCGAACGAAGGTAGATTGCAGGACTTCTGAGCGCGAGCACGGCGGTCGCGTAGAAATTGCCACGACCGCTTAGGGGAGTGCGATGTTTCGACGCCACCGTTGACGGGCCGCCTCGGTTGCATGCAGAGATAGCTTCGTCTGCAGGCGAGTCGAGACTCCCTTTATAAGGCAGCGACGATTCACAACACTCCTGACGCGCCGCTCGTCTGACTCGTTAACTGAACTTCACCAACTCATGCGTTGTTGGCACGTCTTTGATTAACTGCGATGGCTCTGGGCCTACGCCGAGATAGCGCACGTTCGGCAATTTCTGTGGCCAGGTTTCGCCGTGATAGGCGCAATCGATAATCGAGCGCACCATCGCGCCGACATAAAGCTGCGCGTTCTTCGGCAAATCGCGAAATGAGCGTACGTGAGAAATATCTTCCGACCAACCTGGATGCTGCGCGTAAACGGGACGGAGCGTTTTCCGCAGGGCTTCGTTGCGCGGCACGTGATAATAGCGACGGCCATTCGCGTCTTCGTAGGCGATGCAGATCTGCAACGAACCATTCCACGCGCCGGCATGGGTGAGCGCGTCCGTTTTATTGATCATCAGATCCTGATAACCGCCGTAGCGCAGCGCATCGCCCTTCTCGACGGCATCAAACCAACCTACCATGCGCTGTCGGCCAGTCGTCGCCCCAAATTCTAATTTCTTCAACAGCGTGCTCAGCGGATATGCGTCGTCCATTTGGGTGATGAACGTGTGCGTGCCGACTTTCGTGTCGTATGCTTTGGCAACCGCGAAGGTGTGAATCGGTTGAAGCGGAATGCCCGCGCTTTCGAAAAATTCCGGTGAGTAGGTGTGCGAGGCCGTGACATTCGGCGAGAAACCGTGGCGCTTATCGAGCCAGTAAGCTTGGCCGAATTCGCCGATCACTGTTCGGCCCGCGCGCATTTCACCGAGAATCGTCTCCCGGATTTCACCAATGTTGCGCAGAAGTTTTTGGCCCGCGTCCCAATAGACTTCGATCAATCGATCTAAGTTTAATGTGAATGGCCCGTTCCCGCGGAATTGCGTGAAATCGAATTCTTCGCGCGCGAACACGCCGAGCTCGATCGAGTCCGCATTCGCGCGAGTTTCTGCGCCGGTCAGTTTGTCGAAAAATCCGTGCCAGGTTTCCGGGCTAACTTGGCAGACATGCTGGATCGTCCGCAGAATGCGTTCAGCTCGGCCGCGCATTTTTTCGGCGAAGGCTTCCCGCGACGCTAGGAAGTCCGCGTAATAAATCTGGGTCTGTCCGGTTTCTTCAAGATAGGCCGGAGTGATGCCGCGACCGGTCGCGCCACGCGCATCGCCGCAGAGGATGTTAACTCGATAATCTTCTCCTGCCAGATCGAGCAGCCGATGCGTCACGTCCGATACCATGGTGCGCTCGTCGATCAGAAGGCGGTCGAAAACGGAAAATCCTTTCTTCTCTTTTTCGCTGCCTTCCCAAAGAAATTTGCGCGGGTCCGCTACGACGCCCGCGCCAACGCCCAAGATGCGCACGCTTTTTGTGACTACGCCGCAAGGCAGCAAATTAAATTTTTGGCCGCCGGCAGTATGGCCCGAGTTCGCGCCTCCGTTGACCTTTAGCACCACCGAAACGGGGGCTTTGGAGCCGATGAGTTCTTCGACAAGCTCCGGAATCAAACGGCCTTTGCCTTCATCGCCGAAGGAAATACCCACGTCGGCAATCAATTGGCTGGAAAAGGGAAGGAGTGGCATAGTGCGGCTAGCGCAACTGGGAGACACCCCTGTTGCGGAAAAGCAGAAACAAGAGCGAGGTTCGCACCGCAACTAAAAACAGACAGCAGACATTTCCGGCCTTCAAGCGGGCAGCAAAAAGCCTTCGACAGGCCAGGTGGAACGCACGGGCAACGGGCGGGCGCGTTGCAAGTTGCAAATGTTCGCGGCTGGTCGGTCAGGGGCGTTCGCGCCTGATTTAGCAGTCAAGTCACTGAATAGCAGACGATTAGGTTGTGGGATGCGGCCGTTGGCATCCCCCAGGCTTATTGCTTATCGCCTGGCGGCCCGCTGGCGCCAAGCACCCCAAATCCACACTCCTCATATGAATCATAACTCAAAAAAGTCCCGTCTTGTTGGAGCCGCTCTCGTGAGCGCATTGCTCATGACCGGTTCACTCTTCGCGGATTCCGCTCAAGATCATCAAGCAGAAGATTCTTTTCGCAGTTCCCACATCTATAAGACCCAGTTGGCCAACACCAACGTTTCCATCGATGTGAGCCATGGTATCGCTGTACTTAAGGGCACCGTCGAAAACGATGAGCAGCGCTCTCTCGCTGAAGATACCGCAAGAAACGTCACCGGCGTCGAAAGGGTCGACAATCGTATCCGCGTGACCAACGAGCCGAAGGAATCATCGGATGATTGGGTTAATGCAAAGGTCAAAAGCGCGCTTCTTTTCCACCGTAACGTTAGCTCGGTCAACACGCACGTCAGCGTGCATGATGGCGTGGTCACGTTGAGCGGAACCGCTAAATCGGATGCTGAAAAAGCACTGGCTGAAGAATACGCCAAGGACGTCAAAGGCGTTCGCCGCGTTGACAATAATCTTCAAGTCGTGACGCCTGCGGAAGAACACGCCGAGCGCGCGGACCGTCGTGATCACAACCTCACCACGGATGAACGCACCGTTAACGACCGTTCCGCCGGCGACCGCATTGATGATGCTTCAATTACCGCCCAGATTAAATCATCGCTTGCTGTTCGCAAGTCGACGAGCGCGCTCCACACCAATGTCACCACCCGCGACGGAGTCGTTACGCTGACGGGTGAAGCTCGCAATGGTGCGGAAAAGGATCTCGTCACTAAGCTTGCTGAAAACATCGACGGTGTGCGCAGCGTGCACAACGAGATGTCAATCCAGGATCGTTAAATTTTTCGGCCTTCCGCGTCGACGCCGTCTGTATCCAGCATCAACTTACACGGCGCGGAAGCCGGCTCTCTCCATCGCAACCCATCCAATCGTCAATCCTAAGGAGGACTTATGTTAAGCTGGTCTATTACATTCCTGATCGTTTCCATTATCGCGGCCGTTCTCGGCTTTACCGGTATCGCCGGCACAGCTGCAGGCATCGCCAAGATTTTGTTTCTGCTCTTCTTGGTACTTTTTGTGATCTCACTGGTTGTGGGCCGCCGTCCTCCGACGGTTTGATCTCGCGACTCAGGTCACAGGTTAAAAATCCCGAAGGTTCTTCCTTCGGGATTTTTTATGTCCGGATTCTAACGCAATGATCAAAGCGCGCCAAGCGCGACAATCGGTCCTTCGCGCACGGGTACGCCGCCACGCCGCTCGCGACTGATCGCGAAATGAGTGGCGGCATCGGTCGGCTCGGTCGGGTGAAAATCGAGACGAGCATGTCCTTTGGCATCAACCGAGAAGACCCCGCCGCTGACCGGGTTCTTGTGATGAGCGTCGACGACCCAGAGTTGATAGCTTTGATCGTCGTGAATCCTCGGCAGATCCTCAACCGTCAATAGACCTTCCTGCTTGAGCGGATTCCAGACGGCGATCGCTACGGCCTCTGGAGAATTGCCATTCAGCATCGCGAGCCTCGCGATCTTCAACTGCGCGAGGCCGCTTTCCCGCTGGAGGTCCGCGATTTGGCGGCTGGCCAGAATATGATCAGCCTCCGATTTTTGCTGAACATTACGCAGCTCCAAACTGCTGATCGCGGCCAAGTCTTTTTGGGTCTGAAGCTGCGATTTTGAGTTCACCCACATCGTGCCTAGGTAGCCCGCGAGCACGGCAAACCCCGCGGCGACTGCCCAGCCGCTCCATAGAAATGGGATTACTTTTCGATGCGTGCTAGGGGCAGCTTTTGTATCAAGTTTATCAATACTCGCAAAAATTCGCGCACGCAGTTCCGCCGAGGGCGCTGCTGGTAGTGGCGTGAGCGCCAAGTGCGCCGCAGAGTTTTGCAAAGCCTTCGTGAAGGCGCGCAGTTCAGCGTCCTGCGTCAGCAATTTTTCGAATGCGGCCAATTCCTCGCCGGTGAGCAAGCCCACGGTGTAGAGCGAAGCTAATTCTTCATTGCGCTCGTCGATCATAGCGGCAGAACGAGTTTTTCGCGCAGTTTAAGGAGGCCTCGACGAATGCGAGCTTTGACCGTTCCGAGCGGCGTTTCCAATTTAGCCGCGATTTCTTGCTGAGTCATGCCACCGAAAAAAGCCAATTCGAGAGCACGCCGCTGATCGGGCGCCAGATCGCCGACGGCACTGCGCACAGCGGCGGCTTTCTCGCGTAACCAGACCGGATCGCCCTCATTATCGTTTCCGCTAAGCGCACCAGGGGCGACATCTTCCGCGGCCGATTGACTGAGAATTTCGCTGTGTCGCGTGCGCGTGCGAATGCGATCGATCGCGCGGTTGCGAGTGAGTGCGAAGAGCCACGCGCAGGGTGAGCCGCGCTGTTCATTAAAGTCAGCGGCCTTTTTCCACAGCGTGATGAACACGTCGTGGACTACGTCTTCAGCTTCGGCACCATCTCGCAACATACGGAGCGCGAGCGCATTTAAATTTCGTGCGTAACGTTCATAAATTTCTCCAAGGGCCGCGCGATCACCCGACGAAACTCTACGAACGAGCGCGCGATCAATTTCGGTCGCGGCATCGATCGATTCGGAGAAATCGGATTGCGCAGGCGAACTCATTCGCTTTCAGGCCAATGAGCGAAAACTTGTGTGAAGAACGAAGAGACTTCGACGACTCAAGCGTGAGCGGTCTATAGTTTTCGTTGAGTTCATACAATCATTACGTGCGAAGCGGAGCGAAGGATGCACAGTCGAAATCAGGGTGCCCATTGGCAAGAGAATTACCCCGCCGGGTAAGTTTACCGGGAAAGCTCCGCTCAGATAACCAGCAGGCCTATCACGCCGAGTAGAAACAGAGCGCCGACTACGAATAGCGCGGTTCGCTCGCGCGCGGTGAGTTGAAAAAGCATAAACTAAAGCCCGATCGACTGCAGACGTTTAACCGTGTCTCGCACCAGCGGATCACGGGAAATCTCCTCCCAGGATTGATTGCTAGAGATGCGGACGAAGTACTGATCGCCATCTTTTCTAAATCCGTAGTGCCAGGCCAATGACAAAAGCGCAAGCGCACTGGCCGTATCATTTTGTTGAATAACTTGTCCGTCAAAAAGGTGCCAATACCAGACGTTTTGCGGATAGCCATCGAGTTGAAACAGGCGAAACTCAGACAACGGCAAAGTATGTGTGTCGACTTGCAAGGTGGTATGACGATGGCGGGCCGCGTCTTCGACCCAGCCTCCGCCGGGCCAACATGCATCGGGTGTGTGCGCTTCAACGAGGCTGACGGGAACTCCTCCTGCGGGCCAGAAAGCGACATAGATTGTCACCTGTTCATCGCGGCCGTTGCGCGTGCGCGTAAATGAGCGCTCCACTAGAAAGCGTGTGCGCAGCTCGGCGGAAAATTGATAAAGATCGTTGCGCGTTTTTGCGTCCCAGCCTGGCGCGGACGTGGGAATCAACGCGTCAATTCGCGGCTCCAGTCCCATTTGTGAGAGCGGAGACTGCGGGTGCGTCTTAACCGTAAACAATAACCAAAGCGCGGCTGCGGCGGACAAAGCAACGACTGCGGTTAACAGCGGAGCGCGCGTTCCGGCGGCGAATTCATGTCGCGAAGTTTTGAATACAGCGTGCCCATTCGCACTAGCGAAGGTTTGCGACGACGGTGTGGATCGTTCTAGCAAGCGTGCCGCGCCCAGTAAGAGCAACGCAGTGACCAACAGGATCGCGTATCCGGTGGCGTCATGCCATCCAGCCTCGATGTTCACCCCGGCGTTCGCGAGCAGCGTGAGAATCAATGAACGGAGAAAATTCATGCCCACAGCAAACGGAGCTGCGAGCGCGACCAACACGATTCGCGACGACGTTTTTCGAGCCGCGACCGCCGACAAAAATAACGCGGCGAAAATGCATGACACCAGACTGCGCACGCCGCTGCAGGCTTCTTCAACGCCGACGCTGACGTGCGCGAGCACGATCACGTTGCCCACGCGCTCGGCGGCGACACCGAGAAAATGTAACACGGGGAGCACGCCCGCGGAGATCGCCGACTGTAAGGTTTGGGTCAGTCGCGTGTAGCTCCCCGGCGGGATTGGAGCACTCAGGGGCCAAATCAGTGCAGCCACGAGCACCGGCCAGCGGGCAACATGCACGCTGCGAAAAACCCCAAGCCCGATCAATACGCTTGCGACGAATAGGCCGGTCGCGATGCCCAAGAGCGAGAGCACCAGGCTGTGCGACCACTCAAGCGCGGCGGCGTAAAGATTTGCTCCGAGGAATAAAACCAATCCAACGACGCCGCTGAAAATCGCGAATGCGCTGTCGACGTGAAGTCGCGATTCGGTCGGCGCGTCAGCATGAAGTCGCGCGTCGAAAAACTCGTTGCCGATGCGGCGTACCAAGATAACGAATACAAGAGGCGTGACTATGCCGTGCGACAAATCCGGATTCTGTAACCAATCAGGCCAAAGCCGGATCACCGTAAAAATCAAAAGGGCAACAAGGAGAATCGCGGCGTCGATCTCAATCAAGCGGACTTGGGCTGAAGATGATCGCTCGCCCATGGGCAACGTTTCGCCGATGGAGTTCATGGCGCGGCCGACGGTTGTTTCTTCCTAGGTTGGTAGTAGCGCTCGAGGAGCGCGTAACAGACATCGAGCGGCAGGGGCTGCATCACCGGCAGATAAGTTTCGATGCGCGCGTGCGTCGCGTTACCTTGAAAGAAAAGCTTTACCGAGTCGATTGCGCGCAAGTCTGCGTGAGCAATCGCTTTCATTTTTTCGGACGCAATTTGAAAGCGATCGAAATCACCTGCTGCTCCCGCGGCGAAGAGCCAAGCGGTCCATTCGGGGTAAGATGATTCTACAACGCTGGAATTTTTGCGGGCGAACGCGTCGAAGGCCTGCTGGAGCAAGGTGCGATCGGGATGGCGGATTAAAAATGACGCAAGCACTTCGACCGCGGGCGCGTTTAGCGGTTGGCCGACGATTTGATCGAACTGCTGTTGCATGATGGGTCGCCAGCCAAGCGAGGCGTATGCATCGAGCAAGAGACCGAGGCGATCTCGCGGTGACAGCTGAAGTTGCGAGGAAGTCAGTAGGCTGACGGCATCGCGCGCGAAACCCAATTCGATCAGCCGATGGGGAATGTAGTAGTTGAGAAAAGCGGGCGCATCCGCTTGCGGCGGTGTGAGCAGGGCGGTGCGCGCAAGCGCGGGAGCCTGCGTTTTGAGATCGAGCGCAAGGACATATTTCGCCGAGCTGGATGATGTCGCATTCAGCAATTTGCGTTCGGCAGTAGCGTCAGGCTCGCGACGCCAGACGAAAATCAAGGTGTGCAGCCAGGCGTTGGCGTGTGGTGGATCCGCGTCCAGCGCTTCTGTCACCAATTTTTCAATACCGCTGAAGTCAGCGCGCCAGAGCAGCGAATTGTACCACGCGCTTAAGATTTCGACGCGATGCTCAGGGTGATCATGATCGAGGCGCGCATAAATGCGGTCGGCCAGTTCGGGCTCTTCCGCCTGCGTGAGGCGGGCAAAAAGTATGCCGAGAGGGTAGTTGCTCGGATCTAGTTGATAGGCGATCGAGAGTGACATGATCGCTTCACGGGGATCGTGCCGAGCGAGAGCGCGCTGTGCTTTTTCCGCAAAGAATTGACTCTGCACCCGTGGGAATTCCGACCAGCGCACGGGAATGGCGACTTGCGCGTACGAGATGTGGTAACCGCGGCTGCGTAACAGAGACCAACTTGCGAGCGTGCCGACCAAATAAAGAGCGACGAAGCCACCAAAATAAATGATGACTGCGCGTATCCAGAATGGCCTTACATCAGGAGTGTCGACCGAGCAAAGCCAGCGCCCTTGCGCATCGGGCTTGAGGAGCGGACAGACGTGGCGGAAACGTTTATTCTCTGCGAATGAGAGGGAGGCGTCGCATCCGGTTTCCATCGCGCGACCGGAGTCGCTCGGGTTCTGACAGGGGCAGGGTGGGCGTGCTTCGCGAAGGCGAAACCCAGTTTTACGGACGTTCCAGTAAAGCAGCCCCCAAGCGATGCGAAAGGCGTCCGCGATGCGACCCATTGCCGAGACGCTAGGAGCCGGCGCAGATTCGGCAACGCGATTGTCTGCCCGCGCAACGCACTGGGCCGATTCCGCAGCGGATCAACCTTGGACCGGATGAAATTCGAGCCAGAAGCGGCTACCCTGACCAACGGTGGATTCCACACCGCAAGCGCCACCCATGCGCTGCATCGCCCGCGAGACGATCGCCAAGCCAATGCCGGTGCCTTCCACATTCGTTTCGCTCAGGCGCTCGAAGATGCCGAAAATTTTCTCCTGTGATTCGGGAGGAATGCCGATACCATTGTCTTCCACCAAGAGACGGCGCCGGAGGTCGGGCTCGTTAGGGTTCTGAGAAGTCCATTTCGCGTCGGTGGCAGAAAGGTCTCCGGCGGGCAACGTCGCCGGATTAAAAGGAGCTTTTGTATTCACCGACGGGTTTTTCCCTTTAGGCTGTAGCTTGCTCGAAATCACGATGTGAAGCGGCCGGCCTGGCTGAGCGAATTTCAATGCATTATCGAGCAGGTTGGAGATGCATTGGTGCACCAACGTGCTCTGACCTCTGACCCTTCCGAGCGGCCCCTGCACCGACACCCGTCCGTTTTGAAAGGCGGGATTTAAGTAAATGATTTCGTCGACGATGTTCGAGAGATCGACCTCCTGCACGTCCACCTCTTGCAACGAAAGGTGGCTGAACTTAAGTAAATCGCGGGTCAGCGCGTCGAGTCTCCCCGCCGAGCGTGAAAGACGTTGGATGAGCACACCTGCCTCCTCGGGCATTTGCTTCCGGAAATCTTCTTCCAAAACATCGCAGTAGCCTTTCAGTGCTCGAATCGGCGCGCGCAAATCGTGCGCCACGGAGTACGAAAAACTTTCGATCTGCGAAATGGTTTCCTGCAAACGGCGAGTGCGCTCGGCCACTGTCGCTTCCAAGACTTCCGCATGATTGCGCAAAATCCGCTCCGCTTCGCGGAGCGTGCTTTCACGTGACGAACGCTCGATTGCAATGGCGACGTATTGTGCGAGCGTGGACAGAAATTCTACGTCCGATGTTGGAATGACCTCCTTCGTTCGACTGGCGAACGAAAGCGTTCCCCACAATAAATCGCCCATCATCAATGGAAACGCCACATACGAGGCGATCCCCGCGGCCCGCAACGACGCATGCGCGTGGTCGTCGCTTTGTTGAATCCGGTTGAGCAAAATGATTCGGCGCTCGGTCCCCGCGCGATTGTTGGTCTCCGTATCAACGGCCACACCCAAGCTCGCCTCGCTATTGATCGCGCCTTCAAGATCGAGTTCTTCGCGCACTTTGGCGAAGAGCGCAGTCATTTCCGCCACCGGATCGCTCGCCTTCAAAAGTGTCGCCAACGCGCGTGAAAGTAACCTTTCGCGGGAGTGCTGACGACGTAAAATCTCTGCCTGAAATTCACGCTGACTCACGTCTTCGATAATCGTGATTGTCCCAAGGACATCCGTGCCGGAAAACAGCGGCGCAATCCGCGCGGTCTGCAGCATCTTCGATTCAGGCTGTTCGCGGACCGTGCCAGGCAGCGGTAGAAGGTAGGTGTGTAGTGCCGATGACAATACACTGACTTCGCCTTTCAACGCGCGCTCGAAATATTGGATCAGCTTGCGTGACTTGAGCTCGGGAAAGACCTCGACTAAGGAGCGTCCAATCACTTCCTCAGCGCGCAATGAGCTGTGGGTGATCAGCCATTGATTCCAACCGCGGACGCGCAGCTCATTGTCGGTGGTCAGGATCGCGAAGGGCGCGATCTCCTGCATCCAGGCCGACGTGGCCTCTTTTTGACTCAACAATGAACTGATGTTCTCTGTTTCCACTTACACCACTCAGTTCAATTGGCGTTCTTCCCAGCGATCTAATTCTTCTAGCATTCGATCGAGCGAAGTGATCCCGAGAATAATTACGAGGTAGCCTTTTACGTTATTGCTGCGGATGTGAAAGCGCGTGTGGATCATCAAGGCATAGCTCAATTCTGCCGCGCCGACGGTAATAGAACTGAGAATGGACTCAACCGCTTCGACGTGCATCCGCGGCACCGCAAAAGTCACCTGAACCTGTAGCAAATTTCCAAATACACCGAGGCACGCGTTGAGCACGATGTTGCCGACTTCGGTGATGATTTCTCGCGATCCGGCGTCAAAGCTTTCGGGACTATCTGGCTGATCGGTTAGCAGCCGACTCAAAGCGACGGCAGATTTTTCATCGAGCAGCAGTAGCGCGTTGCCCGCCAGAGGTCCGGAAAAAATTTGATTAACGCTGGCGACTTCGCCGTGAATTACTTCTTCGAGTAAGGGGCGGAGCTCTTCGATGCGATGCATCGCAACCTGCGGAACTTCGAGCACGATACGATGGCCGGTGAGGTCGGATAAGGCCGCGGCGGCCCGTCCATACCCAATGTTGATCAACTCCGTCAGCGAGTCTTGTTGCGGAGCTGTCAGTTCCATACGAAGTCTCCCTTCAGAACCGCCTCGACGATTCGTAAGGTCTCCTCGCGGTTCAACGGCTTATTGACGAAGGCGGTGGCTCCGGCCGCTTTCACTTGCTCGCGCGTAGATGTCTGAATGTCCGCGGTTGCCACAATCACACGGACTTGCGGATTCAATTCCTTCAACTTTGCCAAAACATCCAGGCCATACATGCCGTGCATGACCATATCTAAGAAGACAAGGTCCGGGCGGTTGATGTAATATCTTTCGAGCGCTTGGTTTCCGTCGATGGCTTCTTCCACCGCGTAACCTGCATCTTCGAGTAGTTTTCGAACCGAACGTCGAGCGAGGCTGGAGTCGTCAACTATAAGAACTTTGACCGTCATAAGCGTTTGAGGATTTCCTGAGCCATGGATTCGAGGGGGATTGCCGCATCGCTCAGACCTGCTTCGACGACACTGCGGGGCATTCCATAGATGACGCAACTTTTCTCCGCCTCGGTAAGAATGATTCCTCCCTGTGCTTTGATCCAAGCAGACCCTTGTTTTCCGTCCTCGCCCATTCCGGTCATCACGACCCCCAGAACCCGACTTTGATAAACTTCCGCCGCAGACTGAAATAAGACGTCGACCGCCGGACGGTGGATCAGCTCCATGGGGTGGACGGGAAGGTGAGTAACGGTTGCGCCTGCAGCATCCCGCCGAAATGCTAGATGCCGGCCCGCTTGCGCAATTAGAACACGCCCTGGAACGACTTTTTCGCCTTCACGCGCTTCAGTGACCTCGATGTCGCAGATTTCGTTTAACTTTTCCGCGAATAGCGCGGTGTAGCCGACTGGCATGTGTAAAACGACTGCCATCGGCACGGGAAAATTGGCGGGCAATTGCGGCAGCAAAAAACGCAGCGCTTGAGGGCCGCCGGTTGAGATTCCCAAAACTACAATGTCCGTTTTGAGCGCGTGCGGACGGAATTCTTCGCGGGAAATCTTGCGAGGCTGAAGCAGGTTCGCGACCGGAGCACGACCTGCGGCGCGTACCTTCGCGTTGAGCTCCGCTCGAATGTTGAGCAGCGTATCAGTCGCCAAAGCAGTCGGCTTTTGTACAAAATCGAACGCACCTGCTTCCAGGGCTTCGATCACGTCGCCGCCGTCGTGAGGCGAAGCGCTCAGCAACAAGATCGCGACGGGCTTTAGAGCCATTTGGCGCTTTACGAAATCGACGCCGCTCAATTTCGGCATCGTGAGATCGCATGTCACCACGTCTGGTGAAAGTTGTGCTACCAGCTCAAGCGCCTCTTCGCCGTCGCGCGCGGCTCCTACCACTTTAATATCTTCGGAATGCGAAAGCATCTCGCGAACGACTTTCCGCACAAACGCGGAATCGTCGACGATCAGGGTGCGGATGCTCACGATTTTTTATCCTCGCGCGGTTTGCGCACATACGCGAACGCGTCGCCCATTTCCTTCAATTCAAAGGGCGTGCGCATTTTCAACAAAGACTCCGAGGCACCAATAAAAAGCGTGCCGTCGAAGGGCATTTGTAATGAAAAAGCCGATACGGTGCGCTCGATCGCGGAGCTGGAAAAGTAGATGAAAACGTTTCGACAAAAAATCACCCGCGTTTCGCCAATTTGGGCGATGTCTTCGCTCGATGCTAGATTAACGCGCTTGAACGAAATCGGGAGCAGCTCTTCCCGCTGGAGTTGCCAGCCTTCCGGTGTTTCCGAAAAATAGCGGCGGCGGAGCGCTTCGGGAAAGGAACGGAATGAACGCTCGCGGTAGATTGCGGATTGCGCGCGGGAAAGCGCGAGTTCGCTCGCGTCGCTGGCGACGATCTCGATTGGCAAATGACGAAGGCCAGCTTCACGAATCGCGATCGCCAGACTGTACGGTTCTTCGCCGCTGGCGCAGGCCGCGCTCCAAATTTTGAACGGCTCGCTCGTTTTCTGAAACCAAGCGGGAATGAGCGTATTGACGAGGACGTTGATCTGGGAGAACTCGCGGTAGAAATATGTCTCCTGAACGGAAAACGCATCCATGACGCGCAACCACTCATCTGCTAGGTGCTCGTCGTACTTGAGGATGTAGTAGTAATCCAAATACGAGCGGCAACCCCGTGCAGCGGCGCGCCCGGAGAGTTTGTCGATCATCATGCCGAGGCGTGAATCTTCAAAATAGATCCCGATCCGCTCGTGGATCAAATCGCGCAGGAGGGTCGCGATCCCCACTGGCAGAGAGATTTCCGGTAACGGAGCCGGCATCAGCGCTCGCTCCGATCAGCGTCGGCAGCAGCCGGTTTTGCGGCTTTGCTTTTCCGAGCGAGCTTGGTGCCGTTTGGCTGTGCGGAGGATTGTGTGGAAGTGCTCAGGGTGGCTTCAGCGATTTCCGAATGCCGCACGTTCGCGTTGCTGATCAGTTTGATCTGCGATGCGATGTTAGTGCTTGAAGTACTGAGATCGCGCACGGCTCGGGCCTGTTCCTGCAACGCGCGGGCGGCTTGGTCCGATTGGATTTTGAGCGTCTCGACGTTGCCGGCGATTTGTTGAGTTGACGCATTTTGCTCTCCCATCGAGCGCGTGACGGAGGCAATCATTTTCGCCAGACGTTTCGACTCCTTTTCAACCTGCTCGGAAGCGGTGGCCTGTTCAGCCAAGGCGCGGGTCGAGGACGCGCCCCCGCGGCGCATCGCATCGACGGCCTGGACTATTTGCGATGCACCGACGGCTTGCTCGCCGGTGGCTTTGCGTACTTGAATCGCAATGCTGCTCGTGCTTTGAGCGGCTTTGACGACTTCACGCGCGGCGCGGCCGTGCTCGGCCATCGCTTGGGCGACTTCTTTTGCGACCTTGCGCATTTGCCCGGTAGCTTGGGCGATCGCAGTGGCGCCTTTGGCCTGTTCACCTGTCGCGTTCGCGACTTGGCGAGCCTGCGTCGCCGAAGTTGCGATGGACTCACTGACTCGTTTTCCGACTGAAATTTGTTCGTCCGTCGCGCGAGAAATTTGATCGATGAAGCCGGTCGTCTCCGTGACGCCGCTGAGAATTTTGTTTAGACCGGCCAAACCGGTTTCCGATTGGCGATTGCTTTCTTCGGCGATGCGCGCGCCCTCGTTCGAGGTTTCGGTTGCTTCGCGAGTGACATTTTCCAAACCCCGGACGATTTGCGCGATGTCAGCGGTCGCCCGCGCGCAACGGTCGGCGAGATTGCGTATTTCTTCCGCCACTACAGCGAAGCCGCGGCCGGCATCGCCTGCGCGCGCCGCTTCGATTGATGCGTTGAGCGAAAGTAAATTTGTCCGTTCTGCGATCACATTGATTGTACTGACGATGCCGGAAATTTCGCTGGTCTGTTTATTCAGTTCGCGCATGACCGTCGTCGATTGCGTCATGGCCTTGGCGACTCGCGCGATGCCTTCGATCGATTTTTGCACGGTGTGACCTCCCTCGGTCGCCTCGACGGACAGGCGTCGCGTGAGATCCTGCGTGCGCTTGACGAGATCCGCGACGCCGCGATTGGAACGTTCTAATTCGGTCGAACTGGCGGTCGCATTGGCGGCCGCTTCGATAATTTTATCGCCATTCTGCGCCACGTTTTGAATGGAGCGCGCCACTTCCTCGATCGACGTGGAGGTTTCTTCCACTGAGGTGGACAACCCTTCGGACATGGCGGCAACTTCTTCGATTGAGGCAGCCATCTCGTTCATGGAAGAAAGCGTTTCTTCGGCAGCGGCCGTCAACTCATCGGCGTTGCGTGAGACGCCTTGGATCGAGCGGCTCATTTCCTCGATGGAGGCGCCGGTTTCATTCAGCGACGACGAGAGTTCTTCAGTGTCTTTAGAAACCCGTTTGATCGAGCCAGAAACTTCCGCGATGGCGGTGGTCAATTCTTCGGCCGAGGTCGCCATTTCCTGTCCTTCAGACATGACTGAAAGAGTCGCCGCGGTGATCTGCTTGAGAGATGTATTCGTTGCGCTGGCGGACGCGGCCACCTGAGCTGCATTCACGGTCACTTGTTCGATAGACGCGGCCATCTCGTTCATCGAGGAAACGATTTCTTCGCTCGAGCGCGTGAGTGAACGTGCTTGCGAAGCAGTTTCTTTCAGCGAGCGGACCATTTCCGCTGAGTTGGTTTCTTTGTTAGCAGCAGTAGACGTGGGCATGGCGGATCAGCGGGAAAGTTAGACGGATGGGTTGGCCTGAGCTGGGGTATTTAAAGCGACAAGGGCTTGAGTTTCTTCGGGGCTGAGAACAGCGGCGACATCAAGCAACAGGACGGAGCGGTCACCGACTGACGCTACACCTTTGACGTAATTGCCCTGAATGCCGTGGAGGTTGCCCTCTACGGGGCGAATTGCTTCCGGCAAAATTCGGCGGAATTCGCGCGCGGAGTCGACCACGAGCGCGACCATCCGCTGCTGCAATTTCAGAAAAATCAGTCGAGTCCGGTGCGTGGACCCGATGCGCGGCAGGCCAAAGCGAGCGCGCAGGTTCAGTGCCGGGACGACTTGTCCACGGGAGAAAACAACACCATCCACCGCGGCAGACGTGTTAGGAACGGGCGTGACGTGCCCGAGCATGTCGACGTGCCAGACGTGATCGCTGCTTACTCCGTAGGTGGCATCGGCCAACTGAAAAAGAATGTAGGTATCCGTAGAAGTCATACACGAACAGATTCGGGTGCTCGGGCCAACACCGAACGCGCTGCTTCCGCGGGTCGAACGACGCCATTAGTCAGCGCGGTGGTATCAAGAATCAACACTGGCCGTCCGTCGCCGAGTTCGGTCGCGCCGGAAATTCCTGAAACTTGCAGGAGCGGGTCGGTCATCGGACGTACAACAACTTCACGAATCGACATCACTTGGTCGACGACCAGGCCCACGCTGCCTCTTTCGGAGTTGACGACCACGATGGTCAATATTGTCCGCGAGATGGCAGGATGATTAAAGCGCTGGCGAAGGTGAACCAAAGGCAGCAAGCCCGTGCGGTAAGGCACGATTTCAGTTTTCCGAATGATCTGCACCTCCGTCGAGTCGGACTGAAGAATTTGCTCCACGGAGTGCTGAGCGATCGCACAAACTTGCCCGGCCACGCCCACGACGAACGCGGGCATGATCGACAATGTCAGCGGCAGACGGAGCGTAAACTCGGTCCACAATCCCGCCTCTGTATCCAAGGAGAGACTACCAGCTAGTTGGCGCACCGTGTTTTGAACCACCGCCATGCCGACGCCACGGCCCGAGGCGAGGTCAGCTTGTTCACGCGTGGAAAAGCCGGGGGCGCAAAGTAGGTTTAGCACGGCGGTCCGATCTAATAGTTTTGGAACTTCGAGTCCTTGCGCGGCCGCACGTTCAGCGACTTGGCGGTAATCCACACCGTGTCCGTCATCGCGAATTCGAATGATCACCCAGTCGCCTTCAGTCGCGGCGTGCAAACGCACCGTGCCCTCAGCTGGTTTCCCTTTCGCAACGCGTTCGGCTGGGATCTCAATGCCATGGCTCACTGCATTGCGAACGAGATGAAGCAGCGGTTCTTTGAGTCGCTCGACGACAAATTTATCGACTTCGGTTTGTTGTCCGAGGACTTCCAGCCGCGCTTGCTTGCCACTTTCGCGAGCGACGTCGCGCACGATGAATGGCATGCGCGCAAAAATTTCTGCGACCGAAACCATGCGGACCGAACTGATGGCCTGACGAAGCTCTCGGAGGGTGCGCGCAAAGGATTGATTCACTTCTTGCAGGCCCGTGCGGTCTTTCGCTGCTGGACCGACAGCGGCGAGCAAACGCTCCTCGAGTCGAGAGCGCTGGATAACTAAATCTCCCGTGAGGCGCATCAATTCATCCAACCGAGCCAGATCCACGCGGACGTAGTGCGACGGCGCGATGAAAAAACCGGATACATGATCGTCTTCGGTGTGTGTCCTCAGGGCGGCAGAGCCGGCCAAAGACGAAGGCGAAACATTCGCGCTTTGAATGCTCGGCTGCGACTCGGCTTCCAAGCGCGTCACCACGATGCGATCGGCTTCAAACGCCTCCGTATTTTCAGGAAATTCGCGAAAGCCCACGATGAATTCGAAAGTCATCGAGCCGCCGCTCGCGATGCGCGGTGCGGCGCTGACGATCTCTCCGAGCAAGGCCAGTCGTGCTCGCACGGAACCGACATTCACGCCGCGCGTGTCGAGCGTTTTGCTCGGCGAAAATACACACCGTGCGGCGATCAATCCGCGTTCGCGCAGCGAGCGCACGTCAGCAACCGTTGCGGTGGGCGATGACGTGGCTCCCGCGCCTGATGGCATCGGTGGAGGTGCAGACAATGGCGCAGAATCATCCAAGGAGGGCTGATGCCCTCGTGAAGGAGAACCGGGAGGGAGACCTGCTTCGATGGAGAAACGTGCGAATTCTTGGACAATCGAACCGATTTCAAGGCCGGGCTTTTTCTGACGGTGCGCGCTGACGATTTGCTCGAGCCGTCCTGTCGCGTCGATCAGCAGCTGCAGTCCGTCTTCGGAAAGTTCGCGCTGCCCTTTGGAAAGTTGACGAAGAAAATCCTCTGCAGCGTGCGCGAGCTGTTCGACCTCACGTAGCAGTACGATCGCCGAAATTCCTTTCAGCGAATGCATGCTACGAAAAAGACTTTCCAACGCGGAGCGATCGAAGTTCCCGCCTTTCAAACCGGACTCAAGGTGGGTCAGCTGCTGGCGGATGTTGGTGAAATATTCGTCCGCCTCTGCATAGAAATCATCCATCAGCTCCTGCTGGAGCTCAGGCGAAAAATCCGAGTTCATCAAGGAGTCGGAACCATTCCATTTTCTAACGCGGAATCGGAAAGCCGTTCGCGCAACGTAGAAACAGGAATCGGTTTCACGAGGTAATCGCTTACGCCAAGTTCGGCGCTGCGGCGCACGTCGGCGACCGATTCTGAGCCACTGAGAATCGCTATTTTTAAGCGCGTGAGTAAGCGCTTATTGACCAGCCATTCGAGGATATCGAATCCGCTCATAACCGGCAATTTCAGGTCGAGAAAAACGTACTCGGGAATCGCGTGGGCTTCGGACTTTTCGAAGCAGTTTTCGAAAAATTCGATTGCATCGACCCCATTATTTACGCGGACCACATCGAAGACCGCGGCTGTTTTCCGCAGCGTGCGCTGGAAGAAAAAAGCATCGTCATCCGAATCTTCGACTAACAGGACAAAGGGACGCGAGGCAGGGGAACTCATTCAACGGGCGATCCGTCGGCAAATTCACTTTGCCGAGCCAACCGAAGGCTCAGCTTTGCCCGCCGTTCGTGGAAGTCCAGACTTAGCTGCAAAAACCTGCGACCGTTTTTGCTCGGATGCTTAGACCCTCACTTGAAAGAGCTCCGGGTGCAGTTCGCCTTCGGCGACCTTGTTGACCGTCCCAGTCATCATGATGGAAAAATCGGCAGAGATCTCGATGCCGATTTGTCCACCGGGCATGTGCACTGTTACGCTGCGGTCGACAAGCCCGAGACGATGAGCCACCGCGGCGGACGCACTCGAACTACTCCCCGAAGCGAGAGTATAGCCGGCGCCTCGTTCCCAGATTTCAATCTGCACATTCGAACGATCGAGCACTTTTAGAAACTGCACATTCGTGCGGCGGGGAAAATTAGCGTGCGTCTCGATATCAGGGCCGTACTGGCGAGCCATTTCCGCGGAGATTTCTGGCAGCACCAGCACGCAATGTGGATTGCCGATGGTCGCCGCGCAAAACGTGAATTCACGTCCTTGAATCACGAGCTTTTCGTTGAGCACCTCGCGGGCGGCGCCAACCACAGGGATCTTCGCGCTGTCGAAGCTGACCTGGCCCATCGCTACGGTGATCAGCTGACCTAGATTTTTGATCTCGGCGCGCACGTGTCCACCGGGAGTTTCGACGGTAAAGGTGGGCTGTTTCGCCAGACCTTGATCCCAAAGATAACGAGAAAAGATTCTCAGTCCGTTGCCACTCTTTTCCGCTTCGGAACCGTCGGGATTAAAAATGCGCAGTCCGAATTCGCTCTGTGCAGAGCGCAACGGACCCCACAAGATTCCATCTGAGCCGATGCCAAAATTGCGATGACAGATAACGCGAATTTGGTCGACGGTCGGGCCATCTCTGAACTGCGGAAAATCCGCCGGGTTCAGCACAAGATAGTCGTTTCCGAGCGCGTGGTACTTCGTGAAATGCATGAGCCTCCACGTCCGAACATGAAATCTCGGAAAACACGATTACAAATTCCTCAAGAACCGCTCGGGTTCGCTGAGAAAGGAGCGCGTCAAATTTACGTGAGTCAGATCGTTATAAGGTACGGGCGTGATCGGACCATCGTCGAAGCTGAGCAGTTGCGCGCCCGGGTACGCGAGTATGATGGGAGAGTGGCTCGCGATGATAAACTGCGAGTTGTCTTCAACCGCAGACTTCAAAAACGACATGAATAGCAATTGCCGTTGGGGTGAGAGGGCAGCTTCCGGTTCGTCGATAAAATAGAGTCCGCCAGGGGCACAGTTTTCGCGAAGAAAACTCAGGAAGTGCTCACCGGGCGAGGGACGCTCGGTTTGAATTTGATCGAAGGCAGGCGCTTTCCGGGCCGACGCAAAGGCGAGATCTGACCGTTCCCAATTGCCCGGAGAGTTACTATCCGATGGTTCAACGGATTCGTGAGCTACACGGCCCTCGCGCACTGACGTCGAAAAATCTTCCACGCGCAGAAAAAAACCTTTCCGGGTAGGCGGAGCCCAGGTCAGCCGCAACGACCGTGCGAGCGGATGAATCGGCAGCAGCGCTGGATCAAGTTCAAGTGGTTTTCCCGCCGAGCAGTTGAACTTCGCCCGCAATGCGAGCGCCTCCAGCAAGGTTGATTTTCCACTGCCATTTTCACCGACGAAGAAGGTGACGGGCGATGCCAACTCCAACTTTCGAAGTGACCGCACAGGCGGAAGCTCGAAAGGAAAGCCGGTCCCGTCCTCCACGTCGCCCAATCGTTCGATGGTGCGAAGGAAGATCATGCCGACCATATAAGCCATTCGGCGACGACGCGCAAAAGGGGATCGCAAAAAAGCGAAAGGAGTTATGGTCGTTCCCTTTTCGGCTTTAGGGTGTGTGCCCCATGGGGCATTCAGACACTGAGCAGATTGCTAGTGGAGCGATTCATAAAGACCATGAACGCGCCAACTTCTTTTGTAGTCTATCAGCTAATACATGATGAATTCGAGCCACGGCAAAAGTACCGTCGCTTTGCCCAGCGTTTTGATCGTTGATGAGAGCCCTCGCAACCGCAGCGAGATTGCTCAGCATCTCAACGACTATCGCTGGACCGTTCGTGAGGCAGCCACCGGACAAGAAGGTTTAGTGGCGGCGAGTGCGAAGCCGTCCGTGATCGTGGTCGATGAAGTGCTCCCTGACATGACGGGCCGCGAATTTCGCGATCGCATTTTGAGCAAGCCAGAGCTGCGGCAAATTCCCGTTTTAATCGTCTCAGCGAACGAGATTGATCGCACGAGCGAGATCTGGAGTGAGAGCCGCGAGCTTTATTTAACGAAGCCGGTTAACCTTCAAGAACTGGTCGCGACGGTGAAGGGCTTGTTCCAGTTGCGCCGCGTTGCGGACCAATCGGAAAGCAGCCATTCGCGCATGACCCGGATGATCGACAGTATGATGGAGGGCGTCATTACGGTGGACCGGTCCGGAACGCTCCTTACATTAAACCCGGCAGCTCTCACGATCTACGGCTTTGTTGTGCGTGGAGAAAAGCCGCGCGATTTAGATGAAATGGATCAGTTGTTTGAACATCTCCGGCTCGATGGAACACCGCTTCCTCGATCGGAGTGGCCCGTCACCCGGGCGTTTGCAGGAGAGGTGGTGCGCGGTTTCGAAATTTGTCTCGTGCAGAAAAAGACTGGTCGCAGCTGGGTTGGCAGTTTCAATGCGACACTGTTGAGCGATCCAATGGGCAGTTCGGAGAATGATATCGTATTGATTACCGTTTTTGATGTCACCGCGCGCCGAGCGGACGAAGCGAGTCTGGAGAAAAAAGTCGCCGATCGAACCGCATCGCTGCGCGATGCGATCAGTCAGATGGAAGAGTTCTCCTATACAGTATCCCACGATCTCCGCGCACCGCTGCGCTCGATCAAGGGTTACGCGGAAGTGCTCGTGAACGACTACGCGGGAAAGTTGAAAGGCGAGGCGGCGAACTATCTCGAACGCATCATTGAAAACGGCAATCGGATGGAGCGGCTCGTGAACGACGTGTTGACGATGAGCCGCATCTCCAGCACGAAGCTGCGCCTCGAACGCGTGGAGCTGAACCCGTTACTCGAGTCTATTATTCGCGAGTACCCCAATTTCCATCCGAGCGATGCGCAGATCACGGTTGAACCGTTGCCAGCGGTGATCGGCCATGAATCGCTCTGCACACAGGTCTTTGCGAACTTGCTGGGCAATGCCGCGAAGTTTGTGCCGGAGGGAACGATGCCGAGAATTCGAGTTTGGGCCGAAGATCGTGGCGCATTTACTCGCGTTAATGTTCGCGACAACGGGATCGGCATCGCGCCCGAATTTCACCAAAAAATCTTTGGCATGTTCGAGCGGCTTGATCCCGAAAATCATTTTGGTGGCACCGGCATCGGACTCGCGATCGTTCGGCGCGCGGCGGAAAAAATGAACGGGCGCGTCGGCGTGGAATCAGCCGAGGGCGCGGGAAGCTTGTTTTGGGTCGATTTGCCAAAGGCGACAGCATGAGCCGGCGCGACATCCTCATCGTCGAAAACAATAGCGACGATTTATTTTTTTTGAAGCGCGCGCTGCGCAATGCGCACGTCACGGACAATCTTCACTCCGTGAGCGAAGGGCGAACGGCGATCGCTTACCTGTCAGGGAAAAATGAATACGCCGATCGAGCGCGCTATCCATTGCCCTGGCTGATTTTTCTCGATCTGAAATTGCCCTATAAAACTGGGATCGAGGTTTTGGAGTTTATCCGCGGTCAGCCCGAGCTGCAGCACATGAACGTCGTCGTGGTGACGTCGTCCGAAGATGACAAGGACATGCGGCGCACGACGGAGCTGGGCGTGAATGCGTACTTGATGAAACCGCCTTCGGCCTACGTGTTGGAACGATTGTTCGCCTCGCCGCAGCTGACGCCGCCGCGCGAACCGGCCAGACTGGCATACGCCTCAGGATTGGGCGACTCCGACGGGGGCGAGCCTGCGTTAGCCATGGCGACTGCTACCGCAGCGCACGCGCCCGCTCCTCTGCGCGCGCTTACGCGCAAGAGCGCGCGGAATCCGTGGCGGTATCTTTACGAAGCGCCGTCGAAAGAAACGCTGTTATTAATTATCGCAGCGGTGATCGGTGCGGCTGCGGTAATCTTTTTGATTATCGCGGCGACGCAGTGATCACCTCAAAGGCTTCGCCGGCGCGCCAGCGATGGTGGGCTCTTCTCCCGGCAAGGTTGAAGGCGAAACAGCACCGGGCACCGCCGGCGCTGCGGGCGCGGAAATAGAGGCGGACGGGTTTGCCAACGCTGGCGCTGATCCCGTCGAGATTGCCGACGCTGGCGCGGATTTTTTAACCGATTCAGACGACCCGCCTGGCGACGTTGACGATGGAGCGATTTTATCCTGTTGAAAACCGAAGAGGCTGCGCTTCTTAATCGTTTCGACCACTCGGTCCGGCACCATGCGTTCCCACGAAGCGTCGCCGTTGCGCAGACGCTCGAGTACATCGCGCGAGAAAATATGTAGAATTGTCGGATCGAACCCGACGATGCAGTCAATATAGTGATTCTCCGATAGATGATCGTAGAGATTACGAAGGTTGTCCGCCACCTGGAGATTTTTGGCGGTGATCAATACGCCGGATGCAAAGGCGTGGTTCGCTCCGTGCGGCACGAGTGCGTCTGCGCCCGCAACGTAGCGGTCGTAGGCGGTCTGCTGCATCGGGTATATATATAGCTTAACGGCATTGCGGAAGAGACGTCCGAAGGCCTCAAGAATTCCACCCTCGAGGTGGTCGTAGTATTTCTCGTTAAAGACTTCGAGGAGGTTGTTAATACCCATCGAGACGCCGATCATTTCCTTCGTGTAGCGGCGGAAGTAGGAAGTGAGGCGATAGTATTCGGAGTAGTTGGAAATCAATACGGTGAACCCGATGTCCGCCAGAAGATCCACGCGTGAGAGAAAGTCCTCCGCGTTCAACTCGCCGGCCGCCAGCAGATTGTTCATCGTGATTTCCATCAACACGACGATGTCTTTTCCCTTCACGAGCGGCTCTTGCACGAACTGCCCGCAGGCGCAGTTGAGCATGTCGACGTTCACGTGAGTGACCGGGCGGAAACTACCCCGTTCGACGAGAACCGCTTTTTTGTAGAGTACCTCTGACGGCTGGAGCACTTCGCCGCCGGGTCCGAACATAACCGCATTGGTCAGACCGTTTTTGACGAGCAGGAGCGACATCAAGCGATTGTCGATGTGCGCGAAGGCGGGTCCGGCAAAACGGATGATATCGACCTCTATACGCTCGGAGCCAATGTTATCGAGGAGAGATTGAATCAGCCGGCTGGGGTCTTCGCGATAATAGAAGGCGCCGTAAATGAAGTTCACACCAGCGATGCCGAGCGCTTGTTGTTGAAGGACGTTTTCTTTGTCCCACATGCGCACATGCATCATAATCTCGCTGGGCTGGCCGCGCGCCTCGGTTTGGAAACGGATGCCCATCCAGCCGTGACACTCGTTTGTGCCTTTATAATTACGCGCCGCGACAGTATCGGCGAAAACGAAGAACGTGGTGCGGTCGCCGCGCTGACTGTCGAGACGCTCGTGAAGAAGCGAGTACTCGTGATCGAGCATCAGCGTGAGACGCTCGCGCGAAACGTAGCGCGGGGCCTTTCCGTAAATCGCATCGCTAAACGCCATATCGTACGCGGAGATCGTCTTCGCGATCGTTCCGGCGGCACCCCCCGCCTGAAAAAACATGCGAGCCACTTCTTGGCCGGCGCCAATTTCGGCAAAGGTGCCGTACTTGGGATCGTCGAGATTGACGGTCAGAGCTTTGCGATTCGTCGTGAGGAGTTCTTTTTGGTCGCTCATGGAAGTTCTATTTCTATTCCAATCGTCACGTTAGATAATTAGAGCAGTAGAAGCAAAAGCCCGGGTCAGGGCAAAGGGCAAGCCAAGCTCCACCCGATTTCACTGGATGGCCGCACTTTTCCCAGTACGGTGCGCGTATGAAGAATTTCCTCACGTCCTTTTTGGGCGCGCTGGCAGCTTTGCTGATATTCATCGTGGGTGGGTCGTTCTTGCTTTTCTTGGTTGCGGTCATGATTGCTGCCGCCGGCAAACAGAAGCAGGTCGTGGTCGAGCCGGGCTCGTATTTGATTTTCAATACATCGACCAACATCACCGATGCGCCGCCGCCCTTCAACGCGGCCGAGTTCTTTCATCTGGTTAACGAACAGGATCAGCAAAATTTGCAACTGCGCCAGGTCACGCGTGCGTTACAAGCCGCGGCTACGGATAACCGCATCGCAGGCGTTTTCATCACCGGACGTTTCGAGCCTTCCGGCTACGGCGACGGTTTGGCCGCGCTGAAAGAAGTCCGCGAAGCAATTGAAAAAGTCCGCGCTGCCGGGAAACCAGTCGTGGCCTATCTTGATTTTGCCATGACGCGAGATCTCTACATCGCGTCCGCGGCCAATGAGATTTTTATCGATCCATTCGGCGAAATTTTCATGCCGGGTTTGGCGACCGAACCGATGTTCTACGCGGGAGCCTTTCAGAAATACGGCATCGGCGTGCAAGTCACGCGCGTCGGTAAATACAAATCGTACGTCGAACCTTATATCCGCCAAGACATGAGTCCTGAAAATCGCGAGCAGACGCAGAAGTTGCTCGATGATTTGTGGGGTTCGCTGACCAAAGATGTCGCGCAGAGCCGCGGTATTTCCGTGGCGGAGCTGCAAAACGTCGTCGATACGGAAGGCATGATTCGCGCCGATCAGGCGCTGCAAGCCAAGCTCGTGACCAAGCTGGGCTATCGCGACGAAGTTTATCAGGAGTTGAAAAAGCGAACCGGGCGGATCAGTCCGAACACGCCGTTTAAACAAATCTCGTTAGCCGAATATTCTTCGACACTGCAAGACGATCATCCGGCGGCAGACACGGCGGCCGGTCCCGTAGCAGGGCCACATCACGGAGACGCGATCGGCGTGGTGTATGCCGAAGGAGCCATCGTTGACGGCCGAGGCGAGCAAGATGACATCGGCGCGGAACGGTTTTCACGTGAGCTGCGCCGCATGCGCGAAAACAGCGATATCAAGGCGATCGTGCTCCGCGTGAACAGTCCTGGCGGTTCGGCGACCGCGGCGGAAGATATTCAGCGCGAAATTCGCCTGGCGCGAAAATCGAAGCCGGTGATCGTTTCGATGGGGGCGTATGCGGCCTCCGGTGGTTATTGGATTTCGGCGGAGAGCGATCGCATTTTCGCGGAGCCAACGACAATCACGGGTTCAATCGGCGTGTTTGGAATTTTTCTCGATGCGCAGACGTTGCTCAACAATTTCGGACTGACTTTCGATCGAGTGAAGACGGGCAAATTTGCCGACGTGTTGACGATTTCACGGCCGAAGACGCCGGATGAACTGGCGATCTTTCAACATTCGGTGGATTGGATCTACGACCAATTTATCCGCAAAGTGGCCAATGGCAGAAAGCTCGATCGCGCGAAAGTCGAAGAGATCGCTCAGGGTCGCGTGTGGTCGGGAACGGAAGCGAAGAATCTTGGACTAGTTGATGAAATCGGCGGTCTCGCCGATGCCATTCGCTACGCGGCCAAGAAAGCCGAGCTCGGCGACAAGTATCGGCTTTCCGAATACCCGAGGAAAATGGAGGTAGCCGAAGCTTTGACGGAAGCCTTGCAAGGTAATCACCCCTTCGCCGGTCACGCCTCAAATGGATTGGTCTCCAAATTGACCAGGGAACTCTCGCAACAAGTGCGCACTCTCGAGCAGTTCAACGCTCCGAGCGGCGTCTATGTACGTATGCCCGATCAACTGGTGGTAAAGTAACGAGCCTGGTTTAGGACGTGCTGAGACTATTTCGAAGCACTGAGGCATTTAGGAAGTACCAAGGCTCTTTAAGAATGAAGAGACTACTTAGAAGTGACGGAAACTATTAAGCACATGAGTTCATTTTCCCTGCAACGTGACGTGGTTGCGACTTTGATTCCCGCCGGTGATCGCGTGACGCTAACCGCGTCGACGCCGGTCGATATCGTGCAGACGTTGGGTGGCAACGTCACGGTTCGAACCGATCATGGGCTCTTCCGTATCGACGCGGCTGATACGTCGGCGATCGCTGGGTACACACCAGCCGCAACAAGGGCGGAGAATGCGGGGCAAGAGCAATTTAGCGAACAGGCGGTTTGGAATCTGTTGAAGACCTGTTTCGATCCGGAGATTCCGGTCAACATCGTCGATCTTGGTTTAGTCTACGACCTGAACGTCGAGCCGACGGCGTCGGGAAAAAATCGAGTCGAGGTAAAGATGACGCTGACGGCACAAGGTTGCGGCATGGGCCCGGTGATCGCAGAGGACGCGCGCCAGAAAATCGCCGCATTACCCGAAGTGGAAGAAGCTAAAGTCCACATCGTCTGGGACCCAGTGTGGGCCCCGCAAATGATCTCCGCCGAAGGGCGGAAGGTTTTGGGGTTAGAGTAGAACTTGGCAGTCGGCAGCGAGAAGTTCCCGGAAATCTGTCGCCTGCAGAGCTCCGTCCTCGTCTTAGCGTCGCTTGGACTGCTTCGCACATCACCAACCCTACGCCGTAATCGTATCCAGCGAACACCCGTCCGCGACAGTCGAGGGCGTTTCACAGTTCGGCCGGGCGATGACTCCGGGGTACGGTTCGAGTGCAAACTCACGATCGGGCTCGGTTAACAAATGGCGGTCGCACACCTCGAAAAGCTGGCGCTCGGATTCCGTTCGGCGCATGTCGTGCAAGAAACGTCCCTCGGGGTCGACGCTTTGGCCGACGAAATTGAGGTACTTTTTCATTTTATTCACGTGCAAGCGCTCCTCCAACTCAGGCATTTGCGTGGCGCAATAAAGCCGTTCGATGTATTCACGAACCTGCGACAACGTCACGCCCGGCACTTTCCGGCCAGCAAAGTGCGCGCGACATTGTTGAAAGATCCACGGATTGCGGATCGCGTGGCGACCGATCATCACACCGGCGGCTTTCGTGTCATTCAGCACGCGCGACGCTTTGGGAGCCGAGGTGACGTTGCCGTTAGCCAACACGGGGCAGGGGACCCGCGCAACGGCGTGAGCGATCCAGTCGTAGTGAACGTCGCTGCGATACATTTCTTTCACCGTGCGTCCGTGGACCGTCAGCAAATCTACTTTTGCGCCGGCGATGATCTCCAATAGTCGGTCGAAGTGTCGCGTATCCTCGAAGCCGATACGCATCTTTACGGTGAAAAGTCCAGGCGTGGCCTCGCGCAGCGCGGTGATGATTTCAGCAACGCGTTCCGGCTCGCGCAAAAGTCCGCCGCCCACGTTTTTTTTGTAAACTTTCGGGGCGGGGCAGCCCAGATTCAAGTCGATGCCGGCGACGCGATGGGCCTGCAACTCCCGAACGGTGCGGGTCAGTTGGGTGACGTCTTCGCCGATCAACTGCGCGAAGATGGGACGACCGGTGACGTTTTCTTCGATCGAGCGAACGATGTGACGTTCAAGGCGCGAGGTCGCGTGCACGCGCAAGAATTCCGTCACGAAATAATCGGGTGCACCGTAGTGCGCAATCACCGTCATGAACGCGAGGTCGGTCACGTCCTGCATCGGTGCCAGCGCAGTCAGCGGCTGGTCCGGAATAATTCCAGCTGGCAGTGCGGTCATTCCGCCTCTTCCTCGTCTTCCGTTTCCTCGGTATCTTCCTCGGACTGCTGTTTCAAAACGCGCTCCAGGATCTCAGTCATGTCCTCCACGGAATCGAAAACTTTATTGGTAACGTAAATGGGGCGCTTATGCTGCAAGGCAATCACCGTTGAATCGCTCGGACGCGCATCGATTTCGATAAATTTTTTTCCGATTTCGTTTTCCATCCGCAGCAGAATGCGCGCGAAAAACGTTTCATCCTTCACGTCGTTGATCACGACATAATCGAGCTTCACGCCAAGCCCAAGAAAGATGTGGCCGATCAGATCGTGCGTGAGAGGACGCTCCTTTTTCACACCGCTCAACGTCATTTGAATCGCGTTTCCGACCGAGTGATCGACATAGATCACGAAAGTCTTATCGTCGTTGCCAAGAAAGACGGCGCAACCGTTTGCGGTTGGCATAACGCCTTTGACGGTAACTTCGACGACATCGTGGTGCATGCTTTAACGTGTGGAAACCACCGAGGATTCGCAAGCGGGGAGCGGCAATGCGAATTCCGTGCGAAAAGTTTTCAACCTTCAAAACCGAACAGCGAGATGCCCCAGGTGCGCGCTTGCGCGAGGACCGCGGTTTTATCCAGCATGATGACGCGACCGGTTTCGAGGGCCGCGGCCGTCAAACTTGCCTCGCGCATCGTCTCGAGTGTGCGTTGACCAAACACGGGAACGTCGAAGCGATAATCTTGGTGCGATTTAACCGTTTTCACGAAAAGAGCGCCGTCGGTTTTGAAACTGCCTGCGCGGCGCAGCATATCGTCGGTGCCCTCGAACGCTTCGACGGCGAGGACGGTTCCTTTGCGCACGACCACTCCTTGCCCGATGTCGAGACGCGCACTCTCGCGAGCGATATGCACGCCATGCTCGAGATATTCTTTTTCAATAGGAAATTTTCCGCCAGTCATACAGCCGCTGGTGGAAAGTTGGTCGTCCAGGAAACTGCGTGCGTCCAGCAGGTGGATGCCGAGTTCCTCGATCTCTTTGGCGATCGCGCCGAAGATCGTTTCGGCGTTTCGGCGCTTTAAAGAGAAAAGAATTCGTGTGGCTTTAAGATCGGGATGCAGTCCGCGAAAAAGCCGCTTTGGCGTGATCTGTCCGGCCATGATCGCGTAACCGGCTTCAAACTGCTCCAGTGCTTTGAGCATTTTGCCAAGTTGACCAACCAAGATCGTGCGACGCTCGTATTCAGAAAATGAATTCACTAGCTCCGGCGGGGTTTCTTCTTCGAAGGCGATCAGTCGAAGTGGAATCCCGGCGCGGCGAATCGAGGCGGCGACCAATTTCGGGTAAAGGCCTTGTCCTGCGATCAGGGCGATGGGTTTTTTCGGATCGAAAGAAGCGGGAAGAAATTGCGACAACACGGGCGAGAGCGTGCATTCAAGCCGAATGCGGCGCGTCATAAAGAGCGAAATTTCTTCGCCGCTCCTACGTCACTCGAACGATTTAGCGTTCAATACGCTTGCGGTACGTTTGCGACGATCCGTACCGTTCCGGTCCCCCTATGAAACGCTTACTGTCGCTCCTGTTGGCCATGACGGCGGCCTCGCCGCTTCTTGCCCAGAAATTCGAAGGTCTGGCCCCGACTCCGCCGATGGGCTGGAATACATGGAATACCTTTGCGTCGAACATCAACGAAACGCTGATCAAACAAACAGCCGATGTCATCGCGGCCAGCGGGATGCGCGATGCTGGTTATAAGTTCATCGTTCTTGACGACGCCTGGCTAGCGAAGGACCGCGACTCGGAGGGAAATTTGCTGGCGGACCCGCAGAAATTTCCGAGCGGGATGAAAGCCTTGGGCGACTATCTTCATTCCAAAGGCTTCAAGTTCGGCATTTATAATTGTGCCGGCACACGCACTTGCGCCGATTACCCCGGCGGCCGCGGGCATGAATTCCAAGATGCTCGCACCTATGCGTCGTGGGGCGTGGACTATCTGAAATACGATTGGTGCAATCACGGCACCGCCAACGCACAGGAAACTTATCGCACGATGCGAGACGCGCTCCACGCAGCTGGTCGGCCCATCATTTTCAGCCTGTGCGAATGGGGCGATAGCAAGCCGTGGACGTGGGCGGCTGACACCGGTCATCTGTGGCGCACCACAGGCGATATTATGTCCTGCTACGATTGCACCCAGCAGTGGTCCAGCGGGTGGAAAGTGATTTTAGATAAACAGGTCGGCTTGGAAAAGTATTCGGGTCCTGATCATTGGAACGACCCTGATATGCTCGAAGTCGGCAACCAAGGACTGAGTCCCGCGGAGTCGCGCGCGCACTTCAGCTTCTGGTGCTTGCTGGCCGCGCCACTAATGGCGGGAAATGACGTCCGTAGTATGAATACGGATACGCTGGCGATCCTCACCAACAAAGAGGCGATTGCGATCGATCAAGATTCTTTGGGAAAACAGGGTTTCCGTTTCCGAGTCGAAACTGGCCGCGAAATCTGGTTGCGCGAATTGGCCAATGGCGAGTGGGCGCTCTGTATGTTGAACACCGGGACTGCGTCCGCCGACTTGACGATCGATTGGTCAATCACCAATTGGACCTTCAAAGGCGTGAAGTTCAAGATTCGCGATCTTTGGTCGGGCAAAGATCTCGGCACGACCGAAAATCCGCTCACCCAAACGGTCCAGGCGCATGACGTGGTTTTTGTCCGTTTGACCCCGCTGCCCGGCAGCATGCCGAAAGCGTAAGCGCTTTGATTTCTTCGTCCCGCGCAGGCGTTTGCTTGCGCGGGATTTTTTTTGCGCAGCGAGCACATTGGCGCCAAATAAAGGACATGCCGATTTACGAGTACTACTGCCCGGAAAATCACACGATCTACCAATTTTTCGCGAAGACGCTCGCACAGGGGCAGACGATTCCACCGTGCCCAGACGATCCCAGCTTCAAACTACAAAAGACGGTTTCGGCCTTTGCGATCCAGCGTGGCAGCAAAGAATCGACGTCGAAGGCCGAAGCTCCGATGTCGCCCGGCGCAGACTCAGCCGAAGATGCGCGCATGGAAGCGGCGATGAATTCGATGGAGCGCGAATTTTCGGGCGTGGATGAAAACGATCCCCGCGCGATGGCGCGTATGATGCGCCGAATGTCGGAAATCACCGGTGAAAAAATCGACGGTGAAATGGAAGAAGTCGTGCGCAAACTCGAGGAAGGAGCCGATCCCGATGCGCTGGAAGAACAGCTTGGTGACGGCGCCGACGCGATGAGCGAGAACGATCCTTACGCGAACCCAGGCGAGGCTGGGCCGTCGTCGGAACCACGGGAAAAAAAGTTTCGTTTCAAGGCTCGCCGCTCACAGCCGCGCCGCGATCCCAATCTCTACGATTATCCTGCGAATTCGTGATTTCCTCGGTGAGGGAGATGCGTTGAACTGTACCCTTCATGTCATCTGAACTCATTGCCCGCATCGATGCGGCGAAGGCTGCGGTTCTGTCGCAGACGGAATTATTGCACCGCGAATTCGGCCACGCTCGGAGCATGTGGAAAGAAGATGGCACGCGCGTCACCCCGGTCGACATCGCGATTTCGGAAAATATTTTCGCGGCGCTCAGACCGCTGTTTCCGGCCGACGAGTTTTTTAGCGAAGAACTCGCTGATTTCAAGGGGCCGGTCGCGTTAAAAGCCCGCTTCGCATGGATTCTCGATCCAATCGATGGCACGAACAACTACGCGATGGGCATCGTGCACTGTGCGATCTCGCTGGGCATTTTTGAAAATGGACGGCCTGTTTACGGAGTCGTTTACGACTTGAGTCGGCGCACGCTCATTCATGGCGGCCCGAGTTTCGGTTTGTGGGATGGCACCCGCGCGGCGAGCGTGAAAAACGAAGTTCCCAATCCGCAGAGCATGCTGGGTTTTCACAGCCCGTACGAGAAATCGATGGCACCACACGCCGCGACGATTGTGGAAAATTTCAAGATCCGTGGCCTCGGCAGCAGCACGCTCCATCTCGCCTATGTGGCCGTCGGTATTCTCGACGGCACCGTCGATCACAACGTCAAGATCTGGGACATCGCAGCGGCGCTCGCGCTCTGCTTGGCTGGTGGCGGCGAAGTTTATTTCTTTAACGGCGATCAACTTCCGCTGAAGCAGTTCGACCTGCGGATGCCGCGGATTCAGTACGTCGCGGGCAGCGCCCAGATGTGCCAGCGCCTGCGAGAACTTTTGAAAATCTGAGCGGCTGAAATTCGCTGTGGCGAAGCGTCGCCCGGCAAAATCCCAGCGAACTCAGATTTCGTATGGCTGTAGCGGGACTGGATCGATGACTCTCGTTTTCGGGAGGGCTTGCGCGAGTTGTTGCGCAAACCAGCTCCGCGCTTCCGCTTCTCCGTGCGTTAACACGATTGTTTGCGGCGTAGCTTGGATCGCGAATTGCAGCAGCTCATCGCGATCGGCGTGGCCGGAGAGTTCGAATTTTTCTACGCGTGCGCGCACCTTGGTCCGAATATCCGCGGCTTCGAATAAAAACGAATCGCCTGACTTGGCGTTGAGCAAGTGGCCCCCGGGGGTCGCCGGATCGCAATATCCAACGAAACCGATCATGTTCTTTTCGCTACCGATCAAACCGGATGCGAGGGTGTACGACGGCGTGCGCTCGACGAGCATGCCGGAACTGATAACGTAGAGTGCGTTCTTGCGCGGGTCTTCGCCTGCTTTGATCTGACGCGGCGCTGGCTTAATCTTCAGGTCCTTGATGATATTGCGCGAGAAGTTAGCGTGACCGGTCTTCCGGGTAATTTCGTCGAGATAATCTGCGAGATCCATGCCCAGACCTGAGGCGTAGATCGGGCAGTCGATGAGTTTGCCGAACTTTCGGGCGTCATGCAAAATTGCGAGGATCTCTTGCTGCCGACCGAGCGCGAAAACCGGAATGAGAAATGAACCGCCGCGTTGAATCGTTTCGTTGATGCAGTCGATCAGTCGGCCGACTTCACGGTAGCGCGCTTTTTCGGGCGGGCGATCGGTCATGCCGCGCGTTGTTTCCATCACGAGCACGTCGAAATGACCGGCGGGAAAAATTGCCCCGCTCAACGTGCGCTGATTTTCGAAAAGAACATCGCCGGTGAAAAAATATTGCTGGCCTCCGTGGTGAATTTCCACTGCGGCGGCACCGGCCACGTGTCCCGCTGGATGGAAAATCAATTCCAACTCATCTTTCACTCCGCGAAATTTTTTCGCATGATTAAACTGGAGGCCGTTCAGACGCGAAGAATAGCGATCGATTTCTTCGTGCGTGAAAAGTGGATACTCCGGAATATTGGTCTCCTCTTTCTGTCGCATCATCACACTGGCAGAATTGTGGAGCATGCGTTCGATCAACATGCGGCTCGACTGCGTCATCACGACGGGCGTGTCCGGATGGTCGCGCAGCACTAGTGGCAAGCTCCCGATGTGATCGAGGTGGCAGTGCGTGATGATAATCAGGTCCAGCCGCACGCCGCGCAAAGATGCCAAATCGGGAGTAGCCGAGCGTCCAATCTGCTTCGGATGGAGCCCGGAATCGATCAAGACGTTCAAATCGCCGAATCGCACATACATCGAATTCGCGCCGATGCCGCCAGCCTTGTTGAGATCGATTAACTTCATGGAAGCGCGGAGCAAGAGGCGTCGGCACGGCAGCCGCAAGCGCAAGTTTTGCGCTTACTCGGCGGGGAGCTTCAGTTCGAACGCGGGTAGAATTACGTGGACGCGATTTCCAAATTCGTCGACCCCGTGAAAACTTCCGTAGACTCGCGCCTGGACGCCAGTAACGTGGTAGCTGTTATAAGAAAAGTCCTCTCCAGGACTGAGCCGGGGCGTTTCGCCGACGATGCGATCTCCCTCGATGACCAAACGGCTGCCGTCCTCGTGCTCGAGCACCCACTTTCGCCCCAAGAGCGTGACCACGCGATCAGAACCGTTGTGGATGGTCACGAAGTAAACAAACGCGTGCGGTTTATCCTCAGGCAGACTTTTCCCTCCGTGGTGATAGACCAGCTTATCAAGTCGGGCGGTCAGCCCAGGCAATAGGAGAGAGGCAGACACAGCGTAAGGGTTAGCACGAACAAACGTACGACGGCCAAGTTTGCAAACGGCCTAAACCGACCGTTAGCGCCCCTCAGGCTTGATCTTCGACGCAAAACGCTGTCCTACGTATTTGTAATCCGAATACGCAACGGTCATATCTTCGTCCAGTGAACGGATGAGCAACGCGCGGCCGCGCACCTTCACCGTAATGTGGTCGAGCAGAGTGGGGTGGTCCGCGGTCGGCAGTTGATAATAGATAACTGTGCGCGCTTCGTTGATTTTCACGGCGAACATCGGTGCGAATGGTTCGGTATTGCCGAGTTCAACCTTTTCAAACGTGCGGGTTGCCTTGTCGTAGGTGAACGTTGCCGTCATGTAGATCGCGCTCCCATCGTCTTTGCCGCCGGGCTTGAGCTTGAAGCGATAGGCGGACTTTTGCGCGTCGTCGCTGACCTTCACCGCGGTGGCGCGGTCGAGCTGCTGAGTCACGTCGGGGGCGGTATCGCCGCCGCCGCGCCGGGAAAGTTTATCCGTGTACTCGGCGCGTTCGCCGTCGGTGGGCGAGTGGCCGTCCTTCTCCAAAAGTGTCCAGCGCACGGCGTCGGGTTTCGACGGATCGTAGCGCTCCACCAGTTTCTCTTTTTCCGTGGCGGTGGTTTGAGTGAAACCCCAGCCGCGGGTGCCTTCGGCGTGGAAATTGTTGAGCGCGTCGTTGATTTCGGTCGGGAGTGGATCGGCCCGCAGAACCGTGCTGATCGCGATGAAACTGAGAAGAAGGAGCCGCGAAATCATGGATAGGAAATAGACCAAAGGTTCTTTGAACCGGTTTCTCGTTTCCGCGGCAAGGGAGATAATAAAATCAAACGACGATCGTTTTATAGATAACCCCTATGAAGACTAACCCCAGTCAGCGTCATTTTGGGCTGCCGTTGGCAATTGTCGCTTCCGCGCACGCCATTTTGTTTCTTGGTTTCAGCGCTCACCGTCCTCCGGTGACGATAACAACTGGTCCAATTTCCCCTCCGTTCGAGCACACGCCGATCGAGATTTATCAGCCCCCCGTCGAGGTAGACAAAGACACGCCGAGCGACGCCTCGGCGCCTCGCGGCGGTGGCGAGCGCGGGCCCTCAAGTGAAGACCGTCCTGAAGTTGAGGTGGATAACAAGCGGGTTTCCATACCGGTGGAGCACACTAACTCTACGCCGACGATGGGACCGATTAGTGTGATCCCTACCGATATCGGGCCTGGCGGTGAACGCCATGGGCCTTTCACGACTTTGAGCGAACTCGATTTCACTCCGCATGCCCTCAGCCGCGTCTCGCCGATTTATCCGAATTCGATGAAATCAGCCGGTGTCACCGGAACGGTTACAGTGATGTTTACGGTCGATGAATCAGGCCGCGTAGCGGACGCGTCGGTGGTGAGTTCGACTCATTGGGAATTCGAGCAGCCCGCCTTGCGCGCAATTTTCCACTGGCGCTTCGAGCCGGGGAAACGGCACGGGCAGCCGACGTCGTTTCGAATGACCATCCCGCTCAATTTCGTTTTGGAAAATTGAAACGATTCTGCCTAACCGATGCGATGAGTCACGGAGGGATCTCGCGCTACGCGATGGCGGTTATGTGGTGGGGCGCGGCGGTGCGGCCGGGCATGGGGATGATCTGGCCGACCGTCGCGCCCAAAAGTTGCCGGCCAAGTGGCGAGGAAGGCGTGATGACCGTGACGGTGTCGTTGCCGACGGCGACTTCGAGTCCGCCGTTGCGCGGACCAAGCAAGTAATAAAGAGGCTTTCCCTTTGATTCAACTGTCACGACCGCGCCTAACCCAGCGGGTTTGCCTGAGGGCCAGACAGCCGTGGAAATCCCATGAAAAAGATTGAGGGCTTCGGTCAACTCGGCCGCGAGTCGGGCTTGTCCCTCGGCGAGGTAGGCCGCCTCTTGGGCGTGCATGTCGTACTTGTTTTCCGGCTTGCTCTCTTCGTGCGTCGCTTCCTCGCGCGACGTCAGCGCGGCCTGCGTCTGCGTCGTGAGGTCGCGCTGAAGCTGATCGATAATAGCTTGGAGCAATGCCGCCTTGTCCATCAGGCGGAGCAAAACGAGGGCGCGCTTTCGCGCGAGCTTCGATTTTCCGGGCCGTTTAGCTTTCCGCGCGCGCGTGATTGGGCCGCAGGCTAAGCAGATGGCGCACGCGATCAACGAGCGCCTTGGGACTGAAAGGTTTCGTCATGTAGTCGAGCGCGCCGAGTTCCAGACCAAGGTGACGGGCGTCGCGGGTAGCCCAGGCTGTTAAAATGATGATCGGGATCGTCGCGGTCTCGATTTGCCGGCGCAAAATTTCGCAAACGCCGAACCCGTCGATATCGGGAAGCATTAAGTCGAGCAGGATCAAGTCCGGCTTAACCAAGCGCACCTGCTCCAGCGCTTCGCGTCCGGTCGCCGCTGTAACGACATCGAAGCCTGCTCTCTCGAGGTGAAATTGGACGAGCTCGGTTACATCCGGCTCGTCGTCGACGCTCAAAATTGTAGTCCGCACGTCCCATTAGACCGGAATCCAATGGCGCAGGTGTGACGGCCGTGTGACGATCCGGTGAACGCCGGAACGGGGGGAACCCCTCACGCGTGTGGCGCATCAAAGTGCGTTAGCGCAAGTTATTGACGTAAAAATTGGTGAAAAGCGGGTCTATCTTTTTTCACCGTCGTTTGTGAGCCGTAGAAGGGAGAAGATTTCTCAATCCCAAGTTTCCATCCCAGCCGCTCTCGATGGCTCGAAAGATCAGTTTTATTAATTATAAAGGCGGCGTCGGTAAGACTTCGCTGGTGGTGAACCTCGCAGCGGCGCTCGCGAAGTTGGGTCATCGCGTGCTCCTGGTCGATCTCGATACCCAGTCAAACGCGAGCATCTGGCTGCTCAAACTGGATCGCTGGAATAAAATCAATAGCGCAGGCGAAGGCTCGCTGTTTTCAATTTTCACGCCAGGCACTGCGCGGCTCGGCGATCTCATCATCCGCGACGTGGTTGAAGACCGCGATGGTCATAAAGCGTTGCCCGGGCTCGATCTCATTCCGACGACGTTTAACCTCGTTGATTTGGAAAGTGAGTACGTACCCGACCCCAAGATGCCGGCTTACTCAATTTTCGAAGAACAGGTTGCTGAGGTGGAATCGCAGTATGATTTTATTTTCTTCGACTGCCCGCCGAACATTTTGCGCGCTTCGCAGCTCGGACTTTTCTGCTCCACGGAGATTTATGTGCCGTCCAATCCCGACGCACTCAGTCTAATCGGCTTCACGTTGTTGATCGATAAGCTGGGTAAGTTTCATCAACTCTCCGCCGGCTTCCGCCACGAAGACATGGGTCCAGTCGCACAAGTGCACGGAATCATCTTTAACTCGATCAAAACGAACGTGGACATCGAGGTACCCAAGATGCGGATGCAGCTTCGCTTGAACCAATTTCGGAGCGTCAAACGCGTGGCGCAGTCCGCGGCGATTTTCAACTCGCAGATTCGCGACGCGATGGTGGTGCGGCGCGCAGTCACGCTCGGTTTGCCTGTCGTACTGGTCGGCCAGGACAATCAGGAGACGGATAATGTGGTGAACGACTATCGGCAGGCGGCCGCTGAACTGATTAGTCACGCGGCCGTTCACGTTTGATTTTATGAAACCGGAAGTGTTGGGAAAATACGGCGCGGAAGAGTGGAATCGGGTGCGCAAAGCCTTCAGCACGTCACTCATGGCCGACGTGTCGCTCAATAGCCTTTCGCAAAACCTCGACCTGCCGGAGTGGCCGATCCAGGGTGTGACCGAGTTTCCGTCCAAGTATATCGACCTTACTTTTGAAGAAATCGCGACTTTGCCCGGCCTCACCGGCCACCCGGAACGTATCCAACAATTGGTGACAATCTTGAAAGAGACGCTCGCTTTTGATGAGCCCTTTCAGGAGATGGTGCCGGCGGAGGAGAGCGAACAGGAAAATCCGATTCTCAAAAACCTGGCGAAGCTCGGCATTCCAGAAAATTTCCCGATGACGCTGGTTGCGTTGACGGAAGAGACGCGTGCTTACTGCACGGCCGAAAACATTGCGACGCTGAAGGAGTTCGCGATTTTCGCGCAGCACCTGGCACAAGCGATGGTTGTTGCCGGCGATTTTCGCGCGCTGCTGAATGCGCTGTCGCACATTGATGAAGCGACCCTGGCGCTCTATTTGCCTTTCAGACCCGGTGTTAAGGGCCTGCATTTGATCGAAGGTTTGGCGCTCACTGTGCGTGCGCACGCCGAGTCGGTGCGTGTCGGGTTGGCGAAACATTTTGGGGCGCGACTCAGCCCGAACGATTTGGCGACGGCTGGTAAAGCCACTTCTCTGGAAATCTCCGGAGCGCAGGTCTTGCTCGCACAATTTGCCGCCTCGTACGTCGAATATTTTGGCGAAGACCTTGCGCTTTTACAGCGGCAGGTGGACACGGGCGTACCCCTTAGCCGTCTCGCTTCGGTGCTCAATGACATGATCGTCGAGACGACAGTGACCAATCTTTTGAAACCCTACCTGGTGTTTCCTTCGCCGCGCGCGCCGAAAATATCGACGACGCCGCCGATGGACGACGCCCCGACTCGTAAACCTGGATTCTTCGCTCAGCTCCTGCGCCGCTTCAGAAAATGAACGCGGGTGTCGATCATACGTCGGTGAGCGCGAGTATGGCCGATTCGCAGAAGCCGATGGCGATTAAATTTCCGCCGCGGCGCGACACGCAGACGCCCTTGGTTTTGCCGAAGCGGCGGCTACGTTCGCCTTTTGAGGCGTCTGAAACGGTTGAGGAAACCAACAAAACGCTCTCGGAAATCCGCACGGCCACGCGAAATCCGTGGGGGGATTTGTTGAATTTGGATACGGCGAAAGTCGACGCGTTGGAAAAGTCGCTCAAGCAGCTCGCCGTGAAACTGGAAGAACGCGAACGGACGCTGACCGAACTCGAAGCTCGCTTGGTCGAACGCGACCGCGATCTAGCTGAAAACGAAGCGCTGTTGAAGGCGCGCGAATCTCTTTTCGACGCTCGCAACAAACCGGTGTCCGCTGCCGATTCGATGCCTTTATCGCAAGAAGAGCAGACTGCGTTGACCAAGTTAAAAACCGAGGTCGAGCGCCAGCAGGCCAGTTTGCAGGAACAGCGTCAGGCGCTCCGCGAGCGCGAAGCCTTTCTCGACGAGAGCGAAACAAAGCTGTTCAAGAAAGTTCAGGAGCATCAGGAAAAAGAGACAGAGCTCGAGCAGCGCGAAGAAGACATTCGGCGCCGCGACCGCAAATTGCGTGAGCGTGAGGCGTTGACTGATCCGGTAGTGGCGGCGGCTCTGGCGGCTGAGAAGGCTGCTGCGAAGAAATTCGACGAATTTAACGAATAATCAGCCGAATCAGGCTGAATTGCGGCGGGGAGGGGACCTGAAATTTGCGTGATTCCGGGATTGGCAAACGCGCGTGCAGCAGCCAGAGCTAACAGTTTGCTCGCAACAATCATCAATTGTGGGCGTCCTTGTTAAGCTCGTTTCCATGAATCACACCCTTCCGCGCTTTCTTATCATCGGTTTGCTGGCCGGCGTTTCCACGGCGATGGCTCAATCCGATCTTTCGTACCTTTTCACGAGCCGCCCTAAAAATTATTTTTCGGCGGGCATCAATATTCGGAGCGGCGGACCCAGTGTGAAGTTTTCCCATCTCGGAACATTAGAGCGCGGCTTGTTTGATCCTAGCTCAGGCGAAAACGTCTACGATGACGGCATGGTCGGCAGCGATGGCATGCGCGCAAACGAGTCTTCGACGACCAACCCGCCTCGCTATAATGCCGATAAGTCTCGTTATCAGGTCCTTGACCCAACCACCGGCTTGGTCGTTGCGGACGAAGTTTCTTACCAACAAGGCCAAACTCGCATTTGGTCCGCGGATAACGCTTCGCAAGTACACGACGGTTTTGTGGATATGCATTTCACGACGGCGCGAGAGACGGGGGCAAGAGATGGCGGTTTGGGCGGCGTGGGTGATGGACCGGGCAAAAGTTCTGGCGGATTTGATATTCAACTCGCTCGTGACATCGGGATGATCGGTAAGCGCGCGTCCTGGGGCATCTCGTTTTCGCTCGGAATGAACGATATCAACGCGAAAACCTCGCAGACCGTCACAGCGGATATCCTGCAGTATACGGGGCGTTACACGTTGAATGGAACCCTGCCGGCCGCGGATACCCAGGGGTCACCGTATTATAGCGCTCCTTCTCCGGCCGCTTTCTCGGTCGGGGGCACGGGCGTCGAGGACACCGTAACGCTTTCCGCCGTCGCGCTCGATACACTTAAGGACGCGAGCAAAAATCCTATCATCACCACGGACAACAGCGCGGTTTTTCCTAACACCACCTCTTACGCCAACACCGCGCAAAACAGTCAGGTTCAGTTGTACCCTCGGCAGGCGACGGTCACAGGTACTTGGAAAATCAAGGGCGCTTATTATTTGATGCGCCTCGGCCCGTCATTCCGCTACTATGCGAACAAGCACTTTTCGTTCTCCGCCAACGCTGGTCTCGCTGGTGCGTATGTGGGCTCTGACTTCGATATCGACGAATCCATGGTCACGCCCGTGATCTCCACGCTGACGACTCAACCCACTTTTGTGGGCGTCGATCACAAGCGAGAGTTCAAAGTGGGCGCTTATGTCGAAGCGAACGCCGAATATTGGATCACCTTCCGCACCGGTTTTTACGCTGGTGCTCTCTACGACACACTCGGCAAGTACAAGCATGAGTTCGAAGACGCGGTCGCGAACGTCGATATCGGCAGCGGTCTAAGCTTCCGCATCGGTGTGATCACCCGTTTCTAACGGGTTTAGTTTTTTCCGTCGACGCTCTCTAAGTCTTTCAGAACCGCCTCAACGCTGCGCAAGTGTTCTGGCGGGAAGAGAGCGTTGATGCGCGTGATGACCTGTTGGAT